>SXGQ01115242.1_pt1 | contig 10575 bp, 17 predicted proteins | sample 3178371 | NCBI WGS metagenome assembly SXGQ01 (sample SAMN11356859, study PRJNA531348) | freshwater metagenome | isolation source: freshwater sample F1-20 | place: China: Fuxian Lake, Yuxi | collected 2017-12-25 | reverse complement strand
CAGAAGGATTGGCGTTTGTAGCAGCGGCAAAGTTTGCTGCCACGCGGGTGGCTTCGCTGTAAGCAACCACCTCAGTCCAACCGGCGTGAGAACTCATCGTGTCACCGGCAGCAGGGCTGTTGGTCGCGCCAGACCCGTACAGGCCCACAAACCAACTGGTGGTTTGAGCAGTAGAAGTCAGAGCCACACCAGCCATGTACTGAAGGCCCACATTGACTACAAGATTGGGCGTCTCTGCAACCCACTTCAGGTTGCCGTCCTTGTCGTAGCACTCAACGGTGTACTTGCCCGTAGCCTTGGCACCCTCTGAGGTGCCCGTGTTGGCAACCAAACCGCTTGCAGCGATGTCGGTGGCCTTGGCTTTTTCGATAGACATGATGACTCCTTAAAGGCTGCGAATAAGTGCAGTTTCCGGGTTGTTGGTTGGCAACTGAATCTCAAAGGTCTGGTTCAAAGTTGTCTGGTCTGAACCAAAGTTGATGGCAGCGATTGACTTGTTGGACTTTGAGGAATTGTAGATAAGTGCTCCACGCGTCGTGAAGGTTGAAGCTGCCCAGGTCGGATTGTCAAACGACACATAGGCCACGTTCAACGACTGGCTTACCCCAACCGTAACGTTAAGCAAAGTTTTGCCCCCGGCGGTATATCCAGTTCCCGAAATCTCGTCTGTCGTGCTGTACACCGTTGTGTACGGGGCTAGATCAGCCGCAGAGGTGTACAGCGCAATCTTGAGCACGTCTGTCGAAAGATCATGCTGCCCTAAAAAAAGCTGCTGTTTGAAGCTGTTGGTAAGGCCGGACGTAATCATTTCACTTCACCGGCAGTTTGACCTGGCCGTCGCGGTAAGCGTCGCCTCGCTGCTTGCCATCGCCCAGATTCTTCAACAACGCCAACGCCTCTACAAATTTTTGATTATAGAGGGCTAACATGTCGGCCTCGCCTTTCATGTAAGTGTAGGCCTCCACCAACGAACCGTAAAGCAGGACTGAGTCAAAGTTGTCGCCCAACCACGTCTGACCATTAGCGGCCACGGTGATGGATTCTGGGTAGTAATAGTAATGAAGCTCAGCGCCATATGCCGACGCTGGCGTAGGACCGACAATAAAGGTTAGCTCGTCCTCGTTGTCAGAACGGGGACCAAAAATGGCGTAGTACTTAGGCAGCCCCGTAGTGGAAGGCGACGGAAAAACCTGCCGAATAAAGTTGACGTCCTTGTTCTGCAGATATGTGTAGTTGCCAGACCCATCAATCACCGCTAACGAATAGGTGGACAAAAAATCCGTGGGGCATTGAAGGTACTTATTGTTGACCGTGAAGTTGCCCGTGACGTTCTTGCGCAGGTTAGCAACCTGCACCGTGTTACAGATGCGCTGCTCTGCTTGTTTAATAAACGTGGGGATCTCTGCCGCGAACTCAGAACTCTGGTTCTCGGTGTAGGCAATCAGGGCATTGCTGAGCTGGGTGTAATTCATGTGATGCTCGTCCGTACCGGGGCCAAGTAGTTTATTAGCCACAAAGGCTTGGCGTAAGGCATTGGCAGCATACCGATGCTGGCAAACGAGGTGTCTGTTGTTTCGCCCAAGTAAATCGTCACCGCCATCCGAGCCTCTGGTCGCGGCTGATGCAGAGCCTGGGGCTCTGTGATTGTGCGCTTGGGCTCCAACTGCGGATGCTTAGGCTCATAACACTCCGGGCAAACCTTAAAGCCTCTCCAGTCCTTGATCAGGGTGTTAAGCTTAAAGCGCTGCCCGCACTGGTCACACAGCGCAATTGCAAACTTGCCTGATGCGTACCCGGCACCCATTGCCTACCTCGCGGTGTAGGTCGGAACAGCAAAATAGCTGGACCGCTCTCGGTCTTCAGTTGCAGCACGCGCAAACTCTTCTTCGTAGAACTGTTTAAGAATGCCGATGCGATCCGGAGCCTTCTTGATGGCCAAGTAATACGCAGCCCCCGCAATTAGCGCCGGCAGGAACCGGAAAGACACGTCCGCCGTGTTGGTGAACGCCCCCGTGTCCTGGATGCGACGAATGGCGTAGTAGCGAAAGATGTAAGACGTTGTGGCGTCTGGGGCGGGGTACAAAAACAGTTTGGCCGGGACCGTACGCTGCACAAAGTACTGCGCCGGCCGCGACTGCGTGTTTTTGTTGGGCACATGCAGATACTCTGCATAGCCAATCCGATCGATCGTAATGTCCTGCTGGGTTGAGGTGCCTGAATTTGTGCGAATGACCGCAGACAAAGCGTCTATCGTATCGTCCGGCAGCGTGTATTCCTCCTGGCCAGCCACCAGCGACACCTGGCGCTGCTCAATCGTCCACAAATTCAAGCCGCGGTTGGCCCAGTCTGCAAACATGAGATTGATGGACCGCAGCGCGGTCTTCATCTCGTAGCCATCGCGGCCGTCTATGCCGCAACGCTCGTACGCTTCGATGATGATGTCATCGAATTCGAGGTTGAAGGTTGCGGTCCCAGAGGTGGCCATGATTTATTAGTAGATGGTTGCCTTACGCGCACGGGCAGCGCCCACGCCACGAACCTGCACAACGTCACCCTTAACAGTCTTCTTGACCTGCGTATGCATGGTCTTGCCCTGGGGAGCTGCCATGTCTGGGCCCGAGGCACTGATTTGGCCGCCCTTGGGGCCGCCCTTCATGGCCATGCCGCCTTTAGCAAAGCCCTTTTTGGCAATGCCCTCGCCCCGCATGGCCAGGCCACGCTTGGCCATGCCGCCCTTTTTGTAGTTACTGTTCATCATTTCTTGCCGCCTTTCTTGGCTGGTTTGGACATGCCGGCCTCGCTCAAAGCGATAGCTACGGCCTGCTTACGATTGGTCACCTTTTGGCCAGAAGAGGACTTGAGCGCCCCCGTCTTAAACTCGTGCATGACCTTTTCAACTTTGGCTGGTTTTTTATGAGAGGGCACTTCGCTGCTCCTTCATGTAAGCATCAAGCTTCTCGTCAAGCCGATCTAAACGAGCCAGAATCCGGTTGATGTCGTTGTGCACATCCCCCCGGGTGACGAACTTTTCCGCATTCTCTTCCCTGGTCTTGCTCAACAAGATTGAGATGCGCTTGACCTCGTCCGCATGCGATTTCAGCACCCAGATTAGGACGGCTGAAACGAAGGACAAGACTGAGTTCCATATCAGCACTTCCATTTTCTAAGGCTCTTGTTGATACGACTGTCCGGATCATTGGCTGTCTTGGCGCTAGTCAGCTTGCTCTTCATCCCGGACATCCTGGCGCAGAAGGACTTTCGCCTCCCAGCGTCTTTCTCCGTCTTCGGATTCGGCGCGGGAGGTTTTAGGCCCGGTTTCCCAGGATTCGCGCGGTTGTAAGAGGCGCGCCCTTTGGCGTTCAAGCCCCCTTCCGGGTTCTTGCCCTCCGACCGCTGCCAAGCAGGCGACTTGGCCATGGCTCAATACATCTTGCACTGCTTGTTACGGGCCATGCCCACGCCGCGCGGAGCCACAGAAGCGCTAGGCTTCTGATAGTCCTTGCGGGGGGTCTGCTCAGGCCCGCCCTTGCTTGCATCCTGTTTTTGCGCACCAGGCTGAACTTCGCCTTGATACTCAGGAATCGACATCTTTGCTGCGCGTCCCATCTTGGACTCCTTAGCCGTAGAAGAACGTCACTGAGGTGACGTTGGTGAGGGTCAGATACGGATCAGCTTCAAAGCGGACGCCGTCATTCGGGATGATGATGTACATCGACCCCGTGCCCGTGGTATTAGCCGGCGTGTTAAACAAAATGAGCTCTGCGCCGCCCGAACCGCCATCCTTAAAGGATAAGGACCCCGCGGTGGCACTCAGCACCATGTACACGCCCTTGATGCGAGCCCGTGGGGTACCGATGCCGGAAGCACCAGTAGCCGCAATCGTTTTCGCTTTTACGTCATACTGAAAAGTCATGACGCGCTCCTATTAGGCGATGGTGACGCCCTTAGACCCGATCACAGCCCAACCGGCAGAGGTGTAAATCAACGTGACCGCATCACCCACCGCAGTGAAGGTGATGGTGGTGAAGCCAATCTTGGTGGTCGGGGTCAGAACGGCCGATCCGCCGTCTACCGCGTGAACAATCACCTTGATTGCGCCAACAGAACCGTTGGCCAGGGTCAGGGCCTGGGAAGCGCCCGTAGTGGTCAACGAAGTGAAAGCGTCAATAATATTTACAGCGCCCGCGCCAGACAGCGACTGAGTGCTTAAAACAACATCCTTGCCAAAGGACGAATTGACGGTAACTGCGCCCGTGGTAGAGCTGACGGTAACCGACTGAAAACCGTTCTGTGACCGAACTGGCCCGGTAAAGGTGGTATTTGCCATGTTTGGCTCCTCATGAGGTGCTTGCTGTCTGTGAGGTCAGTCCGCCAAGCCGGTCAGCAAGCAATTGGGGTCTTGGAACTGTTGGAGTTATACCTCCAAAAGAAAAGGGGCGCAAGGCCCCTTTTCCCGGTTTTTGACGTTTATTAAGCGCCAGGTGAACCGTAAGCACCGCGGGGGTCAGACCAGCCGAAGCTGTAGCGCTCGCGAGCCTTGTACCGCACGTTACCGGTGTCAAAGTCGCCCTCAAAGGCGGTCTTGATCGGCGAACGCTCGAACATCTTGAGGCCGTTGGGGGCATCAGTGATGAGGAACCAAGCGTTGGTGTCGGTCAGGTAATGGTTGACAGCGTACCCTTCCGGGATCAAGCCCATGGACTTGATCGCGTTGACATCGTTGTCAGCCGAGGAGGTACGCAGCGTGCTCTTCATCAGGCGCTCAGCAGTGAACTGCAGCTCCTTCGGAACAACCAGCTTGCGCCCGGTCAGCGCCACCTTCAGGCCACGTTCGTCGATGAACGCGGCAATGTCGATGATGCCCTGCTCCAGCGAGGTTTCGTTCAGATCGGCACCAACCGTGGGACGGTTAGAGAAGTTTGCCGATAGAGCGGTCGGGTGAGCCGTAGAGAACAGAGCAACACCGTCGCCACCAGGGTAGCTGGCGGAGAAGCCGTTGTTCAGAACAGCAGCGCCCTTGACCTGCTTGGTGTGAGCCATGGAACGAGCCATTGCCTTGGTGTAGCGGCCAGCCAGGCGGTCGTAGAGGTTGTCCTCCACAGCTTCCTCGGTCAGCGCAAACGCCATAGCGATCGTCTCATGAGAGTAACGAGCCGTGAAGGACTCAATTGCGTTGTCGTACTGGACGCCAGCGCCTTCGGTCTTCACCGGTGCTGCACCAAAGCCGGTCAGCATCACTTCCTCTTCGAACGCACGATCAGAAGTCTCGATAGAGAAAATCTGCTCGTGTTCGTTCTCGTAGCGCTTGTACTCCAAACCGAACAGAGCGTTCAGGCCTGGCTCCAGTTCTTTTACAAGTTGTGAACGGGTAATTGCCATGATTAAGCTCCGTCAGCAGCAACACCGACGCTACCGTACTGGTGTTGATTGAGTTTGACAACCAGTACTGCGTACTGACCCATTTCATTGTCAGGCTGTTCGCTCAGACCAACAATCTTGAAGGTCAGGGCTGCAGTCTTGGCAATGGTGGTGCTTAGCGAACCAGCAGAAACGCCCGTGACAGTGCTACCAGTGGTAGAAGCAGTCGGGTCAGCATTCTTGCCAATGTCCGCCTGAGTGGGCGTGCCGGCAGCCTGAATCAGGAACAGCTGACTGGGATCGTCCAGCACTTCGCACACGATCAGGCCGATGTTGGGAGTAATACTACCGGGGTAGTAGTTCTTCCAGGTCGGCTTGTCAGCACGGGTGGGGTCGTTGTACTGCACACCGTTGAACACGCCAGTGGGGGCGGTGTGGGTAGCGGCGTCGTACTTAATGATGAAGCCGTCAAACACGACGACCAAGTCACCTTGGAAGATTGCAGTGCCGTAGCCAGCCTGAATCTGATAACCGTATTGCTTTTGAGCACCGGTCGCAGAAAGGTTGCCAACGGGACGCAGTCCAAAAGGCTTATTTACGTTTGCCATTTGTGAACTCCGAAAATTGAATGATTAGCCGGATCACTCCGGCTTACGGAAGGATGTGCGCGAACTCCGCTCGGGGGCCTGAATCCGCATTGACGAGTGTGCGTTCTCACGCAGCAGCTCGTTATCGACCGCAATCAACTGGTCCTGAGCCTTCTTGGCAAAATAAGCATTGCGCTCTTGAACAGTTTCATCGGGGATGCGCGCAAGCAACAGCCCTCCCACGGAAACCACGCCTGCGTGCTTGCCATCTTCGATGGTAGGCAACATGCCTTGATATTCCTCGGGAAGCTCTTCGAGTCGGACCAGTTCATAGCCCTCACGAAGACGTCCATAAACGTTTTGCTTGTCATCAAACCCGTTGACCTCTGATCGAATCCAACGATGCTGAAAGCCTTCAGGGGCAGGAGGGGCGTCAAGACGTGAAGGAGGTGTCCAAGGGCGGCGACGCACTTCCTTTTCGCGGGAACCGCGAGAAGCACGATCGATAGTCAGTTTGGTTTCGCTCATGATGTCACTCCTTTACGTACTTGGCATATTCCTCAAGAGGAACGTTCAGTTTCTTTGCGATAGCAACTTGGCTCGGGGATAGCCGAACAGTACGGCGCGCACTATTGATTCCGGAACTCCGGGTTGCAGGTGCCACAGCCGGCGCGGAACGCTGTGCCCTGGAAACTTGTTGTGGAGTTTCCTCCACAAAGCGCTTCGGAAACTCGTCCCGAATGCGTCGGTCCAATTCAGTATAGTAGTCATCGCTGTTGGGGTCAAATCCCTCGTTTTCCACAAGAGTTTGGTGGATTCCCCAAGCGGCGTACGTCATCACACGGTCTTGGCCAAACCACTGATTGCGCGCAGCCCAATCTTCTGCCTTGGGGCTAGGCGGAGCTGGCTGAGGAGGGGCCTGTTGAGCCACCTGCTGCTGATAGGGCTGCGGAGCAGGCTGTTGAGCTACTTGCCTGACCTGCTGCTCCTGCGTTTGCAGCCAACCGCTAACCTGGCGCTGCTCCATCGTCAACTCAGACAGGCGCTGGGCAGCTTCCGTCTCAGTATCGATGTCGTTTTCCTCGCGGGCCTTCTTGATGATGGCCTTCAACGTGGCTTGCTGCGTTTCTAAACGGGTTTTGGCCTCATTCAGGCGGCTGTAGTCCGTATGAACAAGCTTTTGCTGCAAATCCTGAGCTTGCGCTTGCAAACCCTTGGCATATTCCAGCGCTGCCTGCTCACGGCGCTCAGATTCACGCATCCGGGCCGTTAGTTTGGAAATTCTCTTCTGGACAGCGTCGCTGACGGTGTCTAGTTCGTCCCTTTCGGACTGTTGGGTGCGCTGCTGAGACTCTAGCGCCTGCTCGGCCTGTTCTGGGGCCCGGGAAGGCTCGTCCAGCGTAATCTCGGCCGGTTTTTCATTCGCGCCAAGGTCAAATTCAAGTTGGGTGTCGGGAACAGTGTTTGCCATGATTTACCTCACAGGTGAAGAATGTCTTCGGGGTCTTTGATGCGGGCCAAAATCTCGTCATCATTCAAGATTCGGATCTCGCCGCCATCAATGTTGATGCGGGCACCTGCATAACGACCGAAAACTACCCAGTCGCCCTTTTGGCACCACGCTCCGGCAGGGAACTTGGCCTCATCCTTGTAGGCAAGCTCACCAACTGCCAAAACATACCCGCAGACCGTCGCTACCTGCTCTCGCTGGCGAGTCTGCTCGGCAATTACAATGCCACCCTTAGACTTTTCCGCCCCGCGATAAGGCAAAATCACAATTCGCCACCCAGTAGGCTGCGGAATTCGGTCTAAAACCGATTCCTCGAGCTTTTGCACGTCCAGACTCCCGTCCGAACCGTAAGCATCGTCCAAAACTGGTCCTTGAGCCTCTTTTTCGTCGGCCCATTTTTTCTCAAGAGCAGTCATTTCCATCAAAAGGTCCTTTGATTAGTTTTCGGCCCTGCGTAGGAGCGCCTGGACAGACTCTTCTACGAACTTGTAGCCCTCTAATCGACCCATCAGGAACTTGTACTGCTCCATGTCGCGAACGCTGCCATTCAAAATCATGTTGCTCGTCTGTTGACGAAGCGATCTGATCTCGTTGAGTAGCGCTTCAGTAAATTCAAGCATGGAATCCCCCATGAAGCAGACAGATAGGCCCCTGTCCGAGGGCTACGGCGCATATTAACACCATTGTTAGGCAAGTTTTACCTTATTGAACGCATCTTTTCGATAGACGTACGTCACTTTTGGCTTCTCAACCGGCTTTTTAACGGATTTGGCTTGCCCGGAAAGCTGCTTGGGCTGGGTTTTGTTGGGTTTTTTGGGCATCTGACGCTCCTTTTTGGGCCAATTTAGCCTGCTCCATGGCCATATCGTTGTTTTCACGCTGCTGATCAAAGGCCAGACGCTGCTGATCCATCTGCAAACGGGCCTGATCACGCTGACCATCCTGCTGAATTTCTTGTTCCTTGAGCTTGACCAACGGATCGGTCTGATCCCCCATCATCTGCAACTGCATCTGCTTGGCCTCTTGGAAGAACTGAGCCACTTTCAGCGCCACCATGGCCTCACGCTGCAGCGCCGACACTAGCTTGTCCGGGTCCGTGCCGTACTGCTGGAACAGTTCAGCCTCCACCGTTTCTTCTGCCTTCAGACGAATGTGATCAAAGACGTGCTTTTGCAAATTCATCGCCACCTGCGGCATGCCACCAACAATTGGTGACATACCAAACATCAAGTGCGTCATGATGTGCGCGTCATGCTGCTGGCCAGCAAAGGCCTTCAGCGGTGAGCCGTCCAGTGCCTGGCTGTTCTCGCTGGCCGGATCCTTGGGCTTGTCCACGTTTTGCGTGTTCAGGATCTGATCAATGTCCCGCACACCGATGGCCTCGTACATCCGCCGATAGGCTTCGTACATGTTGTGCATCTGCGGCGCGCTCTGAGCAAGCTGCAACTGCGTCTGCGCCATCGTGATGCGCTGAGCCACCGAGAAGATGTTGGGGTCAGAGACTGGCAACACATCAATTCGGTCATCAAAGTCCCGCGCCTTGATTACCCGGCTCTCGCCAGGCACGTCATACGGATACTCCGGCGGCAAATAGTCTGCGAAGCCCTTTGCCAACAACTGAAACTCAAGCCTTTGCGAATAATGCAGTCGCTTGTGAATCGCCGACATCACGCTGGAGCCCTTCTCCAACAACGCAATCGTCGTGCCAACTGCAGCATTCTGGTTGCTGTCGCCCACCTGCATGTCCGTGATGCTGGCCAAGCGACGACCAGAGTCCACACAAAAACCAAGCAACGTGAACAACGTCTGGCTCGGCTCTTTGTATGGCAACGGCAACAGCGCAGATGTGATCTCCGCACCACCCGCGTCAATGTCCCGGAACTCCCCAGGCTGCAGCGGCATGTCGTCGTTCATGATCCGCGCGCCCTTGGCCTTGAAGCCCGCTGGAAGATTTGCAAGCGTACCGGCATCCACCAACTGCTGCAGCGCAGACGAAGCTGTCTTGGTCAAGCCTCCGACCAGATGCAAAAAGCCCAAGCCATACGCACCGGGGCCTTGGACCAGCAAGTAATGCACGTAGTACTGGCATCGGCGATACAACTCATCGCCTTCCTTCCAGTTGCGACGCACCCCAATTACATGCCCGGTAACCTCGTCAATTGTGACGATGTAGGGAAGCTTGATGCCCGTAGCCTCGCCATCTTCCTTGTGCTCAAAGCCCTCCAGGTCATAGTCGATCTGGAACTCCAGCAGCGTCATCTCCTCATCATCGCCGCCCGTGGGCACAATGCCCAACACACGGTCCTCTTCCTTCTTGATGACGTTCTGGCTGGTATCAGAAACGGCCTGCGCCTGAGCAGTATCTAGATACTGACCACGCACAACCGCACGGCGATAAGCATTCACGCTCATCGACACGCGATGCGTGATCCGGTTGCACTCGCTCATGACGCTGGAGCCGTTGTACGGGATGTACAAGTTCTCAGGCAGCACCAGCGCGCTGGTCATGCGGCCCTTGTCCTCGCAGTAGTACACCTTCTTGAAGGCCGAACCCCCATAGCCCACATAGAACAGCAGTTGATCAAAGTCCGGCGTGTACTCCTCCATCACCGTCGTGATCTGATAGTTCATGTAGTCACGCACACGATCCGCTTGCATCAACTTCTCGCGCGTTTCCTTGCCCAGCACCTGCGTGCGCACCGGACCGTCAGCAGGCATCATCTCCTTCAAGGCCTGCGACTGAAACTGCACAATTGACTCCGTCAGCAAAGGATGCTGCACCGGGCACGCGCCCTTGAACGGCTTTGTGCGCTCTTCAAACGAAAAGCCCAGCAGCTTTAAGCCCTTGCCGTACTGGTCTTCCCACTGTTTGCGCGAAGACTTGTCCGCCTCAAACAATGCCACCAGCTCCGAGGACATGCTCTGCAAGACTGACGGATCAAGGATCTCGGCTAGGTTGCTGTCAAAGGGGACGTCGTCATCCTCCTTGTTGATGTCAACAACAACTTCGCCCGTCTCGGCGTCAAACTCAATGCTGATGTCCGGCAGACCTTCTTCCATCTCAACTTCAACGTCCCCCGCGGGCAAGTCGTCGATCGTGACGTTCTTTTCAATTGGCAT
>SXGQ01260553.1_pt1 | contig 10576 bp, 10 predicted proteins | sample 3178371 | NCBI WGS metagenome assembly SXGQ01 (sample SAMN11356859, study PRJNA531348) | freshwater metagenome | isolation source: freshwater sample F1-20 | place: China: Fuxian Lake, Yuxi | collected 2017-12-25 | reverse complement strand
GTAGGACTGGAACACCATGGCAATGCCTCGGCGCGCCGGTGGCACGTGCGTAACGTCCTGACCATCAATCTCGATGCGACCCGCGGTGCATTCCTCGAGACCAGCAATCAGGCGCAGCAGCGTCGATTTGCCGCAACCCGATGGGCCCACAAAGACGCAAAACTCGCCCTCGTCGACCCGCAGGTCCACGCCGCGTATGACCTCGGCGTTGCCAAACGACTTGCTAACCCGATGCAAAGCGAGCTGGGACATGGCACTTAGGCGGGCAGTTGATTGGGCGCGAGCAGCAAGTCGTCCAGATCGGCCAAAAAGGCATCCACATCGGCACGGTCCTGCGCGTCAAGGACGGGGCCGGCCATGCGCTGGCGCATCGATCCGATCAATCCACGTCGCTGAAGGACATACTTGGTCAACGACCAGCGAAACACCGCCTGGATGTTCAAGATGGGCAGCATGCGCGTGAACAGATGGCGCACTGCCGACGCGTCGCTCCGCCGGTGCGCGGCGTACAAGGCGGTATGCACTTCGGCCAACTCAATGGCCGGCATGGTGCCACAGGCACCGCGGCGCAATTCGTCCGTGATGTAGCGCCCACCGGCACCGCCCAAAACCCCGAGTAAAGAAGCCGGGGCTTGGGCGCGCACCTCGGTCAAACGCTGGCCGCTGGGCAGGGTTTCTTCCTTGACGTAAGCAATGGCGGGTACGGCATGCACCACAGCCAGGACATCGCGAGCCAGCAAACCCGCACCCACGGGGGCTGGAACGTTTTGCAGCATCAGCGGCATGCCCGGCGTCAACGCTTGTACAGCTTGAAAAAATTCAATCTGTTCCTTGACGCCTTGCTGCGGGGGATCGGCCACCATCAAGGCATGCGCTCCGGGCATGGGTCCCAGGGCTTGCAGCAAAGAGGCCGTGGCCGGCAAGCCCGCCGCAGTGGCGCCCACCACCACCGGCACCCGACCCGCAACCTCCTGGAGCACGGCATGGGTCAGTTGCACCCGCTCGTGCACAGTGAGCTCGGAAAACTCGCTGGCCACTCCCGGGAAAGTCATCCCGTCGACCCCACAGGCCATCAGATAACGCACCAAGCGGCGCAGGCCCTTTTCGTCGACAGAACCATCGTCATGAAATGGGGTGGGCAATACGGGAAACACCCCGTCCAGGCGTATGTGGGCAGTCATGGCAAACCTTTCAAATCCAGGGGAGGAAGGCCCCACCAGCCACGGATGCGGGTCGACAGCAAGGCACTGGCGGCCACCGAGGTCAGGCCACCGTCGACCAGCATGTCGGTGCCAGTGACAAAGCTGGACTCGTCGCTGGCCAAAAACAGCGCCGCGTGGGCGACATCCATGGGCTGGCCCACGCGGCCGACCGGATAGCAGCTGTCATTGATGGCGGCATCTTTTTCGCTGACGCCCCTCATGGTGCGCGGCGTGGCGATGAAGGCCGGCGCAATGCTGTTGCAGCGGATGCCCTGGCGTCCGTACTCGACCGCAATTTGCTGGCTCAGCGCACGCACCCCGCCCTTGGCGGCCGTGTACGCAGCAAGGCGTGGGTTGGCCACACGCTGGTTGACCGAAGACAGGTTGATGATCGAACCTCCACCGCCTGCGATCATGAGCGGCAGCGCGGCGCGGCAAAAGCGAAACGTCCCAGACAAAGCCGAATCGATGGTGCCAGCCCATTCCTCGTCGCTGGTGTCGATCGCGCCCTTTTCGGCGTAACTCACCGCGTTGTTGACCAGAATCTGCAACCCGCCCCAATTTTCGCGCACCCAGGCTGTGGCCTGATCGATCACGCTTTGCGCGCCGGCGTCGCCTACGATCAATTGCACCTGCCCTCCGGGCAACGCGGCAACGGCCTGTGCCCCGGCCACGGCATCGCGCTCGATCGCAAGCACGCGAGCGCCTTCCTGCACAAACCGGTGCAAGATGGCATGACCGATGCCCTGACCGACGCCGGTCACGATCGCAATTTTGTTTTCAAGCCTCATGATTTCACCGCACCGGCCGTCAGGCCTTGTATGAAAAAGCGCTGCAAGAATGCGAAACCCACCACCACCGGCAACGAGCTGATGATGGAAGCGGCCATCGCGCCGCCCCAGTCGCTTCGGCCCTCGCCCAGATACCCGAGCATGAGCCCGGGGCCCACCGTGCGCAGCTCGGGCTGGGTCACCAGGGTCAGGGAAAACAACAAATCGTTCCAGGCCCACATGAATGCGTACAAGCCCACCGTGACCAAGGCGGGCATGGCCAGCGGCAGCACGATGCGGTGCAGGATGTACAGCTCGCCCGCCCCGTCGGCGCGTGCCGCCTCAATGATTTCCGTGGGTACGTTCACGAAGTAGCTGTAGAGCATGTAGGTGCCGCTGGGCAGCGCCAAGATGATGTAAGACAGCACCAGGCCCAGGTGCGTGTTGAGCAAGCCCACAGCCTGCAGCATCGGGTAGACGCTGATGAGCAACATGGCAAAGGGGAACATCTGCGCCGAGAGCATCAGAAACATCAAGGGCTTGCGACCGCGAAAGCGAAACTTGGCAAAACCGTAGGCCGCATAGACCGCCAGCACCACCGTGAGCAAAGCACCTCCCAAGGCGGTGATCAAGCTGTTGCGCAGTTGCAAACCCATATCGCCCCGAGACAGCATCTGTGAGTAGTGGGTCAGAGTGGGCGCCTGCGGCAGCCAGTTGGGAATACGCACGAACAATTCCTGCTCAGGCTTGAAGGAGGTCAGCACCATCCAGACCAGGGGCATGAGCAAAAAACCGCCGATGAGCAACAACCCCACACCAAAAGCCAGCCGAGATTGCCAGGAGTCCAGTCGGAACATGGGGCCTCAGTCCTCTCGCCGAAACAAGATGCGCAGATAAAGGCCCGCAGGAACAGCGATGGTGAAAAACCACAGCACGCCGACGGCGCTGGCCGTGCCCATGTCCCAGTTTTGGAATGCCTGTTTGTAAACCTCGATCGAGAGCAGCGTGGTTGATTTGATCGGCCCGCCCTGGGTCATCGCGTAGATCACATCGAAGGCCTGCAAATTGCCCATGGCTCCCAAGACCGTGACCACCACGATCGTGGGCATGAGGTGGGGCAGCACCACGTAGCGCAACAGCCGCCAGTGGGTGCATCCATCAACGCGGGCCGCATCGAGCTGGTCTTGGGAAACGGTTTGCAGGCCCGCGAGAAAAAACGCCATGAACAAGGGCACCGAAAGCCACACCTTGGCAAGGATCACCGCCGCTTTCGCACCCGCGGGCTCGGCCAGCCAGGTCACGGGTTGATCGAGCAGGCCCAATTGCAACAATGCGGCGTTCAGGACGCCATATTGACCATTGAAAATCCAGGCTGCCAAAAATGCGGTCACGGTGGTGGGCAGCACCCAAGGCAGCAAGGAGATCGACCGCAGCATCGATCGGCCCCAAAAAGACTGATTCATCACCAAGGCCCAACCCAAGCCCAACAGCAAAGTCAAGCCGGTGGTCAACACGACAAACACCAGCGTGTTCCACCACACCACGCCCATGTCGGGGTCGCGCAAGATCCGCTCAAAATTGGCCCACCCCACAAAGGCTGGGGCCTGCATGTCGATGGTGAACTTGTAGAAGGCCAGCTTGAACGACTGCAAGAACGGCCACAGGATCATCACGGCGAAGGCCAGCAACGCTGGCACCGTCAAGGCAAAGCCCACCCGCCGCTCGCGGCTTTTGAGCGAGAGGTGGGGTTTCATCAAGCCTTGGGCAGCTCGGCCATCTTGGCCTGCAGGCGCTTGGCCATGGAGTCAATGGCCACTTGCGGTGTTTTCAAGCCCAGCAGAGCAGACTGCACCTCCTCACCCACTATGGCCGTCAGGTCGGCCGAGTTGGGCCAGAACGAAGGCTCATCGCGAAGTGCGGAGCGCGCAGAAGCCGACCACTCGCTCACATAGGCGTCGTTCTTGAGCTGCGCCAGCGCGGAGTTGGTAACAGGGAAAAGGCCCTGCGAGTTGAAATAGGCCAACTGCGAGGCGTCGCTCATGGCCAGGTGCGCGGCAAACTGAGCCTGCACCGACTGCTGCGACGGGATGGACTTGCCGTCGCCGAAGAAGGTCAGCAAATGGCCCCAGGCCAGCGAACGGGGGGCATCGCCATTCTTGAGCACGGGGGTTGGGACGGCGACGACAAAACGGTCGAAATCTGTGCCCTTGCCCGAGTTGCTGCGCGCAAAGCCGCGCGCCAGCGGGGCATCGTGGTAAAAGCCCGTCTGGTTTTGAGCAAACATGCGGCGCGCATCCGGGCGGTCAATGTCCTTGGCGGCCAATCCTTCCTTGACCATATCGGCCATGAAGGTCAGGGCCCTAACCGCAGCAGGCGATTGCACCACCACAGCGCCCTTGTCGCTGAGCAGCTCGCCGCCAAAGGTCCACAGCCAGACCTGGAAGTCGGGGCTGAGCGAATTGTTGTTCTTGGTGGTCATTGCATAGGGCACCGACTGGGGCTTGGCCTTTTTGATGGCGCGCAAGGCATCGACAAACTCGTCGATGGTCTGGGGTACGCGATTGACGCCCGACTCCTGCATCACGGCGCGGTTGCCGACCATGCCTATCGAGCCGGCGGTCCAGGGCAGCCCCAGTTGCTTGCCCCTGTAATCGCCCAAAGTCAGCAAGCCGGTATTCATTTGCCGGCTCAGATAGCCCTTGCCGTAGACCTCGTTGAGGTCAACCATGCGGTTGGTTGCAGCGAACTGCGGCAACCAGCGCTCGGCCAGCTGAACCACATCGAGTGCCTGACCCGAACGCAGCCTGAGCAAAATGTTCTGCTGCATCTGGGCCCACGGAAAGCCAACCACCTCCAAGCGCACATCTGGATTTGCCTTGCGGTAGCTGTCAAACATGGCCGTCAGCGTGGGCTTGCTGGCCGCCTCGTCGTGCGACCAGCCAACATAGGTCAGCCCACGGGCCTGGGCACGAACCCCTGTCGCTGCCAGTGCAGCGCCTGCAGTCATCGATTTCACCAAAGTGCGACGCGTCAACATAGCTTGCCTCCCAGTCGGATTCAATAAAAGTTCCGTTGAACGGAACAAAGAAGTGGTCTGAATTATTTCCGATGTGGCGGTTCCATCTATTGGGACTTACCCGATCGCCGACCGCGCGGGCCAGCGGTCTAATAATGCCGCCCATGGATACGCAACATTCTTTGCAGCAGCCCCCGGCGAAGGGCGGCGCGCGCTCAAGCACGGCGCCTGAGCGGGCCGAGCCCAAGGCGGCACCCGGGGCCGGTGTGCTGGAAAAGGCGATGAACCTGCTGAACATCGTCTCAAAGAATCGGGCGCCAATGACCTTCACCGAGCTGCTCAGGCAGGCCGGCCTGCCCAAGGCCTCGCTGCATCGAACGCTGGCCACGCTGACCCGCGAGGGCTTGCTGCGCCATGACCCCTTCAATAAAACCTTCAAGCTCGGGTTTCGTCTGCTCGAGCTGGCCCACGAGGTCTGGAGCGATTTCGACCTGCGCCTGGCCGCACAAGACGAGCTGACCCGGCTGCGCGATCAGCAGGAAGAATGCATCTTGCTGGCCACGCTCGATCAGGACCAGGTGGTCGTGGTCGCCTGCGAAGAGGCCGGCCGGCAAGCCGCGATGTCAGCCTCAACCGGCACGCTGCTGTCGCTGCCAGGCAGCGCACTCGGGCACGCCATCGCGGCGCATCTGGATCCGGTGCGCCAGAGGCGCCTGCTCGATGAGGGGGCGGCGCGCGCCAATGCGGCCGACCCCGCGCAGTGGAAACTCGAGATGCAGGCCCGCTGGAATCTGAGCAGCGCACGCGGCTACGCCATGGTGCGAGACGACATTGCGCCCAATTGCCTGTCGGTGGCCGTGCCGGTGTTCGACATCGAAGGCCGCCCGGTCGGGGCCATCGGACTGACCGGTGCCGCCGAGCGCCTGGATGAACCGCGCGCCCATGCGCTGTCATCGGAGTTGATTGGTGCGGCTCGCCGGATTGCCCACAACGCCGGGGGTCAGGCCATGTCCATCCGGCCGCAGTCCCCGCCCGCGCCCAATGGCGAAAAAGTGCAGTGGGAGTGCGTTGTACCCGCGCGCTCCTTGCTCGGAGAAGGTCCGATTTGGTCCACGCGAGACTCGGCCCTGTACTGGGTCGACATCCTGACGCCGTCGGTGCACTGCCACCGGGGGCCCGGACTCAACACCTCGACGCCCTTGGGCTCCATGGTCAGTGTGGCCGTGCCCAAGACTTCAGGCGGGCTGCTGCTGGCAACACCGGGCGGTTTGATGGGCTGGCCGGCACCGCAGGAGCCGCTTGAGTGGTTTTCCCACCCGGACTCCGAGCGGGCCAACAACCGTTACAACGATGGCAAATGCGACCGCAGGGGCCGTTTGTGGGTGGGCTCCATGGACATGGGGGCCACGGCCAATCGCGGCAGCCTGTTCAAAGTCGAAGCCGATGGCCAATTCACCCGCATGGAAAGCGGCCTGACCGTGGCCAACGGGCTGGGCTGGAGCCCCGACAACCGGCTCATGTATTTCACCGACTCGTTCCGCCGCACGATCTACCAATACGAATTCGACCTGGACGCAGGCACGCTGAGCAACCGAAGGCCCCTGATCGTGCTCGGGCCCGAAGAGGGTTCACCGGACGGGCTGACCGTTGACCAAGACGGCTGCCTGTGGGTCGCGCTATGGGACGCCTGGAGCGTGGTTCGCTTCAACCCACAGGGGCGCGAAGTGATGCGGGTGCGCCTGCCCGTTCCACGGCCGACCAGTTGCTGCTTTGGCGGCTCGCAACTCGACACTTTGTACGTCACCAGCGCATCGGTGCGGCTGAGCGCCCAATCCCTGCAAGCCGCCCCGCTCTCGGGCTCCCTGTTTGCCCTGCAAATCCCCGGGGTCAAGGGCCTGCCCGAAACCCTGTTTGCCGGTTGACCGCTTGGCCTAGCGGTCATCGAGCGGCTGGCAGCACACGCTTGCCAACATCTTGTTGCAAGATTTAACTTTTGATCGCCGCAAACCGGCCATGATGCGGGCACTGCCATAACAGGACGCCCGATGTCGCTCGAACAACTGATGGCCCTGGCCAGCCGCATGGCCCAAACGCCCAACGCGCTCGGTGCGGCTGCGCGCCCAGACATGCGTTCTGGCAGCAGCACAGCACTGACGGCCGAAGAGTTGGCCGCCCTGCGCGAGGTCTGGAGCACACCGCTTGAGCCAGCACCGGCCGAGCCCATGCCCGCCCTGATGCACTGAGCCCCAAGCCGGCCAAGCGCCCATCGGCCAGGCCAAAAAAAACCCCGCTGCCCGACCTGCGCAGGCCGAATAGCGGGGATTTTGATTTTTAAATGCTGGTGTTTACTTACCAGCAACAGCCTTCTCAGCCTTGTCAACCAGGGCAGCGCCGATCTGTCCCTTCCACTTGGTGGCCACACCACGGGTGGCGGCCACAAACTGGGAGCGCTCGGCCGCAGTGAGCTGGGTCACCTTCACGCCCAAGCCCTCAATGTCCTTGAGCAGCGGCCGGCCGGCTTCAACCAGGCCGGCGCGGGCCAGTGCGATTTCCTGCTTGCCGGCATCGACGGCAGCCTGGCGAACGATCTCACGGTCCTGCGCGCTCCAGCTGTTCCAAATTTCCTTGTTGGCCACGAAGATCAGCGGGTCGATCATGTAGCCCCACATGGTGACGTTTTTCTGGCCGACCGTATGCAGCTTGGCGGCGGTGAAGATGGAAACCGGGTTTTCCTGGCCATCGATGGCCCCCGAAGACAGCGCCGGCTGGGCGTCGGCCCAGCTCATCTGGACCGGGTTGGCGCCCAGGGCGGTGAACATGTCGATGAACAGAGGCGAGCCGACCACGCGGATCTTCAGGCCCTTGAGGTCAGCCGGTGTGCGCACTTCGCGCTTGGAGTTGGTCAGTTCGCGAAAGCCGTTTTCGCCCCAAGCCAGGGGCATCACGCCAGCGCGGTCAATGATGCCAAAGACTTCTTTGCCCACTTCGCCGGAGGTCAGCGCATCCAGCGCGGCATAGTCGCTGATCAGAAAAGGCAGCGAGAACAGGTTCAACTCCTTGACCTGGGGCGACCAGTTGATGGACGAGCCGATGGCCAGATCGATCACGCCCTGACGGATGGCCGTGAATTCACGCGTCTGGTCACCGCCGACCAGCGAAACGCCCGGGTAGAGCTTGATGTTGATGCGGCCCTGGGTGCGCTCGCGCACCAGGTTGGCCCAGATCTCACCGCCCTTGCCCCACGGGAAAGCGGTACCCACCACGGTGGAGAGCTTGTACTCGGCCTTGTAACCCGGCGGCAGGGCTTGCTGCGCCTGCGCGCTCAGGCTCAAGCCCATGCCCAAGGCCAGGGCGCCGATCAAGCGACGGGTAAGAGGTTTGAATGTTGATGACATCTTGTCTCCTTCGGTTGTCTTGTAAAAAAATCAGTAGCCCAGATAAGCAGGCAGCCAAAGCGCCAGAGAGGGCATGAACAAAACAGCCAGCAAGCTGACCATCATGCCCAGCACCAGAAACCAGACCCAGGGGAAGGTCTGCTCCATCGACACTCCCGCCATTTTGCACGAGACCATCAGGTTGACCGCCATGGGCGGGGTGAACTGGCCCACCGCCACCATCATGGTCATCAAAATACCGAACCACACCGGATCCCAGCCGTAGGTGCGCATCAAGGGCATGACCAGGGGCACAAAGATCAGGAAGATCGATACCCCGTCTAGAAACATGCCCACCACCAGCAGCAGGGCCACCAGACAGAGCAAAACACCCATGGAACTCAAACCACTGTTGGTGATGGCACGCGTGATCGGGTCAATGATGCCCAGCGTATTGACCGCATAGGCAAAGATCGAAGCCAGCCCGATGACCATCAGGATCACGCCCGAGATCTCGGCCGCCTCACGAAAAATCGGCCCCAAATCGGCCCACTTGATCGTGCGGTGCACCAGCATGCCCACCAGCAGTCCATAGCCCACGGCCACAGCACCGGCTTCTGTGGGGGTGAACCAGCCCAGGCGCATGCCCCCCAAAATCAGCACCGGCGCAAACAGACCCCAGAGGGCATCGCGCAAACTGGCCCATAACGGCGGGCGGGGCAGCCCTTTCTCCAACTGGCCCATGCCATGCGTGCGCGCCAGCCAGAGAGTGGGCACGATCAAGGCCAGGCCGGCCAAAATGCCAGGGATCATGCCTGCGGCAAACAGCGCCGGCACCGAAGCGCCGGGCACCATGACGCTGTAGATGATGAGCGCGATCGAGGGCGGAATCAAGATGTCGGTGGCCGCTGCCGCGCCGATGACGGACGCCGAAAACGGCCCCGGGTAACCCGCCCGCGCCATGGCCGCGATCATCACGCCGCCCACGGCCGCCGCGTTGGCCGGGCCCGAGCCGGAAATGCCGCCCAAAAACATGGCCACCAGGATTGCCACCACCGGCAGCATGCCCGGCCCGCGGCCAATGACGGCCACGGCAAAATTGACCAGGCGCTGCGCAATGCCCGATCGGTCGAAGATCGAGCCCACCAGCACAAACATGGGCAAAGCCAGCAAGGGGTATTTGGTCAGCGAGGCGTAGAAGTTCTGCGGCGCCGCCAGCAAGCCCCAGTTCGGTGTGTCCAGGTTGGACAGCCCGATGGCCAGCGCCCCGCCCACCCCCAGCGCCACCCCGATGGGCACGCCCGCGAGCATGAGCACCACGAACACCACAAACAGGCTGGCGCCGATCATGACGACGTCCTCAGGCGCTGCCAGCCCTGCAGGGCGCGGGCACACAAAATGCCGCAAAACACGGGCAGCCAGACCGAATACCACCACTTGGGAATGCCAATGGCCGGTGAGGTTTCCTGATAGCGAAACTCATCCCAGGCCATTTGCGCCGACAGCATGCCCAGCACAGCGAAAAAGATCGCGGTGGCCAAAAACGAGGCCATGGCCAAGCGCTGCTGGCGCGCATCGCTGCCCGAAGCAAAGAAATAATCGACCCGGATGTGGCTGTCGCGCGCCACCGCCACGGCGCTGCCGGCCAGACTGAGCACGAGCATCAAAAAGCAGGAAATTTCCTCGGTCCAGGCAAACGACTGGTCGGTGAAGTAGCGAACAAACACATTGACCAGCGTGATCAGCAGGAGAGCGGCCATCAGGAGGCCGGCCAACTTGTCTTCGAAAATGGCTGCGGGCTTCATACAGATGAGCATAGCCTAAACTGTGTCGGTCCCCAGGCGGTCAGCGCCCACGCAAAGCGCGCTCTCGCGCTTTGCCAGCCGACCCAAACACCAAGGAATGCACTTGCCGGCACACGACGCTTTAGAAACCCTGCGCCAGCTCTACCGCTGCATGAGCCGCATCCGCGCCTTTGAGGACGCGGCCGAAATCGTCAGCCAGGGCGGCGTGAGCGCCTACAACAAAACCGCCGACGGCAGCGCCAAGGTGCGTGGCCCGCTGCACCTATCGACCGGCCAGGAAGCGGTGCCAGCGGGCGTGTGCGCCCATCTGCGCAAAGAAGACCTGCTCACGTCCACCCACCGCGGCCATGGCCACACGCTGGCCAAAGGCGCCGACCTCACTGGCATGATGTGCGAGCTCTACGGCAAG
>SXGQ01581438.1_pt1 | contig 10577 bp, 9 predicted proteins | sample 3178371 | NCBI WGS metagenome assembly SXGQ01 (sample SAMN11356859, study PRJNA531348) | freshwater metagenome | isolation source: freshwater sample F1-20 | place: China: Fuxian Lake, Yuxi | collected 2017-12-25 | reverse complement strand
GCGCTTTATCGGCGTCGATGGCAGTTCCGTCTAGTAGTAGTTCTAAAACTCTGTGGGCGCCAGCACGCTGGGAAATAGAAACTGTTCCCCCTGCCCCCGGTATTAATCCGAACCGCAGTTCAGGTAAACCTATGCGGGTATTGTCGGCCGCTATTACCTGATGGGCGAATAAAGGTATTTCGACCCCCGCCCCTAAACACGCCCCGTGTAGTGCGACGACAAGACGGGGCGCTAAGAGGTGGGTAATCCAAGCCAACGACCGTGTGGTTCGGATTATGTGCGCCCAAGCAGGGTCAGGGGCGGAGCCAAAAGTGTCAAGATCACCACCCGAGCAAAACGATGGACCGTGTCCTCGCAGCACAACTGGTTCGGTAGCAAGTAACGCTTGCGTCAGGGCTGCGTATAGAGAATCGCGCAACTCAGGCGTTATGGCGTTATGGCGGAGCGGGCGGTTGAGCGTAATTATTCGGATACCAGCTCGAACTTCAACTTCAACGAGATTTTCAGACTCGATTTCACTAATGCGCTTCGGGTTATCCGCTCGCCATTTTTTGAAGTATTCACCCGATAAAAGAGTGGAGTAAGCAGTTGATTCGTTAACAATTCCTCCCCATACGCTCACGGATTGATCGCGCAGTAGCATCGCCGCCGTCCACGCTGCCCCGGGGGATTGTTCGAATCCGGTCTGCCACGCTTTTGCCTGAACGTCACTTTCAGTCCATAAATCACAAATTTTAGATAAAACGCTTCCCCTACCAACACCAATAACTACCGCCGGCAATGATTGAGCTCCGGTCAAGACCGATGGGGTGTCAAGATTTTCCCAGTTTCCTCGGGCCACAACTAGGACCGGCTCACCCGCTACGGGGGCAAGCAAAGCGTTGAGGTACGCCTCGTTGGCTCCTAAAACCTCAGGCTCAACAACTAAGACCGCCACGAGTTTTTAATCGGAAGAAGGCAGTGCTTTAGTGACCGCCACCTGCATAATTTGGCCGTGGCACATTAAATCGCCGTCACCGGCTTTAGTTATGAGTACCAGCGTTTCGCATTCATCACACTGATAACGCTTTCCCATGAGATTGGCCATTCAGGTTCGCTCCGTGGTCAGGTTCGCAGTTCCAGTGGCTCGCCGCAACATTCAATCTCGGCTTCGCCTTGTTTCACCACAATTAATTCGGTGGTGCATTTTTGACACCGCAGTCGGCTTCCTATTTTTGCTTCAGTCACGGGCTAAACCTTATCTAACTTTGATGTCGTCAAATCAGGGGAGGGCAAGCCGAGTAAATCTGCCAAAACACGAGTTACTGCGTTATTGGTGGCAAAACTTACGGTCGCAGAGTCGTCAAGAATTCCGAAATCTTCCAGTAAAGCCCCCAAGCGCATCATCACTACCGCGAATCGCAAACCGGCAAAAACTTCGTAGAATAAAATGTCGCGGGCTTCTCGCCCACTGGCTTTTTCGTAGTGAGCCACCATTGCTTCTCGGGTAGGGAACCCTTCCATTCGCGCTGCGTTCATTCCTTCGTGGAAGTGGCGATCAAGGAATAACCACCACCCAAGATCCATCATGGGGTCTGCCAGCGTCACCATTTCCCAATCAAGAACAGCCCGCACTCGATAATCGTCACCAAAAATTTGGTTGTTAATACGCGCATCTCCCCAACACAGGGTTATCTCAGGATCGCGCTCGGGGGCGTGCTCCTGTATCCACTTGAGTGCGCTCTCCGCCACCGGGGGAGCAGGGCGTTTGGGGTCGGCCCAAGCGAATGACGCTTCGTAGTAGCGCAGCTGTTGTTCAAAACCGATCTGTCCGTATTGCGGCTTATCGAGAAATCCAAAATTTAAACTTTCCCAATCGACACTATGAACTGCGACCAAAGCATCTAGACCACTTTCAACCAAAGTCCGTCGGTCGGTAGGCTTTGCTTCTTCGAGTAGCCAGCCTCCTTGGGTGTACGGAGGGTTGTCTTGAGGTACTTTTCCGTCAATACGACCCATCACAAAAAATGGTGCGCCAAGAACGCTCGTGTCATCTTCAAAAAATTTCATTACTGGCACTAAAACATTCGTCTTCTCACCTAAAGCACTGAGTACGGCGTACTGCGCATCAAAGTCAGATTCTAAAAATACGGTGTGCTGCGTGGGTTTTACTCGCAGAACAAACCCTTCACTATACGATTTCCCGTTTTCTTTCCAAGAAGCATCAAAGAGGATGGTTTCGTTAGAAAAACCAGTAGCAGTAGGTCCTGATAGGGGGCTGACTTCTATGTCGGTAGCGGCGGTCATTTGCCGGCTAAACCACTCGGCGACAATGTCTCGGGCTTTAACTAGATCGCGTTGTTCAGGTATAGGCATTAGATAATGATGCCACGCTCTATGAGCGCCACAACTTTTTCGCTGGGAATACCCCAATCATTAGGTACGACTTCAGTATTTTCGCCGGGGTGTATTGGAGGCTGCGGCGGCGCTCATCGGCCGACACCACGCCCGCGCCCCAGATGACCAGGACCGCCCCCGCCCCCAATGCGCCCGGCGCAGCGCGCGCCGCGCCGCCAGGCGCCCGTCATGCGCAGCGCACGCAGTCGAAATACTTCGAAGGCCACATCGGAGCGATCGCAAAGTTCTAGAAATACTTCAACCCTTTGTCGATTTTTAAGGTCAAGGCCAATGGATTGTTTTGATCGGTGCATCGCGTTGGTCGCGGGCCGAGACCGATCGACCGCTTTTGCTGCCTCAACTCGGTCGATTCTTAGCACTTGAGCACCCAAATCAGCCAGCAGCATCCCGCAAAAAGGGCCGGGGCCTAAACCCACCAGCTCAACTACTCGCACGCCGGCGAGTGGCCCGCTACTAGATTTGAGGGAAGGTTTGGGGTTCATAGTCGCTGAGCATCCTAAAGTAAGGGATAGATCTTTTTTGCCAACCAGTTTTATCAACCAACGGAGGTTCTAATGGGTAAGCCCGTCATCGTAGAGGCAGTTCGCACACCGATCGGAAAGCGCAACGGGTGGCTTTCCTCCCTGAAGGCAACGGAAACACTGCGCCATGCTCAGCTTGCGGTAGTTGAGCGCTCGGGCGTCGATCCGATGTTGATTGATGAAGTGGTCGGCGGTTGTGTGACTCAAGCGGGAGAACAGGGATCAAACGTAACCCGCAACGCTTGGCTAAGCGCCGGTCAAGATCGACTGCCGTACCAAACCGCGTGCACCACAATCGACGCGCAATGTGGTTCGGCGCAGCAGGCCAATCATTTCGTCGCTGGCCTAATTGCCGCCGGTGGAGCGGACATCGCTATCGCCTGTGGGGTAGAGCAGATGAGTCATGTTCCTCTGGGATCCAACGTGATCAATGGTCCGGGCCATTATAAAACTGATCCTTGGCCGTGGGATGATCCACCCAACGGTCAGTTTGGTGCCGCCGAACGCATTGCTGATAATCGAGGCATCACTCGTCAAGACCTCGACGAGTGGGGATTCCATTCGCAACGCAAAGCCAAGCAGGCATGGGCCGAAGGTCGCTACGAGCGGGAAGTTGCTCCGATGGAAGTTCCTGTACTGGATGCCGAAGGAAACCGCACCGGCAAGACGGAGTCGGTTTCTCGCGATCAAGGCTTGCGCGATACGACTATGGAAGGGTTAGCCAAACTTAACCCCGTGGTTGAAGGTTACAAACACACCCCCGGGTCGTCGTCACAACTTTCTGATGGGGCGGCTGCCGTTATGTGGATGAGCGAAGAAAAAGCCTCCGAGCTGGGCTTGCGACCACGAGCCCGGTTGGTTCATCAGCTTGTAACCGGAACCGATCCTTACTATCTCCTTGATGGCCCCGTTGACGCCACCGCGAGAATGCTTAAGCGTTCCGGAATGATAATGAGCGATTTTGATGTCATCGAGATAAACGAAGCATTTGCCGCAGTAGTACTTAGTTGGGCTCAGGTTCATAATCCTGATTTAGATCGAGTGAATGTCAACGGGGGGGCAATTGCACTAGGGCATCCAGTTGGTTCTACTGGGTCACGTTTAATAACCACTGCGTTGCACGAACTTGAGCGCACTGACGGTGAATTTGCGTTAGTGACAATGTGCTGTGGAGGTTCACTCGGGACGGCCAGTATTTTGCAGCGAATTTAAGCACTAATTTCAAATTGAATTTTTAAGAAACGAGCAATTTCCTCTACGGCAGTTTGGGCTTCTTCAACCAAGGCATCCATTCCGATAAAACCGTGGATCATTCCGTCGTACCGGATTACGGTGGTGGGAACTCCGGCGGCGTTTAACTTAGCTGCGTAAATTTCTCCTTCGTCACGTAGTGGATCAAACTCGGCCGTAATCACTAGCGTGGGTGGGAGGCTAGTAAAATCGGTCGCGTGAGTGACCGAAGCCCGTTCATCAAACTGGGGCTTAAAGTCGGTGCTGGATGATGGTCCGAGGTATTGTTCCCAAAACCAACGCATAGTTTTGGCGGTCAAAAAATACCCTTCTCCATTTTGGGCAAATGATTCAGTAGCACACTCCCCGTCGCACACCGGATAGACCAATACTTGCGCCGCGAGACGGACACCTTCTTGCCCTAACAATCTTGCTGTCGCGGCGGCTAAGTTTCCTCCCGCGCTATCGCCCGCAAGGGCAATTCGATCAAAGTCGACCTTCCCCCATTTACGGTCTCCTAGTTTGGCTTGGTCAATAAACCGTACAACCGCTAAGCAGTCTTCTAGACCTGCGGGAAAAATATTTTCTGGGGCTAAACGATATTCCACACTCACGACTATCGCTTGAGTAGCGAGTGCTACTCGACGACAAATTGTGTCATGGGTTTCTATCCCCATAAATACCCATCCACCTCCGTGGATGTAGACAACTACCGGTAGTTCAGTTTCGGGGTCGGGGTTATAAACCCGAATTGGAATCGCTCCGGCGAGACCGACCAGAGTGTCGTCCATCACTAGAGGTAGTGCCGGTGCGGGCTTGGCCCCAATTTCTTTTAGCAGTAAAGCGCTCGCTCGAACAGTTTCGAGGGGCTGATCTTCCACCGCGGGGACATTAGCCCCAGCACTGGCATCAAGAAGCTCTTGAATTTTCCGGTGGGGCGCCATGCACGCTTATTTAGTGATAGCCACTTCACTCGCCCAGCGGTAGTCAGGCTTACCGCTCGGAGAACGCATTATTTCGTCAACGATATGAATCTCTCGGGGCACTTTGTAACCCGATATCCGCGACCGACAATCGTCTTGTATTGATTTCAAAGTAGGTGCTTGAGCTCCTTCATTAGCCTGTATGACTGCGGCTACCCGCTGACCCCATCGTTCGTCGGGAACTCCAACAACAACACAGTCGTAAACATCCGGATGGCTCTTTATCGCACCTTCTACTTCTTCAGGATAAATCTTTTCGCCCCCTGAGTTGATAGAGATAGAGCCTCGCCCCAGCAAAGTAATAGTTCCGTCGGCTTCAAGGGTTGCGTAATCGCCGGGAACTGAGTAACGGACACCATTTTTATCAGTGACAAAAGTTTCGCTAGTTTTTACTGGGTCTTTGTAGTACTCCAAAGGGATATTGCCGCTCCGAGCAACTTTGCCGGTAACTCCTGACCCAGCCACTACAGGCTCAAGGTTTTCGTCTAACACTACGGTGTCGCGAACTGGCGTAACTGTAGGTCCGCCCTTCATAGCAGTTTTTCCTTTTTCGATCATGGTGTAGCCGTTTGAACCCCCTTCGGACGAACCAATGGCTTCGGTTATAAAAAGGTTGGGAAATCGCTCAATGAACGCTTCCTTGACCGGCGCGGAGAACAAAGCGGCGGTACTGGCCAAGGCAATCCAAGAAGATAAATCTAAATCCGAAATATCGGTTTCAGTCGCAGTCTCAACGAGGGGTCGGGCCATCGCGTCACCCGTAATCATTATTGCGTTTACCCTCTCTTGCGCTATCAACTCGAATACGCGCCGAGGATTAAATTGTGGAACTAAGACAATGGTGTTACCAATAAAACTTCCCCCCATTACTCCCCATTGGGTCGCTCCGTGCATAAGTGGAGCGATAGGCAACATGACCATTCCGGTTGGATTGGCTTTCCCTTTTTCGACCATTTCTTCTGGCGTTGTCACTCGGTGATTATTAGTGGGATCAATTCCTCCCCCAAGAGCAAAGAAGACATCTTCATGGCGCCAAACAACACCTTTTGGCATTCCGGTAGTTCCTCCGGTGTAAAGAATGTAACGGTCGTCCGGTGATCGAAGACCAAAGTCACGCTCAAAAGATTGTCCGGCAATAGCGTCTTCATAGGAAACGGCGTTACCCGCGTCAGCATCAGAGCCATCTTCAATCACTAATGAGTGTTTAAGTCGCGGCAAACTTGGCAACACGTTGGCTAAACGAGGGGCGAATGAGCGCTGAAATACGAGTGCGTCTATATCGGCGTTATCAAAAAGATAAGAAAGTTCGTCTTCAACGTACCGATAGTTGATATTAATCCAAACCGCTCGAATCTTAAATACTGCCCACAGCGTTTCTATCCACTCCACTGAGTTCAGAGCGTAGATACCGACATGATCACCCGGTCCAATACCTTGGGACTGAAGGTAGTGGGCTAATTGGTTAGATCGCTTTTCCATCTCAGCGTAAGTACGCCGCTTGCCGTCACAGACTAAATAAGTGCGCTCACCGAATGCGTCGACCGCGTTTTCGAAAAGATCAGCAAGATTAAATTCCATGGCGGTTAATTTATACGAGTTCAGTCGGCGCTCAGGAAACCAAGTCGGCTAGTAGGCGCATAGTGGCCGAATCGACACCACCGACAAGTATGGTTGTCACGGGCGTTTTACGCCACGCTTCTATGCGTTCAGCAATTCGAGCCGGTGGTCCAACCAGGCTAATTTCGTCGGCGAAAGCATCGGGTACAGCTAGTATTGCTTCATCACGTTTTCCCGCGAAAAATAAGTCTTGAATTTTATGCGCTTCTTCCTCGTAGCCCATTCGGGCCATCAGTTCAGTATGAAAGTTTTTTGTTTTGGCCCCCATTCCTCCAATGTAAAATCCCAAGGTGGCTTTGACCGGCCAAAGTGCTTCTGCGATGTTGTCGTTAATACCAACAAAAACATTCACCGCAACTTCAAATCCTGGCTTTGCTTTTGTGAGGTTGGCTTCGTAAACCTCAGGACGATAGGGAGAGTAGTAAAGCGGAAGCCATCCGTCCGCGATCTCGGCCGCAAGGGCAACATTTTTTGGGCCTTCAGCTCCGAGCAGAATCGGAACATCCGACCGCAGTGGGTGAGTAATTGACCGCAACGGTTTTCCTAAACCGGTGCTTCCCTCTCCTTGATAAGGAAGGGGATAGTGCGGGCCGTCGTTGCTAACAGGAACTTCTCTCGTTAACACTGACCGCATAATCTCGATGTATTCGCGTGTCCGGGCGAGAGGTTTAGCAAATGGTCGCCCGTACCATCCTTCCACTACTTGCGGTCCACTAACTCCAATGCCTACGCACGCGCGTCCGTCCGAAAGTCCGTCAAGGGTAAGGGCGTGCATGGCCATAGAAGTAGGAGTGCGGGCGGCTATTTGCGCAATACCGGTGCAAAGTTTTACTCGATTGGTGGCGGCGGCTACTGCCGCTAGAGGCGAGAAAGCATCTGACGACCAAGATTCTCCTGTCCAAATCGAGTCAAAGCCAATTTCTTCTGCCTCGGTGGCGGCAGCCACCAAATCACGAGCGGATCGAGTAGCGGCCGTCCAGTAGCCAAATTGAAGTCCCAGTTTCAAATTGTCAGTCACGGCTAGAACCGTAGTCGGCGTGGGTTTGGTGCCACTACTATTTGCCCTGATTGACTGACGCCGTTGTCAGAGTCTTGTCTTGCTGGGGCTAGTGGCCTGACGACAAAGAATTTGAAGGGAGAATTACCGAGCTATGGACCGCACTCCGGTAATCGTAGGGATTGGTTTATCGGATTACCCTAAGACGCCTCATCTCGACGGCGTTCAGCACCATGCCCTTGCCGCTCAACGAGCCATCGCTGATGCCGGCATCGCTAAATCTGAGATTGACGGCTACGTGAACGCGAGTAGCAACATGATGATTGACGACCCCGTAACCATGTCCGAGTACTTGCGCATAAACCATCGCTACATCGACGGAACGATGACGGGGGGAAGTTCATTTGAATTCCATGTTCAACATCTTGCCGCCGCTATTAAAGAAGGCCTTTGTGATACCGCTTTAGTCACTTATGGATCAGATTACCTATCCCGTATGGGGCGGTCGCTCGGTACGGGTGGTTTTCAACGACCAGGACAGCGAGTAGCGGGGCCTATTCAATACGAAGTTCCTTACGGCAATTCTCTTGTGGGCGCCTACGCCATGTACGCCATGCGGCACATGCACGAATACGGAACCACTTCCGAGCAGTTAGCCGAAATAGCAGTTGGAGTTCGAGAGTACGCCACGCTTAATCCTAACGCTATTTACCGCGACCCCATCACGATTGACGATGTAATCAATTCTCGAATGGTGGCCGATCCACTCCACAAACTTGATTGTTGTGCGATTACCGATGGTGGGGGTGCATTCGTAATGACTACCGCCGAACGGGCTAAAGACTTACCCAATAAGCCAATTTATGTTTTAGGGGCTGCCGGAGCGCAGACGCACTGGAATATTTCTCAACAGAGCGACTTCACTACTTCAGCTGGTGCTCAGTCCGGTCCCGAGGCATTTGCCCGTGCCGGGCTCACCCCTGCTGATGTCGACATGATCATGTTTTACGACTCGTTCACGATCACTTGCCTCATATTGCTTGAGAGCCTTGGCTTTGTTGGTCGAGGGGAAGGAGGGCCGTTTATCGCCGAAGGTCACTTACGCAAGGGTGGGTCGCTGCCGATGAACACTGATGGAGGCGGTTTGTCATCTTGTCATCCTGGGATGCGAGGGATGTTTTTAATACTTGAATCCGTGCGCCAATTGCGCGGCGACGCGGGCGAGGCGCAGGTGCCAAATTGTAAGGTCGCCCTAGCCGGTGGATCGGGAGGTTGGCTTAGTTGTATTGGGGTGGCTATTCTCGGCAATGAGGCGCCAAGATGAAAAATAAAGTTCGCAATGCAACTGAGTTTTTAAAACCTCTTCCCGCCCCTGACGCAATCAGCTCCGAGTACTGGCGGGCCGCAACCGAGGGACGCTTACTAATCCAAGAGTGTCCAACCTGTGGGCATCGGCAGTGGTACCCGCGGGCATTGTGCACGGAGTGCTCATCGGACACCCAGTGGCTAGAGTGCTCTGGACTGGGGACAGTAAACACTTTCACGATTATTCGACAGTACGGAATGCAGCCGTTTAAACAGGAGCTCCCGTACATCGTGGCCATGATCGAACTGGAAGAAGGCCCGTTAGTAATGGGGAATATCACCGATTGTGACGTCGAAACAGTACGCATAGGCGACCCAGTCTTGGTCTGGTTCTTGAAGGTTGAAGAGGGGAGTGGCATTCCGTATTGGAGCCCTGACGCTTAGGGTCTGGCTTGGAGGGCTATTATTTTTTTGGTCGATAAAATAGAAGTCAAAATAATTGGAGGACGCTATGCGCAAATTTATCGGTGTGGTAGTTTTAGTTGGAGTAGTGAGTGGTCTAGGGCTTGCCCCTGCCAGCGCCTCGGTTGCAACTAAGCAGTCAGCTTTTTGTAAAGCTTTTACTAAATTAGGTACTGGGCCCGATGGCAACTCTTCGGCCAAGCAAATCAAAAAATGGTCTAAAAAATTAGGGAGTTCAGCCAGCAGTGCGCCTAGTGATGTGCAAGATGCCATCAAGACTATGGCTAATAGCGCAAGTTCATTCACTGGTAACGCTAAAAAATGGTCTAGTTCTCCTCAAGCGCTGGAATACGCCACCGCTGCTCTTGCGGTAAGTATTTACGCTCTAGAAAAATGCACCGGTTTATCTCAACTCAGTGATTTAGGAAAACAACTAGACAAACTCGGTAAATAGTTTTAGCGCGGCCGTACTCCGTCGCGGGGAGTAATAAAAACTATTTCTGCTTCAGACAAGCGTTCACCATTGCAGTCTGATGTTCCCCAAACATAAATTTTTCGTCCCGAAACTGACGTGATACCGGCTTCGTAGTCAATGCGTTGATTAAGCGGAGTCGGACGTAACATTTTTACGGTGAGAGTGCCGGTATAGCCCGCTAAACCAGAAATGACTTGAGCTGATCCCATTAGGTCATCAAAAGCCGCGGCCACAAATCCACCGTGAACATGACCGGCGGGGCCCTCGTAAGCCGACGAGTAAATGGCTACTCCTTTGGCCCGAGTTGGCTGCAAAGTCCACTGCAATGGCGCGGCGAGCGGGTTCGATCTTCCGCTGATTCCGCTGCGTTCCAAGAGCGCGCCATCATCACCGCCCACCGTTCCTAAGCCCCCTTGAGCATGAAGGCTCGGAAGTGAATCCATTCGTATGTTTAGGGCTTCAACTGACGCGGTCAATTCTCTAACGGTTTTAATGTCGGTGGTATTGGGGTCAAGGTGAGCAGTCAACTCAATCAGTTGTTTCACCGCGCGCACTAGTGCGTGCTTGGCTGCCCGCTCTGGCTTTTCGGC
>SXGQ01060860.1_pt1 | contig 10578 bp, 8 predicted proteins | sample 3178371 | NCBI WGS metagenome assembly SXGQ01 (sample SAMN11356859, study PRJNA531348) | freshwater metagenome | isolation source: freshwater sample F1-20 | place: China: Fuxian Lake, Yuxi | collected 2017-12-25 | reverse complement strand
GGAGCCTTCGGTGCGAGGGAGGACATCAGCCTCCAGGTCCACACCGCCCTACTGGCCCTGCGCACGGGCCGTCCGGTGAAGATGCAGTACGGCCGGGAGGAGAGTTTCTTCGGTCACGTCCATCGTCACCCCGCGACCGTGTGGATGAGACACCACGCCACACATGACGGCCGCATCGTGAACATCGAGGCCCGGTTCGTCTTCGACGGCGGCGCGTATGCCTCGACATCGTCAGCAGTCCTCATCAACGGTGTCACGCACGCCCAGGGCCCGTACAAGTGCCCGAACGCGATCGTCGAGGGTCACGCCGTGCGCACGAACAACCCGCCGTGCGGCGCCATGCGCGGCTTCGGCGTGGTGCAGGCGTGCTACGCGCACGAGAGCCAGATGGAGAAGCTGGCTGGCGCCCTCGGGATGTCCCCTGTCGACGTGCGGCTGGCGAACGCCATGGAGACCGGAGACAGGCTCATCACCGGGCAGGTGATGGACAGCGTCGCCCCCGTGGCCGAGTGCATCCGCCAGACGGACGCCATCCCCCTGCCGCCGCCGCTTTCCGATGACCCGCACGAACTCGAACTCCCCGGGGGCTCGGGTCTCACGGCGCGGCGTCGCCACATCAAGCGCGGCGTCGGCTGGGGCGTCAGCATCAAGAACATCATGTACAGCGAGGGCTTCGATGACTTCGCCACCGCGCGCTGCACCGTGCAGGACGGTGTCGCCACCCTCAAGTTCGCCACGAGCGAGGTGGGCCAGGGTTTCGTCACCCTTGCACCGCAGATCGCACGCACCATCCTCGGTGTCGACGAGGTGATCCTGGACACCATCGACACCGGTGTCGGCTCGGCGGGCTCCACTTCTGCCTCCAGGCAGACGTGGATGAGCGGCGGTGCGGTGAAAGGGGCGTGCATCCTCGTGCGCGACAGGTTGCTCGAGCACGTGGCCGCAGCCCACGGTGTCGACGTTGCGGGGCTCTCGATTGACGACACCGACGTCGTGAATGTCGCGGGCACGCTGCGGGTGCCGGTAGCGGAGGCGTCACGCGGGCTCCGCCTCGACGAGACCTACGAGCACCACCACCGGACCACGTTCGACCTGGACGAGAACGGCCAGGGTGACTGCCACGTTGCTTTCGCCTTCGTCGCCCACCGTGCCGTGGTCGATGTGGACGAGGAGCTGGGCCTCGTGAAGGTGGTGCAGATCGCCACCGCCCAGGATGTCGGCATCGCCCTGAACCCCCTCTCCGTGATCGGCCAGATCGAGGGGGGCATCGCACAGGGCCTCGGCCTTGCGGTCATGGAGGAGATCGTCGTGACGGAGGGCAGGGTGCGCAACCCCAGTTTCACCGACTACCTGCTGCCCACGGCCCTGGACGCGCCCGTAGTCGAAGCTCGCCTCATCGAGCAGCCAGAGCCCCTGTCCCCTCTCGGCGCCAAGGGTGTCGGCGAGCCACCGTGCATCTCCGTCACGCCGGCCATCGCCAACGCAATCCGCAATGCGACGGGGCGAGTGATCGACAGGGTTCCCGTCAGGCCCCAGGACATCTGCCTGGGCTGACTAGCGGCCGAACACCCGACGGGTGTACTCGTTTCGGAAAGTTCCCTCGGGATCGAGGCGATCACGCATCGCGACGAAATCAGACCACCTCGGGTACAGACCGGAGAGCTCGGCGGCGTCCCTGAAATGGATTTTTCCCCAGTGGGGCCGGGCGTCGTGACCACGCAGGATGTCCTCGACGTCACGCATGAACGGCTCGTGTTCCATCCCCTTGTACACGTGCACGGCGATGTATGCCGACACCCTCCCGTGGGCGGTGGACAGCGGGATGTCGTCGGCAGCAGTGAAGCGGACCTCAACGGGGAAGTTCAGCATGTACCCCTTTCGCTCCACCATGGCCTTGATCTCGGAGAGGGCGGGTGCAGCGGCATCGATCGGCATCGCCTGCTCCATCTCGTAGAAACGCACGAGCCGGGGGCTGGCGAACACTTTGTGGCTGAAGTCCGAGTACGTCCTCTCGCCCGAGGACGGGAGGGCCTTTGCCAGGCGTGGGATCGCCGACGGGAAGAGCCTGCCCGCCCGGCAGACGGCACCGAAGGCGATGTTCTCCATGAACGTCGTCTCCACCCAACCGCGGATGCGCGGGAGCGGACGCGGGGCTTCATCGGTGCGGTTGTTCTGCTTGGTCAACGCCCATCCCGTGTGGGGCACCCAGAAGAACTCGAAGTGGTCATTGCCCTGCACGAGCTCGTCGAGTCCACCGAGCACGCGGTCCAGCCGCATCGGCACCTCCCGCGCCTCGAGGACGAACGTCGGCACGACGGACAAGGTGCACTCGGTGACCGCCCCGAGCGCTCCGACACCGACACGGGCGACGTCCAGCACGTCGGGGTTCGTCATCTCGTCGGCGACCACGACGTTCCCGTGACCATCCACCAGGCGCATGCCGCGCACCTGGGTGGCAAGTCCCCCGACACGGACACCCGTGCCGTGTGTGGAGGTGGAAATGGCGCCCGCCACTGTTTGGTATGCGATGTCACCCAGGTTCGCGAGGGCGAGACCCTCGGCATGGAGCAGTTCGTTGAGGCGCCAGAGCGGGGTCCCGGCCCCCACCGTGACGGTCATGCCCGCACGGTCAATGGAGCGGATTCCGCTCAGGGCGCCGACCCGGACCATCACGTCGTTGCTCACGGCCGCAGCCGTGAAACTGTGCCCCGACCCGACGACCTTCACCGCCCTCCCCTGTTGGCTCGCCGACCGCACGACTTCGGCGAGAGATTCCTCGTCCCGGGGGTCCTCGATGGACTCAGGCCTCGCCACCTGGTTGCCGGCCCAGTTCGTCCACTTCATCACCCCATTCTGCCCGTCCACAGGAGCGCAGGGGGGTCCCGGTTGCGCTCGGGGGGTCCGGGACGGCATAGGGTTGGGTTCTCAGGAGGTTGCTAGTGACAACGACTCAGGTTCCCCATGTGAACTATCTGGTCCTCGGGGCAAAGCCCCATCTCGAGGCGAACGAGTGCACCGCCTGCGGCGCACGTTTTTTCGACCGTCGCAACGCGTGCGCGTCGTGCTTCAAGACCGAATTCAAGAAGGTCTCGGTGGCTACTGACGGGATCGTGCGTTCCTTCACCATCGTCACCTTCGCATCCCCCGGGGTGCCTGTGCCGTTCGTCGCGGCGATCGTCGACTGCGGCGGCACGAGCGTCAGGGGCAACCTGATCAACGTCGACCCGACCCCGGAAAAAGTCAGTCTCGGCATGAAGGTGCGCCTTGCGACCTACTCACTGGGTGCGGATGACAGCGGTATCGAGGCGATTGGTTTCGGCTTCGAGCCCGCCTGACACAGGCCACGGAACACAACGGACACAACAGATTCTCAACAAGGAGACGATCAAAATGGCAGCAGACGACATCTACATCCTCGGCATCGTGATGACGAAGTTCGGGAAGCACCCGGACAAGGACACCGTGGACCTGGCAGCTGAGGCTGCGATGGGCGCCCTCAAGGACGCGGGGGTGACCATGGCAGACATGGGCGTTCTCGCCGCAGGGTGCCTGATGGGCCAGGGCGGCATCGGCCAGCAGATCCAGAAGCAGGTCGGCCAGACGGGTATTCCCGTCTACAACGTCTCGAACGCCTGCGCCACGGGCGCAACAGCACTGCGCACCGCGGTCATGGCCATCAAGGCCGGCGAGACCGACATGGGCCTCGCAGTCGGCGTGGAGAAGCTCGCGGGCGTCGGACTGCTCGGCGCACGTCCTGCATCCAACTCCAAGGAGTGGACTCCCTCGGGCCGGTTCGGCGCTGTCACCGGGACCGACGGGCGCATCGGAACGGACAACATGCCCGGCACGTTCGCCCAGGTCGGCATGGAATACGGCCACAAGTACGGTGGCGCGACGTTCGAGCTCTTCGCCAAGATCGCCGAGAAGAACCACGCGCACTCCACCCTCAACCCGTTGGCCGCCTACCAGAAGCGCATGACGCTCGACGAGATCATGAACGACGTCATGATCGCCTACCCGAACACCCGCTCGATGTGCTCGGCAAACTGCGACGGTGCAGCAGCAGCAGTCGTCGTGAGCGGCGAGAAGCTGAAGACGCTCTCCAAGGAGCAGCAGCGCCGCGCGGTGAAGGTCTCGGCTTCCGTCCTGACGAGCGACCCGTACCAAGAGGCCTGCCAGGTCCTGCCGGACGTGAACACCCTCACCCGGATCGCGGCCAAGAAGGCCTACGAGCAGGCCGGCGTCGGCCCGGAAGACCTCAACCTGGTCGAGCTCCACGACTGCTTCGCCACGGCCGAGCTGGTGCACTACGACAACCTCATGCTCTGCGAGGAGGGCGGCGCCGTCGATTTCTTCAACTCGGGTGCCACCTGGCGCACCGGGAAGACCCCGGTGAACGTCTCCGGCGGCCTTGAATCGAAGGGCCACCCGATCGCGGCCACGGGCATCGCGAACATCTGGGAGGTCTGTCACCACCTCCGCGGCGAGGCGGGCGACCGCCAGATCGAGGGCGCCAAGGTGGGTCTCGCCCACGTCATCGGTCTCGGCTCGGCGTGCGGCGTGCACATCCTGGAGAAGTCGGCACTCTGACCGCCACTGTGCCCCTCGGGGGCCGCACGGAACCCGGGTTCGAGCCGGTGCTCCGTGCGTTCACGAACAATTTCGTCGAGCACAACGAGATTGGTGCGTCCGTGTGCGTCAGCGTGGGTGGCCGCACAGTGGTCGACCTGTGGGGAGGCTTTGCCAGTCCCGCGCGGGACAGGGATTGGCAGCCCGACACCCTCGTCAACGCCTTCAGCGTGGGCAAGGGTCTCACGGCAGTCGTCACGGCGGTGCTCGTGGACCGCGGCGAACTCTCCTACGGGATGCGCGCCTCGGCCGCCTGGCCCGGTCTGGCAGGCCAGGGCAAGGAGGACCTGACCCTCTCCGATCTCCTCGGGCACCGCGCAGGCCTCCCGGCGGTGCGGCGCACCTTGCCTCCCCTGTCGATGTACGACTGGGACCTCATGTGCACTGAGCTGGCGGGCACAGAGCCCTGGTGGCGCCCCGGGACCGCCCACGGATACCACGTCAACACGTTCGGTTTCCTCGTGGGCGAGGTCGTGCGCAGGACCACGGGGACCACGGTCGGAGGCCACTTCAGGGAGATGTTCCTGCAGGAGCTCGGCGCAGACGTGCACCTGGGCCTCCCCGACAGCGAGCACAATCGTGTCGCCGAGTTCGAATGGCCAGCAGGCGCCGTCACCACCCCCAGCGACACGTCAGACTTCGACGAAGCCCAGTTGCTTGCCTTCAACACCTACAACAACCCGATCGGCACATCCGGTGGCGGCACCGTGAACACACCTGAGTGGCGCCGGGCAGAAATCCCCAGCACCAACACCCATGCCACGGCTCGCGGTGTCGAACGTGTCTACAGGGAGTTGGCAGCAGGTGGAGGCGCGCTTCTGAGCGAGGAGGGCTTGGGAGGCCTGGTCGCCGAGACATCGAACGGACACGACAGGGTTCTCGACAGGAACTCGCGGTTCGGGCGCGGCATCCAGATTCCGATCCCCGAACGGGGCTTCGGACCGAACCCGTCGTCATTTGGGCACTACGGTGCCGGTGGCTCGCTGGGCTTCTGCGACCCGACCGCAGCAGTCGCATTCGGCTACGTGATGAACCAGATGGGACCGCGCTGGCAGAACCCGCGCAACAGGGCACTCATCGATGCTCTCTACTCATGTCTCTGACACTCAGAATTCTGCGCACGTGTGGGACGATGGGAGGGTGACGGCGCCAGGAAGTATCAGTGCCGCCCGGTTGCTCGCGATCAGGCCGTTCAGGCTGTTGTGGACGAACAGTTTTCTCTTCACGCTCGTCCAGAGCACGCAGCGGTTCGCCTTCGTGTGGTTGGCCCTCGGTCTGGGAGCGCGTTCTGATGCGAGCGGCCTCATCCTGTTCGTGATGGGGGTACCGGCACTCCTCATCTCGCTGCCTGTCGGGGTCCTCTCGGACCACTTCAACCGCCGCGCCCTCCTCATCATCAGCCAGACAGGGGCTCTTGCCGTCGCGGTCACGACCGCAGCCCTGGTCTCCGCCGACGTCATCACGATTCCACTGGCTATCGGCTGCAGCTTCGCGAGCGGCATCTTCATCGCACTCGGCACACCGGTCCGGTCGGCGATCGTGCCCACGCTCGTGCCCCGCGAGCAACTGGTCGGCGCGATCGCGACCAGCACCATCGGGAACAACATCGGTCTGATCATCGGTCCTGCGACTGCGGGCCCGATGATCACTGCCTGGGGCATACAGGGGGCCTTCTGGTTCCAGGCCGTCCTCTACGCTCTCGGACTCCTCGCCTTGCTCCCGCTCGAACTGCCGCCTCCCCACAACACCGAGCGCAAGAGCCTCCGCAACGAGATCTTCGGCGGTATCACCTTCATCCGCCAGAACCGTGCAGTGCGGTCGTTCTTCGTTCTGCTGGGGTGCTCGGTGCTCTTCATGATGAGCCCCTGGATCGTGCTCGGACCGCAAATCGCCAAGGAGGAAGTGGGTGCGTCCGGTGGCCAGACGACCCTGTTGTTCGCCCTTCTCGGCGTCGGCCAGCTCCTCACGTCCGTCGGGATCATGCGATGGAACCGAGTCATCCGCCAGAAGGGCCTGTGGTTCATGTGCGGCCTCTGCTGGGGCTCGAGCATCCAGGTGCTGCTCGGCCAGTCGTTCAACATCTTGACTCTCGGACTTTTTCTCTTCCTCTGGGGAATGGGGGGCGGTTTCTACATGAACCTGAACCAGACCCTCATCCAGAACAACACGCCACCACAGGTGATGGGACGGGTCATGGCGATCCAGTCACTCCTGATGTCCGGCCTTGCGCCCGCAGGTGCCCTTCTCGTGGGTCTCATTGCCCGGAGCATCGACTCCGCACCGTTGGTGTTCTCGGGCTGCGGGGCCCTCATGCTCCTGTCGACGCTGTACTTCCTCTTCTTCCACCGGCACCTGCGGCCGATGGCCTGACTCAGGGCTCCACGTGGAGCAACAAGGTGTCCGCATCCGATCTGGGGCTCGTCCGCGACGCACAGATGACAAGTCGCTGGCCGCTCCGGACATGGCCGTGGGCGCGCGCCGCGACCAGACCCTCCTCGATGGCCCGCGTCATGGAGTGGTCACGATGGCTCACAATCGGGTACACGCCCCATGCGGCGCGGAGCCGCCTTGCCGCGGCTTCATCCGGCGTCACAGCCACGATCGGCGCCGACGGTCGGCAGGCCGCGAGGAGGCGGGCCGAAAAGCCCGTGTACGTGAGAGACAGGATCCAGTCGGCACCTGTCCGCTTCGCGAGAGCCGCCGCGGCCGCAGTGACGGCAGCCGCCTCGGGGTTCTCGTCCGCGAAATGGTTCGGCAAAAACGTGGACCGTTCGGCCACCTCGCAGATGCTCCCCATCGAACGCACAGCGAGGGCCGGGTTGTGCCCCACCGCGGACTCCGCCGAGAGCATCACGGCGTCGAAACCGTCACGGACAGCCGCGCTCACATCGGCCACCTCGGCCCGTGTCGGCCGGCTTGATTCGATCATTGACTCGAGCATTTCTGTGGCGCAGATGCTGATGATGCCCATGCGCAGTGCAGTCAACGCGATCGTGCGCTGCGAGGTGGGCAGTTCCTCGTAGGGCAGCTCCACGCCCAGGTCCCCGCGTGCCGCCATCACCCCGTCACTGACGCGGCAGATCGCCTCCAGACGCTGCAACGCCTGGGGCCGCTCTATCTTGGCGATGACGAGCATCTCGGGGCCCACCATGGCACGCACCCTCGTCACGTCATCGGGGTGCTGGACGAATGAGATCGCCACGATCTCCGCGCCGCACTCCCGGGCCACCTCGATGTCGGCGATGTCCTTCATGGACAGGACACCCCCGAAGACCTCTGTGTCAGGGAGGTTCACGCCCTTGTTCCTCCGCAACAGTCCACCTCGCACGACCTGCAGGCTCACCTCCGTGCCGCCGAGGCCCAGGATGCGGCACTCGATGCGACCGTCGTCCATCAGCACCCTGTGACCCACCTGGAGACCCAGGTCCTCCGACTTGCGCAGGCCTGTGTCAAGACCCAGCACATCCATCCCGAGAGTGAGCTCCTGGCCGTCAACGAGGATCTGCTCCTCCCCTGAGTAGCGCATCTTCGGACCCTGGATGTCGACCAGCACAGCGACCCGTGGGGCCGCGGCCCGGACATCGGCGATTGCTTTTCTCAGGTTTTCCGTGGTGAGATGGGAACAGTTCAGGCGCAGCACATCCGCACCGGCATCCAACAACGAGGCAATGCCCTCGGGTGACGAGCTCGCCGGGCCCACAGTTGCGACGATCTTGGTTTTTCTCATGATGACTCCGCTCTTGACGATACTTCGTCATCAACCGCAGCACCTGTGCACGCCTCCCCGGGGCTGCGGGTTTGACGGTTCGAACAGGTGGTCAGGACCGCCAGGATTGCTCGTCCAAGGCGAGTTTCGTCATCATCACGCGTCTGTCGTCGAATGCACGGCGATTTTCGCGCGGGAGTCCCCGGCGAAAGCGCCGGGTCGCCCGGAGATCACCGTAGATGTCGAGTTCCAGGGGCGAGAGATTGTGCGACAGGGCCATCAACGGCAGCCGCTGCCGCACGAGGGCGACTTCCTCATCCCGCAGGCGCCGCAGGCGCCTCACAGTCACGATGAAGAGCACAATCTGGCCGAGCAGGAGAAATGCGAACACGGTGTGCAACCCCGATGCGTTCCATGCTGCATGCAGTGCGACCGCCGGCACGAGTCCACGAAGCGCGGCCACCCGTCGAGAGCGACCCTTTCTGACTGCTGTGCCGATAGCGAGGCCCACCCAGACAGTGAAGAAAGGGTGCGCGAAGGGCGAGAACAACCCGCGCAACACGAACACCAGCCCGAGATCATCATCTGAGATCGCCTGCGAGAAGTAGATGACATTCTCGACCATTGCGAAGCCGAGGCCCACGTAACCGGCGTACACGGCGCCGTCAAGGGGCGTGTCAACTTGATGCCGTTTTGCCGCCCCCAGGATCCCGAGAGTCTTCATGGTCTCTTCCACGACAGGGGCACTGACGACGAGCGCCGCAGACGCACCAACCGTTGCGGCGGTCACTTCGTTGGCGATGCCGGCAACGAGAACGGAGATCCCGCCTCCCCACAGGAACGCGTTCCACCGCATCGCCCGGGGCTCTGGCTCCAGCCGGTCGAGCCACATGAAGGCAGGGACCGTGTACGCCAACGGGACCAGGGCGATCACGAATGCGGAGGGCGTGTCTGACACGACGACCCCGACAGCCAGCACAGCCAGGAGGAACCCCAGCAACACCAACCGACGAAACCTCGTTTGCGGTACCTCAGGCACCGGCGCAACCTAACACCGCCGTTGAGCGGGACGAGGAGACGGCGCGCTGGCGCCTGGTGCATTGGTGTCGAAGGGGGGACTTGAACCCCCACGCCCCTGAGGGCGCCAGCCCCTCAAGCTGGTGCGTCTGCCTATTCCGCCACTTCGACGAGGAAACTTCAGGTTACCGAGGCAGTCCTACGATGCCAATAGGAACGCGAGCGCGATGACGGTGAACAGCCAGATCGTGGCGAGCACCGCGGTGATCCGGTTGAGGTTCTTCTCCGCGGCGGCCGAGCCGAGGGCAGCCCCCGAAGCCCCACCGAGCATGTCAGAGAGGCCTCCACCCTGACCGCTGTGGAGAAGGACTCCCGCGATCATGGCGAACATGGAGGCCACGTTGACGACGATGGTCAGGTACATCACAAAGGTACGCACGGGTGAAAAGCCTAACGGCGGTCGTCCCGTGTTCCGCGCAGGGCCACGGGGACCGTGTCCGGGAAGTGGCACGCCACCTGGTGGCCCACCCCCACGTCACGGAGCAATGGCTCCTCTTCGGCGCAGATGTCCGCGGCTTTCGGGCACCTGGTCCTGAAGCGGCATCCCGACGGCGGGTTGATCGGGCTGGGGACGTCACCTGCGAGCACCATGCGGTGACGCTGCCGCTCGAGTACGGGGTCGGGTTCGGGCACCGCAGACAGCAGGGCCTCCGTGTACGGGTGGGCGGGGACGTCATGGAGCACCTCGGAGGGGGCCACCTCGACAATCTTGCCCAGGTACATCACGGCAATGCGATCCGAGATGTGGCGGACCACAGACAGGTCGTGGGCAATGAAGAGGTACGACAGCCCGAGTTCCTCCTGGAGGTCCTCCAGGAGGTTGATGACACCGGCCTGGATGGACACATCAAGTGCTGACACGGGCTCATCGAGGACGAGAAACTTCGGACGCAGGGCCAGGGCACGCGCGATTCCGACTCGCTGTCTCTGGCCACCGGAGAACTCGTGGGGGAACCGAGAAGCATGGTCGGGGGAGAGCCCGACGAGCTCCAGGAGTTCCGCCACCTTCGCGCCGTGGTCGCCGGGGGTCCTGTGGATGTCGAGCGGCTCCGAGATTGCCGAACCGACCGTGAGGCGGGGGTCAAGCGATGCATACGGGTCCTGGAAGACAATCTGCATCTCGCGCCGGAGTGAACGCAGTTCCTCCCTGGCCATCCCGACAAGGT
>SXGQ01131745.1_pt1 | contig 10579 bp, 8 predicted proteins | sample 3178371 | NCBI WGS metagenome assembly SXGQ01 (sample SAMN11356859, study PRJNA531348) | freshwater metagenome | isolation source: freshwater sample F1-20 | place: China: Fuxian Lake, Yuxi | collected 2017-12-25 | reverse complement strand
TGTAAACGCGCTGCTGGCAGCCGGCCTGCGGCTGTTGCGGCTGGAGGAACACCCGGACCGCTACTGGGATATTTTTCCGAATATGGCGCCTGAGCTGCAGGATCGCCTGCCTCACACCTTTTCGTTATTCATGGACAAGCCGGCCGGGTGAGGGCTGCACCTGAACGAGACTACTTATTTTGCCCTAAGTGTCAAAAAACTCAACAATCTTTGATCACCACAAGGCTTTAAGGCCACTCTTGTTCCGGTACTGCTAATGTCATCGAATACTCGTGGCTGAATTTTGGGAGACTTAGCGTTTTTTGAAATAATGTGTTCAGGGTAAGATAGATTTCGGAGACTAGAACAAGTGCACGACTTAATGGTAGTGGTTCCCCTCATCAGCCGGTGTCCATATTGCCCATGATAAATACACCTGTTGTAGAGGGCGGACAATTTAAAAACTGGGCCGGCAACGTCGTCTTTGGAGCAACCCAAAAAGCGTTGCCGCGTACGCTTGCCGAAGTGCAGGAGTTAGTGGCGTCTTCTAAGCACATTCGGGCAGTGGGCGCAGCACATTCCTTTAGTCCTATCGCAGACACCACCGGGGTTCACATAAACCTTGCAAACCTCGATACAGACTTGCGCATCAGTCCCGATCGTTCTTCTGTGACGGTTGCTGCGGGCACTAAATACGGAGAATTGGCTGTTTTGCTCGATAGCGCAGGTTTGGCACTGCACAATATGGCTTCTCTCCCCCACATCTCGGTGGGTGGAGCAATTGCAACGGGCACGCACGGGTCCGGTGACTTAAATGGCAATCTTGCGACTGCTGTTGTGAGTTTGCAGATAGTTATTGCTAATGGCAAAGTTGTTGAGTTGTCGCCTGATACTAATGGTGATGTTTTCAAGGGGGCGGTGGTAAGTCTCGGGGCCTTGGGCATCGTCACCCGGGTCGGTTTGCGCGTGCAACCAACCTATTCGGTTTCGCAGGTTATCTTCGCCGGCATGCATTGTGAGTCACTGTTCGCAAACTTCGAGGAGGTATTTTCGAGCTCTTACAGCGTAAGTGCATTTACCAAGTGGCAGGAAGGCCCAGAATGCCAGCTGTTTCTGAAGCAACGGAACGAAACCAATGAAAGGCGGGCGCCTCTGGAATTGATGGGTGCACTGCCGCGGAAAATCCGGGTCCATCCACTGCCGGAACATTCTGCGGATTGCTGCACTGAGCAACTTGGAATACCCGGGCCGTGGCACGAGCGCCTCCCGCACTTTCGACTTGACTTCACCCCGAGTTTTGGGGACGAGCTACAGACGGAATATCTGGTACCGAGGAGCAGTGCTGTAGAGGCGTTGCGGCGGGTAAGGGCGCTGCGTGACACGATCGGACCCCTCCTGCAAGTGTCGGAGATCCGAACTATTGCTGCTGATGACTTGTGGCTCAGCGGCAGTTACGGTCGGGACAGTGTAGGCATTCACTTCACTTGGCACAATGACAGCGCCGTATTAGGAGTGCTACCATTGCTCGAAGCGGAATTAATTGGACTGGGCGCTCGCCCGCACTGGGGAAAATTATTTACGATGGCTCCAACTCATATCGCAAAAATGTACCCACGATTTTCTGCTTTTACTGAGATGGTGCGCCACTGGGACCCGACCGGCAAATTCACAAATTCACTGTTGGGCGCTATTTTAAAATAGCCGAAGACTTCGCTTTAGGAGCTGCTCCGCGTCAGGGTTTTATGCTAAGCGGAGAAGTCGCGAATGAAATCGGTAAAGTGTTAACTGGCACTATTTGTTGTTAAATACTCAGTACTACGGGAAGCTTCTTTGCATATGCTATTCACAGCTTCTTGCAATATTCCTGCGTCACGCCAAATTATACGGATGATTCTTGTTATGTGCTGACCTACTGAATCTTATCACATGATGTAGCGGGAGCGGAAAATAATTACTGTGGGGACTAGACTGCGCGTGATAATTGTTACGAATAGATTTACGGGTAGTGTGAGCATCATCAGATACATTTCTTCTTACAACAACCAGAAATGTAACGTTCTAACCTAAGTATTCTGTATAATGCCTTGGATAAGGTAATCACCCAAAAAAATTTGGACTCAAAATTAGGTTTACGTGGTTAGGTCTAGTGTTATTGCTTAGGTTCTTGTGGTAGGCGATAGATGCTAATTAAATTTATTTGGTGCCGTGGACTTGGAGGGCGATAGCTATACCGTTAGCCATGCTTGGGTAAAGCCGTGCACAAAAAAAGCATCAAATAAAGTTTTCAAAACCGAAACGTTTCAGTGGCCCATGCTAAGTGCTCTGGGCCTCATAAAATATAAACTTGGTGCGGTAAAAGAGCTTTTAATAATAGATATTTATAGATTTCACAATAAGGCGCGCACCCCAATTCATCCTCACAGAATTTAAAGATGAAATATGGATGAGTGTCGTTAGGGTGTTACGATTTTAGAGTCTTTTGCCGGTTGGTCCGGGAGGCACCTTGAATAAATCCAACTTTCCTATGACGTTTCATTGGGCTTTAGGGTTCGAGAATACATTTATTCCGCAGTCTCGCCCGGGACTAAGGCCACTTGAAGAGTATCAACTAACCCAGCACTATAGTCTGTGGCGCGGCGATCTTGACCGGGTGGCAGCGCTTGGCATTACTAGGCTGCGGTGGGGTATTCCTTGGTATCTTGTGCAGCCCGCACCTGACCGTTGGGACTGGGCTTGGGTTGATAAAGTATTGGATTACATGGTGAACACCACGAAGATCGAACCGATCTTGGATCTCATGCACTACGGCACACCGCTTTGGTTAGAGAACAGCTTCATTAACTCTGGTTACCCTGAGCGGGTTGCCGAATATGCCTACGCTGTTGCTGAACGCTTCGGGGGTCTCATCCAGTGCTACACGCCTCTTAATGAACCGACCGTAAACGCAGAGTTCTCTGGGCGACGTGGATGCTGGCCTCCATATCTTGAGGGAAATGATGGCTATGTAAAAGTGCTCGTGCAAATTGCGCGTGGAATCGTGTTAACTGTGCAGGCGGTTCGTCAAGCTCAGTCTAATCCAGTCTTTGTGCAGGTCGAGGCCTTGGGGTGGAGTTGGGCGGAGTCTCCGGTACATTGGCCGCTTGTAGAGAATGACCGCAATCATGAGCTCCTGGCGTTTGACTTAGTCACGGGACGGGTCGGTGCATCTCACCCCTTGCGGGAATATTTGCAGGCCCACGGCGTGTCCCAGCGGGATCTAGATTGGTTTCACGCTCGCGCAGTGAGCTTCGACGTTCTTGGGGTAAATTTTTATCCTTGGTCTGGAGGAGCCTGGGTTACTGGGGCTAACAACCTGCCCCGCCGTGACGGTGAACTAATGGGCGGCCATCTGGCCGATGCCATTCGATATAACTGGCGCAGATATCAGCTCCCGCTGATGGTCACAGAAACCAGTGCTCGTCGTGATGTATCTGGTCGAGGAGTGTGGATGGACGAAACAATTGGTGCTGTGCGGGCTGTTCAAGCCGAAGGCATTCCGGTTGTTGGATACACGTGGTTCCCGGCAACGACAATGATCGATTGGGAATACCGCAATGATTGCAAGTCCTTGACAGATCATCTCATTCATCTGGGATTGTGGGACTGTGAGCTTGACCATGCTGGTGTGCTTGTACGCAAACCGACTCCGCTCGTAGACCGATTTCAAAAATATATTCAGGGTCGGTTGTAGGACAAGTGTGGTGAATAGTTTCTGGTTACTAAAGGTAAGCTTAGTTTTTGGAAGAATCTCCGCCATCGAATCAGTCATCTGATCAACTGCATCTAGCCAAGCTCGTTCGGGGGCGGCACAGCCTTGTTTGCGGGCCTTTATTTCTGGATCGATTTGGTGACATTTGTCATTTGAACAGCCTGCGACAAATATTGTGTGATGGTTCCTGCCTAGCGTTTATCGACACGCTCAACACTGCTGCGACTTATTTCTTCCGATGGTGATTTACCTCATAGGCGTGTTCGGGAAGTATTATTGCACTGGGCTCAGGCAGAAATATAAGGATAGGTGGTCAATGGTGAGCATATAACGTGTCGTTGAAGCATGCATTAAGGATACGCTATTGTTTATAGATTTGGGTTGCGCAAATTGGTTTTATGTAAAATATTCTAAACATAAATTATCAAGAATTTGGTTTCTGACACGACAGTAAGTCCAAGCTTTGTTTGAAAACTTTGTTGCCAAAGCTGATTTGCGAAGCATAGCTGACCAAGGATAGGGGTTTCTGATTTTGAAAAAGCAATGGTATGGCAATACAACTGATGGAGCCCAAATTGATCTTTATACGCTTACGAATGACCTTGGCATGGAGGTTGGCGTAATTACATACGGGGCAATTGTCACGTCACTGAGGGTTCCGGATGCCGCTGGCACAATCGACGATGTGGTCCTTGGATTTGATACACCCGACGGGTATTTCGGAAGCCATCCATATTTTGGTGCGGTGGTGGGGCGGTATGCAAACCGGATTGCCAATGGGCGATTTATGATTGGCGGCGTAGAATTTGTACTTGCGGTCAATCAAGGAGATAATTCGCTTCATGGCGGCTTGAAGGGATTTGATAAGCAAGTTTGGACCGCAAAAACCCGCGGATCTTCACTTGAACTTACCTACGTCAGCAAAGATGGTGAGGAGGGCTATCCTGGGACTCTTAGATCAACTGTTACCTACACTGTCACTAGCCTAAATGAATTGAGAATTGATTATGTTGCTCGTGCTGACAGAGATACGATAATTAACTTGTCAAATCATTCGTACTTTAATTTAGGCGGTTTTGGTAATAAGGACATTCTTGGACACGTACTGACGATCGACGCAGATCGCTTCACTCCAGTTGGCTCGGACTTGATTCCTACAGGTGAATTGCGTAGCGTTGAGGGAACCGCGTTCGATTTCCGTAAGCCAGCGGCGATCGGTGACCGAATCAACAGTGCGGAGGACCAAATTTTTTATGGGAAGGGCTACGACCACAACTATGTATTAAATAATGCGGGTCGAACATCCGTCGCATCAATTACTGTAATTGAACCCGAATGCGGGAGGGTGATGCAAGTGTTTACGTCTGAGCCTGGCGTCCAGTTCTACACGGGAAACTTTCTCGATGGAAAATTGGTGGGTAAAGGCGGTAGATACTATGCTAAGCATGCTGGTTTTTGTTTGGAAACCCAGCATTTCCCAGATTCACCAAATCAAAAGATTTTCCCAAGCACAATATTAAAAGCTGGAATGTTTTATAAATCGACGTCGATATATAAGTTCACGATTGCGTCGCGCCTGAAGAGATCTTTTAGAAATCAAAGCCTTCGATAAATCTTCCCGCATTTTTGTTGTGGCTTTTAGTTTGATCTGGGCTAAGTTTGCAATGCATATCATGTCTTTTATGATAATTTGTACCTTTGTAACGTGCCAGAGATGCAAAGATGGTCCCACCGTATGAAGGGTGGAAATAACATGCTGGTACGGGGCGGCATTTTGGCAGGGTCCTTAAAAAATGATGAACTTTGAGGTAAAGATGGCTGACTATAGTGGCGAATCAGACGAGGAACTAGACCCTGCGTAGGTTGACTTAGTGTATAGTCAATGGTTTGCTTATTAAAAGTGCATCGATCTCCGAAACTGTTTCGATTAATAATGTGTACAATGATACATAGATATTATAGGACTGGGAGGGAATAAATGTTATGACGAGATGGACAAAAGCTGAGGCCAATGCGTGGTATGCCAAGCAGACTTGGCCGGTGGGCGCAAATTTTATCCCTAGCAATTCCATTAACCAACTGGAAATGTGGCAGGCTGACACCTTCGACCTTATTACTATCAGGCGGGAATTAGGTTGGGCGGCAGCTATTGGTATGAACACTATGCGCGTGTATTTACATGATCTATTGTGGGATGCTGATCGTGAAGAATTCAAATCGCGCTTAAATCAGTTTCTGGATGCTGCGATGGCGTTGGGTATACGCACTATCTTCTGCATTTTTGATGATTGCTGGAATCCTGGTGCGTTGCTCGGAAAACAACCCGCACCTAGGCCTGGTATTCACAACTCTGGATGGCTGCAAAGTCCAGGCCTTGCCGTGGTCAACAATCCGTCCGAGTGGCCACGCTTAGAGCGGTATGTAAAGGAGTTGATGGGGGTCTTTTCTGACGACAATCGAATTCTTTTTTGGGATTTGTACAATGAACCGGGGAATAATGGTAATGGAGATAACTCCTTGCCGTTGCTTACTGCCATATTTGATTGGGCGCAAACCGTACGGCCGTCGCAGCCGCTAACAGTTGGTGTCTGGTTTGACAACGAAACACTAAATTCCTTTCAACTGGCGCACTCTGATATCGTTACCTTTCACAACTACGAAAGTGCTGACCACTTGCGCGGCCAGATTGTTAGGCTCAGAAAGCATGACCGCCCACTTATCTGCACAGAGTGGTTGCGCCGGTGCCCTGGCTTTTTTGGTGACGGTATCCAGCGGCATTATGAGCACAGCGAAGTGCAAACGTGTCTGCCTGTGTTTAAAGAAGAGGGTGTTGGCTGTATAAACTGGGGTTTGGTTGCAGGAAGAACCAACACTATTTATCCGTGGGGAAAGCCCGGCGGTAATAGCGAGCCCTCCGTGTGGTTTCATGATTTGTTTCGCCACGATGGCACACCGTACAATGTGGCTGAGGTATCCCTTTACAAACACTATACGGCGGGTGTAAGATAAAATAACATGCTATTGACAATAATGGGACAATAGGTAACAATCCCTTTGGGGTGAGAACTTAAATATCCTGTTCGTCAAATTACTCACCAGCTGTCGATGACACCCGAATCTTACAGGAGGAGATTTCGCAAGACAGAGAAAGAATCGAATAAGCGCAACTTGGTAGGGTCAGAATTGATGTAAAGTAGTGTGGCAAAAAAACTCTAAGGAAAAAAATGATGAGAACTAAGTCAAAGTATGTGGTTTCGCTTCTTTTGTTTTCGCTTTTGGCGTCAGCTTGCGCTGCGCCTGCTGTAGAAGCACCGGCGACTGAGGTGCCAGCAGTGGCGACTGAGGTGCCGGTAGCAGCTGCGGCGGAACCCACCCCGGCTCCAGAGCCCACGGCAATTGTATCTAATCTCGGCACCGGCTCCATGAAATTGGCTTTTTGGAATGGCCTAACTGGATCTGATGGTGTAACTTTAACTGCGATGCTTGAGGGCTTTGTTAAGGACAACCCGGAAATATCCATCACACAAGAGGTAATTCCGTGGAATACGCTGTACACCAAGCTGCAGGCAGCATTTGTTGCAAATCAGCCGCCAGACGTGTTTATTCTTCATGCCTCTGAGATTCCTCAATTTAGCGGTTACGGAGTTCTGAAGGATCTGGGAAGTTTCTACACCACAGGTGGTGGCTTTCTCTCGCCAGATGACCTATCAAAAGTGTCGTATGAAGGCATGCAGTTTGAGGGAAAGACATTTGGCGTTCCGCTAGACAACCATGGCCGCGGACTATGGATAAATCTCGGCGCATTCGAAAAAGCAAAAGTCGATCCCAATGCGCCTCAGCCAACAAACTACGAAGGGTGGGTTAGCCTGTTTCAAAAACTTACCCTCGATAAAAACGGAAAGAACGCTGCAGCCGCAGACTTTGACCCTGAAAATGTTGTGCAGTGGGGTTTTGCTGTCGGCGAATGGCCGCGGGTCAATTTATTGGCTGCGCTAGAGCAGAACGGCGGAATGATGGTTAGCTCTGATAACAATAAGATAGAGATCAATTCCGATGTAGGTGTCAAAAGTCTGCAGCAGTTTGTTGACCTTGTTTACAAATATAAGGTGTCGCCACCCGCGGCTGGGTTTGACAGCTGGCAGGGCTATGCTACTGGTGCAGTTGCGGTGCTGCCCACTGGAAGCTGGTTCCGTAACTTCGCTTTAGAACAAACTGACATAAAAGGAATGGCTTGGCCAAATTTTCAGTTTGGCCCAAAGAAAGCAGCTTGGTTTGGTGTCCACACTTGGATGGTTCCAGTAAACCTCGAGGGTGAAAAGCTCGAGGCAGTCAAAACACTCATTCAGTGGGCTAGTCAAACCGATAATCAGATGGCTTGGGCTGGTTCAGGTCAGGTGCCTGCGCTACTTTCTTCTCAAGCTAAACTGGATGCCAAAAACTACCCCTCTAACATTACATTCGGGAAGTCGTTTAGCGAGTACGGGTTTATCGATTATGTGAGCACTGTGACACAGGAGCTTTACTCAGCGCTGGACCCAGAACTGGATGCTGCGCTGAATAATACCAAGTCTGCTAAGCAGGCTTTGGATGACGCGGCCCAGAGAATGCAGGAAGTTCTTGATCGTAATAAGTAGAGAGATTGTGGTTGGTTGATCAAATCAGAACTTGGGAGGCAAGAGCCTTTCCAAGTTCTGATTTATTGTCGCACTGAAATCTGTTCGGTGCGTAGGGGCGTATCGCCAGTTTTTTTTGCGTTACAGAAATAAAATTCAAGCCTAATGAATAAGAATAGTTATGGTAGCTAATACCGGGGCTGCAAAAAGCAACGCTGGGAATGGCCTACTGCCCATGAACTTGCGCACACGAGAGGCGCTAGCGGCTTACTTGTTTCTGGCGCCATTTATAATTCTTTTTAGTATTTTTGTAGTCAGGGCTGTGTTCACAGCCCAATATCTTAGCTTTTTCGATTGGCAAATTCTCAAGCCAAAACGCCCCTTTGTAGGTCTTTCCAACTATCGGGAACTTTTCAACGATGATGTTTGGTGGATTGCTTTAAAGAACACGATAGTTTTCACTATTATGACTGTGGCTGGTACAACAATTTTGTCGCTGTCAGCTGCAATAGCCGTCACAAAACCGATTAAGGGAAATAGTTTTTTTCGGATTTTGTTTTATATGCCAGCATTGTTATCTGTCGGTGTGGTTGGCTTAACTTGGAGCTGGCTGCTAAGTAATCAGTTTGGGGTGATTAATTACGGTCTAAGTTTTCTGGGGCTGCGCCCGTTGAATTGGTTGGGCAGTGACGTGCTTGTTATTCCTTCCCTCGTGTTCACCTCCATCTGGTGGGGTTTCGGTTTTCCTATGCTGGTTTTCATCGCGGGATTACAAGGTATCCCTGAGATGCTTTACGAAGCTGCTCGGATCGACGGTGCGGATGGCCGGCAGCTCCTCTTTGGTATCACCCTGCCATTATTACGGCCAACTATGCTGTTCGTTACAGTGACAGGGGTGATTGCCCATTTTCAGGTTTACGGACAGCCGGCAATCATGACCAATGGTGGCCCGGGACGGGCTTCGTACACGGTTATTTTTTATCTATACGAAGTTGCGTGGCGTTCATTTCGTATGGGTTATGGATGTGCAGTTTCTGTTGCCTTGGCTGTGATTATGGCGGCCTTTACAATTATTCAATTTAAGTTGGTCGGGCAGCAGGCTGAATACTAGAGCGTGCGGATTAATAATGAAGGTTAGCGACAGCAACTTTGTTAGGCACTTCGGTACCTACCTCTTCTTTTTGGTGGTGGGAATATTTGTTACATTCCCCATTGTTTTTGCGTTCTCGCAGTCATTAATGACAAACCAGCAGGTCAATCGCTGGCCGCCACCAATTCTTCCGATATCACCTACCCTTGACAGTTTTAGGACCCTGTTCACGCAGCAGGACTTAAAAATTGTACTCTGGCTGCGCAATAGTGTCTTTGCCGCAGCAGCTTACACATCCGCTGTGTTGCTTGTTTGTGCGCCGGCTGCCTATGCCTTCGCAAGGCTAAATTTTCCTGCAAAAAAAATTCTATTCGGCTTTTTACTGGTTACTGTTATGCTGCCCGCGCAAGTAACTCTTATCCCAAATTTTCTGCTAATGAAGGATTTGGAATTTTTGGACACGTTCCATGCGCTTATTTGGCCTGGTGCGGCCAATGTATTTGGTGTGTTTCTTTTGCGCCAGTTTTTTATGCAAATCCCCCGTGAACTCGAGGAGGCTGCCATTATTGACGGCGCCGGCTTTTGGAGTCGCTTTTGGCACGTGATTATTCCGCTCTCAACTAACGCATTGACTGCACTTGGCATTCTTGTATTTCTTGGCCATTACAACGACTTGTTATGGCCCTTTATTGTTACTAATAGCCTTGAAATGCGAACGCTGCCAGTGGGTCTGCAGATATTGAACTCCTCCTATGCCGGGCAGTATCGGCCATTGGTGTTGGCTGGTGCAGTGTTTGCTACTATTCCAATTATTGTGTTCTATATTATTTTCCAACGTAGAATTATTCGCGGTGTAACAATGTCTGGTATGGGAGGCAGGTAGACAATGTCAGTGCGCAATTCAACAGCTCAAATTTCTATTGATCCGGATCGGTTGGTTGGAGAGATTTCGCCACTGCTTTTTAGTGGCTTTGCTGAGCATATGGGTCGATGTATCTACGAGGGTATTTTTGACCCGGTGTCTGTGGGGGCAGATTCCGACGGACTGCGTGCTGATGTGAAGGATGCGCTTTGCGAGCTAAATTACCGGTCTATCCGTTATCCGGGCGGTAATTTTTTGAGTGGTTATCAATGGCTGGATGGTGTGGG
>SXGQ01741512.1_pt1 | contig 10580 bp, 7 predicted proteins | sample 3178371 | NCBI WGS metagenome assembly SXGQ01 (sample SAMN11356859, study PRJNA531348) | freshwater metagenome | isolation source: freshwater sample F1-20 | place: China: Fuxian Lake, Yuxi | collected 2017-12-25 | reverse complement strand
CTACTTTCTTACCTATTCTATTAATATCAATACCCATATGTTTAAGGTGATTGTTTTTGATAATAGATATTTCTTTTTTTACATCCGCAACACGATCATATAAATCTACTATGTGATCATCCAGTCGTGATTTTACAATTCGTTTCATATTATTATATTAAACTATTTTTCCAAATAGTAAATTATATTTATCCAAAGTTTCTTTTGGAATGTTTGTTAAATTAACATTAGCTTGTTGAGTAATAGGTTCTGGTGTTTTTGGTAAAGGTGGAGTTTGAATTTTACTTTCAGTTCTTAAAGGTATTTTAGGTAGTAATTCTTTAATTTTTTCATTGTTTTTAAATCTATTTTGAATGTTTGATATGGTGTTTAAAATATCTTCAATTTTTTTATTTTGACTTTCAAATTCTTCCATATATTCAGTTTCTTTTGGTTCTATTTGTTTTCCTCTAAAATATGAATCTAACTCATCTTCTGTTAAATTAAGAGGAGTTCCATTCCATTTTTCTCTTATTTCTAATAATTGATCTCTTGGAAATATATTTTCTAACTCTAAATCTTTTTCTGGATAAGCTCTTTGTAATCTTTCCAATAATTTTGGAAACAAAGAACTAACACTTGTGTCAGGAATATTAGCTGCTCTGTATGTTCCATTATTTATACCATTAATAACTACCTGACCAAATTCTTGTCTTCCTCTAAATTCTTTCATTAATTCTTCTTTAGTAAATAAATTTTTACTTACTTCTAAAAAATCTTTAACTCTAGACATTTCTCTATAACGATTTTTTTGTAAATTTTCAAATTCTTGTATGATTAAACTAGGGTTATCCAATAGTTCTCTAGGATCAGTTGCTTTTTTTGTAAAATAAGAATCTGCTTCACTTATTCTTTTAGATAAGTTTCCAATAACATAAGGTAAACTTGCTTTTGGATCTTCCTCTCTAACAGCTAAACCAAAAAATAATTTTAAAACTTTTTCTGTAGTATTATATTTTTTGCCAGCTTTATCTACTTCTTGATCTATTGCTCCTGCTAACTGACCAGCTTGTTTAAATGTAGATGGATTTATTGTTTCAAATAAACGTCCAGCTATAATACCAATTTTTTCATCATAAGGAGTATTTCTTGGATCATAAAGTCTCACTCCATCTTTTGTTGAATTTGTAGAAACATCTACAAGTGCTTGTGTTAAAATACTTTTTTCAACAAAAGGTTTAAGTATTGTTAATAATGCGCCATCTCTTTCTTCATCTACATCATAAAACATTGCCTTATAAAATCTTTTGTAAAATGCATCATCTGTTTTTACAGGATCAAAAATAGCTCTTGAAAATGCATCAAAAGCATCTATTCCAGATGAATAAGGAAGTTCACTAGTCCAGTCTAGTACAAAAAACTTTTTTGTTACAGGATCCATTTTACTTACAGGATACCAAGTTGAATTTTTTGCATACCATGGAGAAAAAAATCTTTGATATTTTTTAATAAATTCTTCATCCATATCAGTCAATGTTGAACTAATTGATGAAATTGCTTTACCCATTCCATACATTGTTGTTCCCATACCTAACATTGCTCTAGCACCCATCTCTCTAACAAAAGGATTTGATGATCCCATCTCTCTAACAGCAAAACTTAATCCTTGATAAACATTTCTAATCATCTCTGATTGAAAACCTATGAAGTTACCATATGGTAAACGTCTCCAGTTTTGAACTAATTTTGGAACCATTCCATAATTTGGATAAACATTTTTTACATACTCTGAAGCTATTTCATTGATAGCTTCTGCATGAGTTTTTAATTCTCCTGTAATTTTTTTTGGACTCCAGTTTTTATTAAATATTTCTTTATATTGTTTATCTACTAACTCTTGCCAAGTTAAAGAAGTTTTTAAAGCTTCTCTTTCTTTAGAAATTAAATAACCTAATCTTTTAGCATCATCAATCTTAATTCCATTTTTAGGTATTGCTGGAACCAATTGAGACTTTGTGAATTCATATCCGAATATTTTAAATATATGATCTGATCCTTGATATATTTCTAATGGTTTATTAAATATAGGGTTTTTAAACAAATACTCATAAAATTTATCTGTGTTTGTAAATTTATTAGAAGTTATATCTTTTAAAACAAGTTCAACTTCTTTTGTGAATACTGTTCCTTCAGTAACTCCATAGTCTGCATATTCTAATAATTTTTTTCTTAACACTACTGGATCAATCTTTCCTCTTCCAAATATACTTTGAAATACTATATTCATAGAATCAACTACACTTGCGTTTCTTCCAATGTGTCCTCTAAAAGTAGAAAACAATCCACCAGTTCCAAAGTTTCTTAATTGTGTAGATAATGATAATGCAGTTGGAGCTATTTGTGATGCAGTTTTTAATGCCAATAAAAGTTTAACTCCAGGAACTTTTAAAAAAGCGTCTGTAATTAAATTGTCTCCAGATATAGCAGCAGCTAATTCTGGTGTTGTATAATAAGGAAGTCTTTTATCACTTTTACCAACAGTATAAGTATATATATCAGTAAGATCTACATTAAGATTATTTTTAGCTACTTTAATTGGAGTTAAAAATCTTGCAGCATTTTGTTGTATTCCTAATTTTGCAAATTCTTCTGGAGATTTAAATATTAAATTATTTTTAAGGCCATAGTTTAAAAAATTTTTATGAGTTGTAAAATGTGATAACAATTGAGCTTGATTTCCAACTGTATCTAATACTATAGTTCTTGGATCTTCTACTTTACCTAATAACTTTTGTATAACTTCTGGTATATTTTTTTTAGCAATTAAATTACTAATTGGTGTAGATAATTTAGCAATAGCTTGTAGTCTTTCTGCTGGAGTTGTTCCTTCAGTTCCAACTTCAATAATTTGCTCTACTCTTTGAGAAGCTAATCTATTTAATTCATTTGTTTTATTTGGATATCTATATATTGGATTTTGTTTTATAATTAAACTTTTAAAATAATCTTCTGCTGCTTTTTTATATTGTTCTGAAGGTGTAAATCTTCCTCTAAATATTTCATAAGAATTTCTTACATATTTACCAATGTTATCTAAAAATGCTTTTTGCAAATCTTCATTACCTTTTAAATAAGGAGTAATTTTTAAACTTAACTCATCTATTGTTGATCTAATTCTTTTTGCTGGTTCGTGCATTATTTTAGGCAAAGTATTTATATTAACTTCTCCTTTTAAATATGAAAGAAAAGATTCTAAATATTCTTTTGCTGCAACTGGTGTTGCTGTTTTAAATATTCTATCTTTAAAACTTATGTTTAATGTTTTATATAAACCTCTTTCTATTTCATTAAGATCAATATCTACACTCTTACGATATTTTGCAACAAGTTGTTCACCTTCCATAAATATAGCTCTTCCTTCTGGTGTGTTTTTTCCAGCTGTTCTTAAAGGAGTCAATATATACTTATCCGCTAGCGCTTGAATTCTTTCCTTTATTGGGCCAGATGTTGTTGAATAAAGTTTCCAATTAGTTGGATCAGGTAAAACTTTATCAGCTACAGTTTTAATTCCTCTTGCAACTGTAGGGAAACCAGGAATTTCAGCAAAGCCAAAACCAGATGCAAGTGGTAACATTATTTTTTCTTGAGCTGCAAATTTAGCTATAGGATTAAAAACGGTATCTCCAACAAAATTAAATGTAGGTTTTAAAACAACATTATTAACTGTTTTTAAAGCTGGAACTGCAACATATCTACCTGCAACAGTAAGACCACCCATAAGCACTGTTCCTTCTGCACCAAATTTTAATTTATTCTTTAATGTTTCAGCAGCTTTATCTCTACCTGTTAATCCTTTAGTTTCAGTTATTTTTGTTGCATCTAAAAAATCAAGGTTATCTCCAAATAAAGTTTTATCTCTTTCATCATCTCTAGTTAATACAGAACCTACACCATATGCTATTCCACCTTCTATAAAATATTTACCCATTTCTGTTGCTCTACCCCAGTATCCTGCCTTTTGAGCAATATCAGAAGTTGAAACTAATTTATCTGTTGTGTTTTTTGTAGCTGGTGTAAATTTTTGAATTATTTTTTTAGTTATATCTGGAGCTGCTTTATTACCAAAAAATCCAAGACCTTGTAATAATTTTTTTCCAGTTAAATATGAAATACCAAATTCAGCAATATCTCCTGAAAATTTTTCTAAACCTTCTCTAGTTTTAGGAACTTCATCCCAGTGAGCTTCTATATAATTTACAAGATCAGTATTTAAGTAAGGAACTAAATCTATTACCGCTGCTCCAGTTTTTGTAATACCACGAGCAGCACTTTCAGCTTCTAATAAAGGACCTCTAATAATTTTAACTAATTTTCTATCATAGAATTCTGTTTGTTTTTGTTGACCAATTACATCTGCTCTATCTGATATATCGTATATATCAGAACCATGTATTGAATATCTTAAAAATCTTTTTGCATCGTCATCTAATTCTTCTTGTTTTTTTATCCAACTTACATCATATGGATTTAATAGTTTTGATGTGCCTCCTTGCTTTTTAGCTTCTAATTCTGACCCAAATTTTTTAATATCATTTATATATTCAATTACTGGTGTTGGATTATCTCTAAATATATCTGCATACCTTAAAACTTTATCTTTATCTTTATCTGGTAAAGTTCCAATATAAGACTGAATATCATTTGGTAATTTAGAATTTATAGGATTTGCTTTCTTTATACCAGGTACTATATCTTTTTTAACTTCTTTTACTTTTATATTTTTTAAAGCGTTATCTATTATATCTTGTACACTAGAATCTATTTTTTCTTGATCTAAACTTTGAAAAGTATTTTTTTTATTTTCTATTTTATTTATTATATTTTTTTTATCTTTGTTAATATTTTTTTCTTGATTTAATTCAATATTTTTTTCTGATCTTTTTATAATCTCATCAATATCTATATCAACTTCATTGGTGTTATTAATAACTTCAGCCATATCATATTAAGTAGTCTGCGTTTGCATTGGTAATACTAATTGAACACCATATTTATTATTAAAGTCATAAACATCTCTTTGTGCTTGAATGTTGGCAAAATCTGTAAAGGCACTCTTATTATAATAAATTAATTGTACAATATCATCTGGAACTGTGCTTGGTATTCTTGCTCTAAATGATTCATACGGCATGTCTACACTTGTTTGATCTTCTTCTTTTATAGTTGGTTCAGAAGACATCTTTGTATTTTGCATTTGCATATTTTTATTACCAACAGGTCCTCCTTTAGCAAAACTTACATCTTCTCCTCTTTCTATTTCTTCATATATTTGTCTTGCTTTTTTTGCTGCATCTTTATTAGTAGCATTTCCTTTAGATAATAAAGCTTCAGCTATTTTTGTAATACGTTCATTCTTTGTTGATCCTGGAGTATTAATTCTTAAAACAGCATCATCTCTATCTCTTTTTAATGATTCTCTTTTATCCCTTAATTGTAAAATTTTAGCATTATCTCCTGCAGTATTTGCTTTTATTATTTGATTTTCTATTTCTTTAATTCTACTATCATAAATAGATCTTACAGCATCTGCTGATTTTTGTTTGTCGCTTTCTTTTGATTTAGCTCTTTCTAATTCTTTTTGTAATTCATTTTCTAAAGGCAACAATGCAAGTTTAGTTTTTATGTCTTTTGCTTTTTGAATTCTTTCATTAATTATTTGACTTCTTGCTTGATTAGCTTTATTTAAAGCTTCTCCCAAAGTATAAGCACCACTAAAACCAGATCCAATTCCACTCATTAAAGCTGAAAAATCATCTTCCTTTGATACATCATAAGATTTTGCAAGTTCATTTAATCTTTCTTCTATTGTTAAAGGTTTACTTACAGTTTGTTTCTCTACTGTTTTAGGAAACATATTATAAAAATTAGCTGCTGCACCAATACCTTGTAAATTAGGATCAAGAGAAGTTCCTTTTAATTGTTGTACTAAATTTCCTTCTTCATATCCTTGTCTTAAACCAGATGTAATTCCAGTATCCTCGCTTCGCGCTCGGCCACCCATTCTAAACATAGGTCTTTTTAATGTGATGCTCATATTATCCAAAAATTGAAGATCGTTGTTGTCCTGTACCTGATCTAGGAGTTAATAAATTAAACATGTTAGCAAATGCACCTATTCCAGATAAAGCTGGATTTGGTTGTATAGGTGTCATCGGTTGAGAAGGTACACCACTTGCTAAACCAGCAAATATGTTAGTTCCACTTCCAAGTCTTCCTAATCCATATACGTTTTCAAGTTGATTAGCTTGTGTCATGGCATCAAGTATAGATTGTTGATATGCTTGTTGTCCTGTTCCTAACGTACCTAATTGTTGTATTTGAGATTGTTCTAGTCCTGGTACAAAGCTAGCAAGCCCTGTCAAATTTCCAAGTTGTTGTTGTTGTCTTTGTACTGCTTGTGCATAATTTTGTGCTTGTAATTGAGCTGTAATATCTGCAATGTTTCTTCCAAGTCCAGATTGAGCTTCTGCTTCTTGAACTCCAAATCTTGCTCCACCATACGCGCCTGATTGTGTAGCACTAGCTGCTCTTTGATTAGCTGCAACTTGAGCTTGTCTTTGTAAAGCTTGTGTTGCTTGATCAATAACGGATTGTTGATATGGACTCATGTATTGTTGATACCCGGTAGGTTCTAACAATTGTTGTTGTGATATTGCTTCGATGTAAGGTTCATAAGAAGAAATACCTGTGCCTCCAGTAAATCCTGTAATCTCTCCTTCACCTCCTCTTTGAATTTGTCCAAGTCCTGCACCTAATGCTGCACGTTGTTGTGCTATTTGTATAAATGGATCTATGCCTGCAACTCTTGGTGCAATAGCTGATATGTCAATTGGTCTTTGTAATTCAGAAAGTGTATAAGAGGCAATTGTAGAAGCAAATGGTTCTAGGAACGCTGCTGGTAATCCTGTTTGTGATTGTGCTGGTGCTACCATTATCTTTTTGCCTCTAGTCTGTTCATTAAATTATACATTTTTTTAGCGCCTTCTCTAATGTTTCCACGTCCCGCATTTCTAACAGCTTTTGCTGTAAAAACAAACTCATTTTTAGAAAGTCTTGCTGGAACGTCATCTGCACGCTCTTTTTTACCTATTGGCACAAAACCACCTTTAGCTCTTAAATCCATTTCAACAGGCATACCACCCATTCTTAAATTCATAATACCACCATTATATTTCTTACTTCTATTATCTTCTATATAATTCATTATAGCTTGTTTTTCATTATAAGTTAAATTATCTAAATTTGTTGTACCAAATAATTTTTTAGCAACACTTTCCATATTTAGAGGTATATATTTTGGTGGTGTTTTTGTTGGACCACCTATTTGATAATTAACTCTACCTCCTGTTGCGTAAGATCCTATACCTAATCTTTCTAGTAATTGATTAATTGATCCATTATATCTAGACGGTCTAAACATAGGTCTACTCATTGTTCTTGAAAGTCTTGGATCAACAACGGCGTTAAATCTTCTTATCGGTGTAGGCACAGTAGGTGTAGGGGCAATTACATTATATCCACCTCCATCTCCTCTGTTAGTTGAATAACCTAAAGATTTTATATATTCTTGAAAACCAGATGAATCTGCTCCACCACTAAAAGTAAATTTTTCACCTGTTGGTAATGTAACAGGTACTAATGCCGCTGTACCCATTGCTCTTGGATCATAGAAAGAACTTTTATAAAAATCTTCTACTAAAGAAGGTCTAGATGGAGGTGTAAATCCTGGTTTTTTATCAACAGGTGTTAAAGCTCCTTGATTTATAAGTTGTTGAAAAGCTTGTCCGATACCGCTACCAAAACCACTAGTTGGAAAATTAGTTGAACCACCAGAAACTGGTTGTGCTACAGATGTAACTGCTCTTGCGATACTACCCATTATCTATTTAACCCCATAATTCCAATATTATATTTTGGTTTAATATTAGTTAAACCGCCCATAGCCATTCTAACAGTTGGTGTTGTACCTCTTCTTATATCCATTTTAGCTAATTCACCTCTGTCAATTTTATTTTGAAATTCTTGTTGTTCTTTTTTTCGTTCTTCATATTGAGCTTTAAGTCTTCTATTTAATTCTTCTTGTTGTTCTTTACTTTTTTTACCTGCATAGTATGAAGTTCCATATTTTAAAAGTTCAGAAAGAGGATCTTTATATTTTTCATAATTTTTTAAAATTTCTTCTACACTTGGTAATGTTAAACCAGCCATTAATTCTGTTAACCCGCCAATATTATATTTATTTCTAACTTGACCACCTCTTGCAAAAACAGGATTGTATCTTCCAACTGTAGGAGTTGTACCTCTTCTTATATCTAATTTAGCTAATTGTCCGGTATCAATTTGTTTTTGAAATCCAGCTTGTTTTGCTTTCTGTGCATCAATTTCAGCTTGAATTCTTCTATTTAAATCTTCTTGTTGTTTTTTGCTTAATTTTCCAGCTTGATAAGATGTAATTAATTTTCCTATGCTGGCAGCTGGTTTACCATATTTTTTATACATTTCTATTGCATCATCTAATCCACCTTTAACTATATCTCCAACACCTTTTGGAACGTCTGGTAGTTTATTAAAGTCTTCTAGTTTTGAAAGATAATCTGTAAAATCTCCAGCTTGATCTACACCTGTTTGTAAATAATCTGTAAAGTCTCCTGCTTGATCTACACCTGTTTTTAAATAATCTGTAAAATCGCCAGCTGTATCTGCACCTGTTTTTAAATAATCCATAAAATCTCCACCACCTTGATTTACTAAATCTGTGTAATCAACTATATCTCCTAAACTTTTCCCTAAATTAGGTAAGTTAGAAAAATCTCCTGCTGATTGAAGATAATCAGTAAAATCACCAATTTCACCAAAATCAGGAGCACTTAAATCAAATCCAACACTACCTGGATCAAATCCACTAAAATCTCCAAAGCTACTTAAGTCACCTGACATAAAGGATCCAGGATTAAATCCTAAACTTTCATCAATATCTGTTGCAGCTATTGCTGCAGCATATGGATTTCCACCTGATAAAACAAATGCTTGAAGAGCATCTCCAAAATCTAAATCTCCTACTACATCTCCAATATCACCTAGAATGTCTCCACCTACATCAATAATATCTCCACCAATATCACCTACTGTGTCAAAAACATCACCTACAAAATCACTACCTGTGTCAATGATGTCACCTACAAAATCAAATCCGCCACCCATTACCAATGCTCCTTAATTTTTATTTTAGATTCTCTATAAATTCTACCTTTATCTGATAGACGTAACCAACTAACAGTTTTACCTACACCTAATTTTTCTTTGAAATATTTTTTTGTCCAGTCCATTACTTTTTTAATGTCTCCAATACATATAGTATCTATATGCCATGCGCGATCCCCGCTCTTCCAATCTTTTTGCTTTATAATACCTGTTGTTGTAAAACGATCTTCTGTTTTTTTATCTAAATAAGCCCAGTTTGTAAAAGCAATCATATTGTTGTCCTTATCTTTGTGTATTTTATATTGATTCAATATAAAACAAGGAAGAAGATGTGAGTATATTTGAACTCTAGAGTATCTCTTATACCTATCAAACTTAAGATATAAAGATATAACATCGTGCATATCTTTAAGTTTTTCCTTATTAAATATGAATTTCATGCAAGTTGGCTAATCTTGTTGGTGAGCCATATATAGCGAATTTACTACTTTTTAGACGTATCGTCAATCGGTTTTTGTTTAGCAAACATCATGCTTAAACTACCATGAAATGCATGCGATCCGAAATGCGTGAGCGGCGTTTGTGTATCCGCGTATATCTTACCACCGATATTAGTCCATAATCTACAGAAAGCAATGTCTTCACCAAGGTATCCGTTTTCAGGATCTTGTGCTGTTTCAAAGAATGTATACCAACCTTTGTCCATACTCTCTACTTTATTACCTACTAATTGTTTATTAACTGTTTTTCGTTCTGGATATTTCTCTGCAAGCTTTTCAAACACTTCTCTTTTAATCATCATGAATCCAGTAGGTCCTGCAGTTATTTCTGTAAAACCATCCTTACTAACTAGAACATTATCTTTATTTGGAAAGTGTACAATGAACTGTAATTGATTATCTTTACCATAACCTTTTACTGGATAAGGAGTTAAACAAATAGGAACATCTTTTTCTATTAATCTAAATATTGCATCTGCCTCAAATCCAATGTCCGCGTCTATAAATAAAAAATGCGTGCATTCTGAATTAAGAAAATAAGCTACACAATTATTTCTTGCTTGGGTAACTAAAGCCATACCTGATTGCATATGGATAGCTGATGATACTGCAAGTCTTGGATGAACAGTTGATACAAACTTTAATAAGCTGTTTGCATAATTGGTTGTTACTTGATGACCGAAAGCTGGTGTTGCTATGAATAGCTTAATTTGCTTTTTTTGTTCTGACATAATTAAAAAAGTTTATCCATTCTTGTATTCTGGTTTCCCATGAATAGTTTTTGTTATAGTATTTAGTCTGCATTTCTAAATCGTCTTTATATAAATTATTTCTATAATT
>SXGQ01469897.1_pt1 | contig 10582 bp, 9 predicted proteins | sample 3178371 | NCBI WGS metagenome assembly SXGQ01 (sample SAMN11356859, study PRJNA531348) | freshwater metagenome | isolation source: freshwater sample F1-20 | place: China: Fuxian Lake, Yuxi | collected 2017-12-25 | reverse complement strand
TGGTCCGGCGTCATATTGGTCGTCGTATAATTCGACAGGCGTTCGGCATAATAGCCCGCGCCATCAGGGAAGCGCCAAACACCGTCGTCGGTTCCGGCGACCTTTTCCTGCGCCGTCATTTCGGCAATCAACGCCTCATAAGCGGGCTTCACCGAAGCGTTCAGCGCCTGCGCCGCGTCCGCGATCAACAGGTCTTTTTCAATTTGGCTGATTTTGAGCTTGGCCACCTTGCCCTTGAAATCGGCATATAATGGCGCGTCGGGACCATCGCCAAAGGGCGCGCCGGTTATGACGTTGCGGGCGTCGCTAATGACATAAGGGAAAACCCATTTGGGGGGCATAATGCCTTTCGCAGCGCGCGCTTTGGCTTGGCCTATGGCTTGGGTCATGGCGGGGCCAATGCCGTAGAGCCGGTTCACATAAGCGCGCGCGTCAGACTTAGTGTCAACGCGGTGAATGTTGATGAGAAAGGCGGGGATTTGGCTCTGTGCGCCATTCATCTGGTCGAAGACATAGCCATAATCATTATATTTATACGCAGCTTCGCTACGCGCGGCACGCTTTTCAAACAGACGGAACGAGAGTTGGTTTTCGCTGTTGAGCTTAGCCGGGTTAAAGCGCGCCCGCATTTCTTTGAGTGCGGAGCGTTCAGCGTCATAATAGCGGGCCTCGGCTGCGTCGGAGCCGTCGTCCCATTTCCCATAATCGCTATCCTTGATCCCGCGATAGGATTTGCCCAGCGGCGATCGCGCAAGCTGTTGCGCGTCATACTCTTCGAAAAAGGCCTTTATTTCGGCGTTTTGGTCAACATCCGCTGTAGCAGCGGACGCCGCATTGGCAGTCTGCGCAATCGCCGGAGTGGCCATATATACAAGCGCCACAGCAACTGCAGAAAGGGCAGTTTGGGTTATACGCATCGAAACTCTCCTGAAATTGTGTATCGCAACGTCATATCAGTCAGAGGCGCAAGAGGAAGCTATGATTTCGTGGCTTGTCGAAACGGCAACGGTCTTTGTCGATGGCTTTGGTATCAAAGAACCCTAGCCGCTGTTGCGCAGCGCCGTCGCGATGGCGTTGATCGTCAACTGAATGCCCTCGCCAATCCGTTCATCGGCCTCGCCGGCGCGGTGGCGTTTCATCAGTTCAATCTGAAGCAAATTGAGCGGCTCGATATACGGCAAGCGCAAGCGGATCGAATTGTTGAGCGCGGGATTGGCCTCCAACACATAGCTTTGCCCCGTTGCGTCGAGTAAGCTGTCGCGTGACGCTTGCCAGCCGCCTGTGATACGACCGAATAGTTCGCGTGCCTGCGCCTGGTCCTCGACCAAGTCCGCATAATGTCCGGCGATGCCCATATCAGATTTGGCCAACACCATCTCCATATTGGCAAGGATCGTCTGGAAATAGGACCACTCGCCCGCCATGGCGCGCAGAAGGCCTTTGTCCCTAAAGCCGGCCAGCGCTTGTCCTGTACCATACCAACCGGGCAGCATGACGCGCGCCTGCGCCCAGGAAAACACCCACGGAATGGCGCGTAAGTCTTCAATGGCATCCGTCGCCGTACGGCTTGACGGACGCGAGCCGATTTTGAGCGTCGCAATCTCATTAATCGGCGTCATTTGCCGGAAAAATGTCCGGAAACCGGGCGTGTCATATACGAGCCCGCGATAATGTTGAAAGGCGCTCGCCGAAAGCTCGGCCATCGCGCCCTTGAACCGCTTTACATCGGCCTCTGCTATGGGGTCACTCGACAAAGTCGCAAGCATGGCGGCCGATGCCAGGGTTTCTAGGCTGGTGCCGGCATTGTCGACGGTGCCATATTTGGCGGCAATGACCTCGCCTTGTTCGGTAATGCGCATGCGCCCCTGCACCGTGCCCTTGGGCTGCGCAAGGATCGCGCCAAAGGCGGATCCGCCACCCCGACCCACCGCGCCGCCGCGTCCGTGAAACAATTGCATTGCGATATTCGCGTCGGCAAAAATACCGGCAAGCGCGCTCGATGTCTCGTATAATTCCCATGTAGACGTGAGATAGCCGCCATCCTTGTTCGAATCCGAATAGCCAATCATCACTTCCTGGTGCCCGCGCGCTTGCGCCAAAGCACGCATCAACGGACTTTGGAAAAATGCGCGCATCGTTTCAGGCGCCGCCTGTAAATCGGCGATGGTTTCGAACAAGGGCACGGACATGATTGTCGCCTGCGGCGTGCCGTCATCGTCAATATGATACAGCCCCGCCTGTTTTAGCAGGACATAGACCTCCAGCATGTCAGACACGCTCGTGGTCTTGCTGATATTATAGGTGGTGATCGCGGCGCGGCCAAAATCGCTTTGCGCCTTTGCCGCGGCGCGGATGATCGCCAGCTCTTTTGCCGTCTCCTCGCTATAGTGCGTCCATTCGCCAGCCAGTGGGCGGTTGTTCGACAGTTCTGCAACAAGCAAATCCACCCGCGCTGCCTCATCAAGCTTCAGATAGTCAGGCGCGACCCGCGCCGCCCGGAACAGCTCGGATATGACGCGCTCATGGACATCGCTATTCTGGCGCAAATCGAGTGTCGCTAAATGAAAACCAAATATCTCGACCGACCGGATAAGCCGCGATAGCGCGCCGCCGCTGGACAATGCACCATCGCCATCACTGGCAAGGCCAGACGCCAAGGTAGCAAGGTCGCTCCGTAGGGCGTCAGGGCCACTATACGCCGCGCCAGACAGCTTTGATGGGCGCGGGGGCTGGTCGCCCACGAGCTGGACATGCGTGGCCGCCAGCCGCGCATAAATGCCCGACAACGCCCGCCTATATGGCTCGTCCGCGCGGCTTGGCGCGGCATCGCCACTGGCTTCGGCAAGTGCAAGAACGGCCTCAGGCGTATCGCTCATCAAAGACGAGATCGAAATCTCCGCGCCAAGGCTGTGGATACTCTCAAGATAATGCCGGATAGCCGTGCCGCCGTTACGCGCGACCGCATATTGCAGCGTTTCGGCATCCACAAACGGATTGCCGTCGCGATCGCCACCTATCCAACTGCCCAGCTTAACAAAACCGGGCGGCCTGCTGCCAAGCGCCTTCTCCCAGCCCGCATATAATTTGGGTAAAGCCGTCAGGAACACTTCCTGCATAGTGGCGCGCGCATTTTCGATCTCGTCTGCGACGAAAAGCTTCTCCTGCCGCAAGGGGCGCGTCTGCCACAACAAGGCAATTTGCCGGTAAATCGCGGCATCCACATCGTCCCCATCCTCGGTGACTTTTTGCCCTTGGTCGCGCAACATCATCAGTCGCGCGATGCGGTTTTTGTGGTCAATGATGCTTTTGCGCCGGACTTCAGTCGGGTGTGCAGTAAGCACGGGCACGATAAGGCTGTGCGCAAGCAGTTCCCGTATTTCCGTCAGCGGCACACCCTCCGCCGCCAGCCGTGCGCAGGCTTCAGCCACCGTCGCGCCGTCGTCATGCGCAAGGCCTTGTCGGTCCTCGGCTAGGTTCGCCAGAAGCGAGAACAGCATAAACCCGCGAACAAAATTGAGCGTGTCATCCAGACTCAGCGCCCCTAGGCCCCGATCACTTGAATCGGCGCCCTCTATTTTGCGAAAGCGGTCAACGCTGGTGGAGCGGATATATTCGGTCTGCCGGAATAATTGTTCGCCGCCATAAGCGCGAATGACGTCCCCCAGCATCTTACCGAGAAAGCGGATGTCGGGATTTTGCGAGATGGCTTGTGTGTTTTTGCCGTTCATGGGGCGATTAGGGCACATGGAAACCGCAGGTGCAAGCCAATCCGCGTATCTTTACCGATGAATAGCTATTCCCCAATCATCTTCGAAAGCCGCGCGATTTCTGCACTTTGCTGCGCGACGTCTTCGATAAGTGGTCGCTGCGCCTCGGTCAGAAGCACCGCAAGGCCCGCGTCGCGCGCGCCTGCCTCAAAAATCAGCCCGTCAAAGTCACGCACTGCCGCAACCGAATCGGCACGCGTCTTATCGAGCCGTGACAGCATCAGATGCGCGTTGACCCAAGCCTCACTGCCCGGCGAACTGCCTGCCGCCTTTGAGGCGATCGCCTGAACCGCCGCCAATGCACCTATATAGGCAGCATGTGCCGCCATGTGTCGCGCGCGCAGCGCATCAGCTTTTACAGCGAATTCACCTGACAATAGAGATGGCGCAGCTGCCGATTCGATGGGCGTAGATATCGGCGCCTCGGTTTCATAACTCCGGCGTTCAAGCGAGGGAAATCCGCCCTCTTTCGTGCCGCATGCGGAAAGGATGAGGAGTAGAAGTAATGGCGGCGCAGGCTTGAAATTCAACATGGGTGACGTCTAAGCCTGCATGAGAGCCCATGCAAGTGCATCTCCGTGGCGGCGTAGGCGGCATTATAAGGGCCAAAATGCTGGATTATACGTTGACATAGATATTTGCTTGCACTAGCTGCGCCCATTCTTGCGTGACCCTGTTGAGATTCGTCTCCGCTATGTCACGCGCCCGAGCAACCCGCCCCCATAAGGCGCTAAGCTGTAGAAACGGATGAGTTAAAGCCATGTTCGCAATCGTGCGCACAGGCGGCAAGCAATATCGCGTCGCCGCCGGAGATAAAATCGCAGTTGAAAAACTGTCTGGTGAAGCGGGTGACAAGATCTCGCTTGGTGATATCCTTCTTGCCGGTGACGGTGACAAGGCGCAGGACGTGAACGGCTTGACCGTTTCTGCCGAAATCATTGCGCAAGAGCGCGGTGAAAAGGTTATCGTCTTCAAAAAGCGTCGCCGCCACAATTATCGTCGCAAGCAAGGTCATCGCCAGTCGTTGACGCTGCTGCGCATCCTCGCCGTTGGCAAGGAAGATAAGAAGGCTGCTGCAACTGCCGCTCCTGCAAAGGAAGCTGCACCCAAGAAAGCCGCTGCGCCCAAAAAGGCTGCAGCCCCTAAGGAAGCTTGAGCGGCAACGCTCTGACGTAGGAGTTTAGACCATGGCACATAAAAAAGCAGGTGGTTCGTCACGCAACGGTCGCGATTCAGCAGGCCGTCGCCTTGGCGTGAAGAAGTTCGGTGGCGAAAGCGTCATCGGCGGTAACATCATTATCCGTCAGCGCGGTACCAAGGTATATCCTGGTGCGGGCGTTGGCCTTGGCAAAGACCACACGTTGTTCGCGCTCGTCGCAGGCCGCGTGCGGTTCCATGCTGGCAAACTTGGCCGCAAATATGTGTCGGTCGATATGCCAGCGATGGCCGCCGAATAAACAGGGCAACCGATAACCGGGTTGTCTAGACGGATGACCCGGAAATCATGTCAGGTGGTTTCCACCTTTGAACAGGGAGACGGGTCAACCGGTCTCCCTTTCTTTTTGTCTCATTCTCCCTGTTCTCAGCCTCCTGCGGAGGAACTGTAACATGGCTGTCGCTTTGTCATGCAAGGGGCGGCGCAGAAGCGGAGAAAGATAATGTTCGCGAGAACGGAAAGATTATTGTTGCGGCCAAGCTGGCCCGAGGATGCCGCCGAATTGCATCAGGCCATTGCCGATGAGGGCATCGTCCGCAACCTTGCGCGTGCACCTTGGCCTTACACCGTCAATGATGCCGTACAATTTGCCACGCAAGCGCATGATCCGCTCTATCCTGCCTTTTTACTAATGCTGCGCACCCATGGTGCCCCGCGCATCATCGGCGCCTGCGGCATTGGGAATTATGACGGCAGCGCCGAATTGGGCTATTGGATATCACGGCCTTATTGGGGCCTTGGCTTTGCAACCGAGGCCAGCCGCGCCGTGATCAACATCGCCAAAGCCATTGGCCATAAAAAGCTTATCGCCAGCCACTTCACCGATAATCCTGCCTCAGGAAATGTGCTTCGTAAGCTCGGCTTTCAAAACACCGGCAAGACGTCCGTACGGCACAGCAACGGCCGCGGCGCAGCCATGACATGCGCTTTGTATGTAAAGCCACTGGATGGCGCAGGCACAGAGCCCCGTGCCCGACTAGCCCCTCCGGCGCACAGTATGCGTGAGCAAATGGAACGGCTGCAGGCGGCTTAGTCGACAGAAGTGAGGCGTACTTGGGTTCAAACCTTCTACATTATCTAGAAGGCAACAAGCGCCGTCGCGCCGCTTGAAAATGTGACCGTTGCTTTTCCAGACATGACTATGCAGTCACCCTTGGCAGCGACCTCTCCATCTGTTTCAATATGGCCAGACAATTGCGTAATCCAGATATTCCCTGAATGCGGGAGCGCCGGCACGTCTTCTATGTCACGGACATGCCAAAGTTGAAAATGGGGGCCATCAACTAACTGTGTTCCGAGGCTATCTCGTCCAGACCGAGCATCCGTATATGGTGTCGCAGACGATACCGCCACGCCGTCATCCAGATGTAGCTCTCTATCGCGGCCATAGTCATATAGGCGATACGTGATGTCCGCATATTGCTGAACTTCGACAAGCGTTATCCCTGCGCCTATAGCGTGGACAGTACCGGCGGGAATATAAAAATAATCCCCCGCTTTCACGGGTTTCCAGTCCATCAGCCCCTCAATCTCACCTGAAAGCGACGCCGCGTATAATTCTTCGCTACTTAGGGGACGCGTCGTCCCAATTCCAATTACCGCACCCGGCTCTGCGTCGACAACGTACCAACACTCCTCTTTTCCAGAGGGCATACCGCTCGCCTGTGCCTGCGCATCGTTAGGATGCACTTGGATGGAGAGCCTCTCGGACGTAAAGAGCCACTTTACCAAAATCGGCAAAGGCGCTTTGGTTTCGGCGCTATACCAAATTTCACCGACGCGGCGGCCACTCAGAGAGCCGAATTCTGCCGGAATATCGGTTCGCCCCCAAGGTTTTTCAACGAAGTGTTTTGCTAGCTTCATGCAGCAATCAATAGCAGGGCAAACCTTCTTATGCACTGCTAAATCTGCATGAAAGCGTGTGCACAAACAGGTAAATATAGGTAGTTATTAAAATGCTAACCTTCACTCTCCTAAACGTGTAAGACCAATAGATTTTTTGGGTTTGACAGATCACGCATTATCGGAAATGGCACCTTATAACATCGCTCCCAACAAACGGAAAATTCGTGACTATAACTCCTGTAATATTATCGGGCGGCGGCGGCACCCGGCTTTGGCCATTATCGACGCCGCAAACGCCAAAGCAATTTTTGGCGCTGACCGATAAGCGCACAATGTTTCAGATGACATTATTGCGGGTCATGGACCGTCAACGCTTTGCCGCGCCGATCATCGTCGCAAACGCCGCGCATGCGGGGATTGTCCGTGAACAATTGGCCGAAATCGGTGTAACTGACGCGACCGTCTTGCTTGAACCCTGCGCGCGCAATACGGCGCCGGCGATTGCATTGGCGGCGCTTGCCGTCGGTGTACCCGAATCGGTTATTCTGGTAATGCCAAGCGACCATCTAATCACCGACGAGCCGGCATTTGACGCAGCGACCGAGGCACTTTTGCCTCAGGTTCAAGAAGGCTGGCTCGCCACTTATGGGATCAATCCGACTGGCCCCGAGACAGGCTATGGCTATATCCAAATGGGTTCCACCGTTGGTGCAGGCGTTCACGCCGTGCAGCGCTTTGTGGAGAAACCTGACACCGCCCGCGCTACGGCCATGATTGAGGCTGGAGACCATGTGTGGAATGGAGGGATTTTTCTGTTCCGCGCAGATGCATATTTGGGCGCTGTGGAGGCTCATGTGCCGAAAATGGGCACAGCAGTTCGTGACGCTATGTCACGGGCGCAACGCAACGGCAATCAACTAAATCCCGAAGAGAGCAGCTTCGCCGCCTGCCCTGCAGACAGTATCGATTATGCGATTATGGAAAAGGCGGCGAAGGTCGCGGTCGCTCCAGTGAGCATGGGTTGGTCGGACGTCGGCAGCTGGGATGCGTTGCACGATATCGGGGACAAGGACGCCGATGGAAATGTTACGTCCGGCGCCGTTCGGTTGGATAGCAGTCACGGCAACCTTATTCACGCCGACGGTATCCGCGTGTCAGTGCATGGGGTTGATGATTTGCTTATCATTGCGAACGGCAATGAGGTGATGATCCTACCCCGTGGGACGAGCCAGAAGGTCAGAGATTTCGCAGGTGATTTACCGATTGTTAAGACTAAGCCAGCTGCTGGCTAAACATATTGGGTCACGTGCCAAATTATTGTAACCACATCCCATGAACAAGGCCACCTATGTTTAACGTCAACGCCTCTCCAGCACCGTCGTCACTGTATCGACTGAAGCTTATGATAGGTGTTATAGCCTTAGGCGCCGCGCTATCATTGCCCACAGCGGCGCATGCTATGGAAGATATTGCTGTGGTCGATTTCCAATTGACCGACAGGCTGATGGCTGCGGATCAAGTGAATGCGATGACAGAAAGCCTGTTAACGGCCCCTGAACTTGAGCCCGCGGGCGACACAGGCAAATATAATTTGAGTGGGCCAATACAGGAGGAACCTCAGTCTCCGAAGGATGCAGACGCCAGGTTCTACACAGGTGCCCCTCCGCGAACCTACGCTTCATTTGGGGAAGATGTGAAGGCAATTAAATGGGAACTTGCAGCGGTGGCAGGCTATTACACCGCAATAAATGCACCCAAGCTGCTAAAAGATCCTCGCTGGCCAAGAACGCAGAAAGAGGGTTGGTTCGGTCACTCTACACAGAATCTTGGCGTCGACAAACTCGCACATGCCTACTCTGCTTATATGATAAGCGAACTGCTCTATGGTCGGATTAAGCGTAACGTCGGCGATGCGCCCGGTATAGAGCTTACCGCAGGCGCCTTGGCGTCAGGCATAATGTTGTGGTCAGAGGTTTTTGACAGCATTGAACCGAGCGGCGGTTGGTCTTGGGAAGATGTTACATTCAATTCTCTTGGGGCAGGTTTTTCAGTCATGCGCAATTCAGTGCCTGGCTTGGACGATAAGCTTGATTTTCGTCTCCTGATCGAACCGAACGAGGATATCTACACAGTCAAGGGTAAGGAACATTTTCGACAGCAGCGCTATCTTTTTGCGCTTAAGCTTGCAGGCTTTGAAGTATTCAAGAAGACACCACTAAAATACGCGGAACTCCATCTCGGTTATCGTGCTGACGGCTTTTCAAATGAAGACCGGGCTGCAGGGGTTCCTTCGAAACGCCATGTCTTTGCTGGGGTCGGCATTAATCTTAAAGAATTGCTTTTTAAGGATGCTCGGACCCAAAAAGGTCGAGTAGCTGGTGAGGTTTTTACGTATTTTCAACCGCCATTCATCGGCATTCACCACGACCTAACCGAGCGATAGAGTGTAGGCATTTCGTTGATACCGGTAGCTGTGCAAAACACGCCAGCGATAAATGCGACACTGTGCTATTTCTAGGTGAAGGTAGGCGGCCGGCCATTGTGATGCACCGAGGCTTCCAGCCCTACACGTCACCCTTCAGCGGCATTTGCCGCGCAACGCTCTTGGATATGTCCTTAAATTGGCGTAGCGTTAAAAAACTATCGGGGGGTAGCGAAGAATATGGCAACTGTGGCATCCAAGATTATTGCATTTAAAGACGTTGGCATGCCGCGCCGATTAAGTCCGGAGGCGAGCCGCATGGCGGCGCTTGAGGCAGCGCGCGGCCTGTTGCTTGAGGCGGGGCCGCAGGCGGTGACGTTAAAGGCGGTGGCCGGACAAATCGGGCGGACGCACGCCAATTTGCTGCATCATTTTGGATCGGCGTCGGGGCTGCAGCGGGCGCTTGCGGCGTATATGGGCGAAAATATCCGCAGCAAGGTGGCTCAAGCCGTCACCCAAATGCGTGGTGGCGCAGTGACACCGGATGAGCTTGCAGATTTGATCTTTGACCAGTTTGACCGCGAGGGTGCGGGCGCGCTTGCCTCGTGGATGCTGCTGTCCGGAAATGAAGACGCGCTCGACCCTATTGTCGAGGCCATTCACAAGCTGGTGGATGAAATTGCCGAAGACGGCCACGCCGATACCTCGCTGCACGAGTTGACATTGGAGATGGTGCTGATGGCGCTAGGCGACGCGTTATTGGGCGGGCCACTGTCCGCAGCGCTTGGCTTGCCGCGCGAAGCGGGAAGGCAGATTGCGGGCCGAAAGCTGGCGGCTGCATTCGATCAGATGCAGGCGCAATTAAAGCCCTCAACTTAGGACGCGGCGCCGTAATGCTGCCGATACCAGTCGGCGAATTTTTGTAGACCTTCGGCCAGCATGACCTTTGGCTTATACCCTGTAAGCGCATGTAGCTTCGACACGTCGGCATAGGTCGCGGTGACGTCGCCCGGCTGCATTGGTCGCATGATCTTCACAGCCTCGCGGCCAATGGCCTTTTCAAGCGTCTCGATCATCTCCATCAAGCCCACCGGATGGCTGTCGCCAATGTTGAGGACCCTATGCTCGCCGCGCGCGGGTGGATGGTCGAGTGACCCGATGATGCCGTCGACAATGTCATCAATATAGGTGAAATCGCGCGCCATTTGGCCATTGCCGTAAACCTCAATCGCCTCGCCGTGCAGGATTTTCTGCGTGAAGCTGAAATAGGCCATGTCGGGCCGTCCCCATGGGCCGTATACGGTGAAGAAGCGCAGGCCCGTCTGCGGCAGG
>SXGQ01429585.1_pt1 | contig 10582 bp, 8 predicted proteins | sample 3178371 | NCBI WGS metagenome assembly SXGQ01 (sample SAMN11356859, study PRJNA531348) | freshwater metagenome | isolation source: freshwater sample F1-20 | place: China: Fuxian Lake, Yuxi | collected 2017-12-25 | reverse complement strand
TGAGGAGATAGATAACCTAAAGACCTGGTTTAAAACTAACATCTTGGTGGCCATACTGATTCTTGGCTACATGAATGTAAAGAAACCTAAGCTTCCCAAGAGTGTATGGCTAGTGATGGTGGCTCTATCTGTGAGCAACGTAGCTATAGCGGTGGTTTGGTAGGGAAAACGTCTTAGCTCTGTGACGGGCAAAGTCAGTACCTTTGTATGACAAATTTGGTGAGCTGGATACTCAAAGCAATAAGTTTTTTGAAATATTCTCTAGAAATAGATTCGTACGATTTTCATACAGTGGCATATTCCGAATCTGGCCTATATAAATTTTTCTGAAATTCTAAAAAAAGTTGTCTTGCAGTTTCTGCGCTTCCTAAATAAGAAACTCCTTCAATTGCAGACTTATACTTTATTGAGAGTAATGTTTCTAGCTTGGAGTCCTCCAATACCTCAACTCCGGTTTCCACGTATTGGCTAGCTAAAAAGTCAACAAATTCCAATTGCTTTGCTGCAATAGCATACTCCAAAACTGAACGAGATACCGCGGCCCGCTTAACTCGAGTGATTGGCTTTTTTGCATACTTGATGAATTCTAATACATCAAAAAGGTCACTATTTTTAGCTTCAATTAACTCTTGGACTGACACCAGTTCTTCAGTTGAAAAACCAGCTGCCTCCAATTGCTTTAAAAGTATTTTTCTTGTCGATGGGACAGCCCAGATTGCTCTTAACTCTTCCTCATTTTTGAAAAGATCAGGCATCTCTAAGGTGTTAAAGAGCGACTCAATAAATTCAGTCAAAGAAATTGGCCTTCCATCAACTGAGTAAAACATTCTAGATGTCATATGCTGGAACTGTCGCTCTTTACCGTCAGCTAATTTAATAACAACTTTCTCACGTTTGATGATTGGGGGGTCTGTCGGACCACTACCTGGATCACTAATAACTGGGCCTCCGGGCGTTGGTCCCGGAATTGGATCTACGGGCTCACCATCCCATTCGGGATCATAAAAATTATGCGATGCATTCACAAAATCGTGAATTGTGAAAAAGTCCTTTCCATCATAAAGTCTTGTACCGCGACCAATTATCTGTTTGAATTCAATAATGGAATTAATGGGGCGCATCAAAACAATATTTCGAATATTTCTAGCATCCACACCAGTAGAAAGTTTCTGGGATGTAGTCAGAATAGTCGGAATAGTTTTTTCATTATCTTGGAAATCACTCAAATACTGATCTCCAATGCTTCCCTCATCAGCCGTAACACGAACACAATACGTGGTATTGGTATTAGCCTTCTTCTCATTTACAATGTCTCTTATCATTAATGCGTGAGCTTGTGTAGCACAAAAAATAATTGTCTTCTCATTCGGATTAATATTTGAAAGTAATAGCTCAACACGATATACCTCGCGCTCACGGATAACAATTACTTTATTGAAATCGCCTCCTGTATAGAGCCTCCCAACTTCAACATCCCCCTCAACAACCGTGTCATCTGCTGTGTAGGTATAATCATCAATAGTCGTTTGATATTTACGAACCCTAAACGGAGTTAGATAGCCGTCCCCAATCCCTTCCTTTAAAGAATAGATGTATCGAGGTTCGCCGAAGTATGCGTAAGTGTCAACATTATCTCTTCGCTTTGGAGTTGCAGTTAAACCTAACTGAACAGCAGGTGAGAAGTAATCAAGAATCGCTCGCCAATTCCCATCTTCAGTGGCACCGCCTCGATGACACTCATCAATAATGATTAAGTCAAAGAAGTCCTTGGGATACTCACCAAAGTTAGGAGCTCCCGTCGACTCCGTCTCAAAGGTTTGAAAGATCGTGAAGAAGATATTTCCATTTGTGGGTACCTTTCCCTTTTTGCGAACCTCATCAGGTTTGATGCGAACTAAAGCATCTTCTGGGAAAGGTGAGAATTCATTAAAGGCTTGATTAGCCAATATATTTCGATCAGAAAGAAAGAGGATTCGTGGTCTGCGTTTCTTATCTCCTTGAAGATTCCATCTCGCTTGAAACAGTTTCCAAGAAATTTGAAATGCAATCTTTGTCTTACCTGTGCCAGTGGCAAGGGTGAGAAGAAGCCTTTTATCGCCTTTTGCAATACCTTCTAGAACATTTTCTACCGCCTTTTGTTGATAGTAGCGAACAGGCTCAGTTCCTCCTCGACTCTCAAAATCAATAGCTCGAAACTCATCTATTGAATCATTCTTAGGTTCGTTGATTAGAGCCCATAACTCATCAGGGGTAGGGAAAGCATCGATGTCTTCTTCTTTGCCTGTTATTAAATTGATTTGTCGAATATTTTGCCCATTGGTAGCAAAAGCAAAAGGCAAACGAAGTTTGTTTCCATCTCTAATTGCTTGGCTCACGCCTTCGCTATGAGGTAGATCCCATTTCTTCGCTTCGATAACAGCAAGGCGCTTCCCCTTATATTCCAAGAGGTAATCAGCAATAGAAGGTTCAGCTCTCTTGCCCGCACCAATAATTCTTCCGGCAGTAATTTGAAACTCTCGGCGTACTAAATGACCTTCCCACCCAGACTTCGCTAATGCAGGGTCAATGTACTGGGCTCGTGTATCGGATTCAGTAAGTGCCACTATGCAACCAACTCGTTATCTGTTGAGTTCAAAAAAGTCTTTGTAAGGATTGATTTTTGCAACTCAGATTTTAAAAGATATTGTGCTTCTAACTGATCTTTGAGGACGGTTATTAGCCCCCGCAAATTATAGAGAAAATCTATAAACTCTTTTTGTTTTGGCTCAGAGAAAATAGGAACCTTCAAAGATCCAATTTGAGCCAAAGATAAGTTTTGTTGTGCAGCTCCTGCACCCATTCGATCAAGATCCAATTTAAAATAGCCAGACTGGAATAACGCTATCAAAAAATTTGGCGATATTTCCGCGTCTTTTGGCAACCTAATAATTGATAATGCTTGGTTAACATTCGCTGGACACACGTCTGATGTAACGATTGCTGTTCTGCCCAAAGCTCCTGCAATAGATACAAGTACGTCAGATTCTACAAGCTGGGATCGTTTCAAACTTTCATGGCAGGCGCTGTCTATGAAAGCAAATTTGTTTTCTATAAAGCCACCGTTTTCATCCAAGCTTTCAACTTTAAGGAAGTTAATTCCCGAGGATGTGAATTTAAAACCCAATGAGGTTGGAGTTGTTCCTTTGGTTATAACAGTTGCAATCTCCTTTAATGACTCAAAACCTGTGGGTTTTAAGTCTTGTGTCTTCGTAAGGCAAATCTCTGCGAATAATTCTGATGCATTTTTAATCCGAGTAGTAATACTTTCACCAACGTGATCTATTTCGGCGAAGGCGCTATCGAGTTTCTCGACAATTCTCTGTTGTTCATCAAGCGGAGGAAGTGCTACTTTGATCCCAGCAATCTGATCACGATTAAGCGAAGGATACGACTGATCTTGACATAGGTCACGAGCGTCAATGGTCTGTAAAAAATAAAAAATATAACTATCTAAAGCAACATCATTTTTTGCTTTTATTGTTGCCAAATGGCTTGACACATAAGCAGAAGTATTAAGAATCACTCTATGATTGAGAAAAGTGGATGCCCCACTTTTAGGAAATAAAATTGTTCCAGCTGGAAAGAGTTTTAATCCTTTAGCACCCTCTGGTGTTAGCAAATCCCTTGAAGATTGAATAGTTCCAATATGTATTGCTCCAACATCAGAAGTTCTGACAAAAGGCAGCGTGCCATCTTTAAATAATGCGTCATTTTGTGGTGCAGAATTGCCAGCACTGACTTCAGCAAACTCGCCTAAACGAAGCACTTCCATCATAACAAATCCTTAATTCGCTGAAGAATTACTTGGTTCTCAACATCAAGAGCTTCGATTTCGGCGATTATTTCCTCTGGAGGACGATGTACTACTTCATCATTTTTATTTGGATTCTTTACTGATAGGTCCCAAGTCTTTTCGTCAATTTTTGTTTTATCTGTAGACCAAGAAAGGTTTGAGTCTTTGAACTTTTTTTGTAGTTCGATAAAATCTTCCAAATCCTTATCATTAAGAGGATTTATCTTACCCATTTTGCGTCCGGGGTCTAATTGGTAATACCAGATTTTCTTTGTTGGCTCCCCTTTTGTAAAGAAAAGAACGACGGTCTTGACCCCTGCGCCTTGGAAAGTACCTGCTGGGCAATCAAGAATTGTGTGCAGATTAAAATTCTCTAGAAGCTCTTTTCTCAACGCAACAGAAGCATTATCCGTATTTGAAAGAAAGGTGTTTTTGATGACGATACCAGCTGAACCTCCTGCACGTAAGATTTTCATAAAGTGCTGTAAGAAGAGATAGGCAGTTTCACCTGTTTTGATGGGGAAGTTTTGTTGAACCTCAGCACGCTCTTTCCCACCGAACGGCGGATTAGCTAGGACAATGTCATAACGATTCTTCTCTTGAATATCAGCAAGGTTTTCACCCAAGGTATTTGTATGAATCAAGTTAGGCGCATCGATGCCATGCAAAATCATATTCATTGTTCCTATGATGTATGCAAGAGATTTCTTCTCCTTGCCAAAAAATGTCTTCTTCTGCAATATTTCAAAATCCGAGGGAGTTAACTTCTTAGACTCCATTAAATAGTTATAGGACTCACAAAGAAAACCAGCAGATCCTACTGCTCCGTCATAAATAGTTTGACCAATCTTGGGCTCAAGTACTCTTATCATGGCTTTGATAAGGGGACGCGGCGTGTAGTACTCCCCTCCGTTTCGACCAGCGTTTCCCATATTCTTGATTTTGTCTTCATATAAACTAGACATCTCATGCTTATCAGCAGATGTTTGAAATTTCAGCGTATCTACTAATTCTAAAATTTCTCGGAGATTGTATCCACTTTGTATCTTATTAGTGACTTCAGCAAATATTTCTCCAATCTTATATTCCAGCGTATCAACAGCACTAGTTGAAAACTTAAATTTACTGAGATATGGAAAAAGCTCGTCATTCACATACTCTCTTAGGTCGTCTCCGGTTGGTGCAACGTTGAAGTTTATTTTTCCACTTTCATCTTTTGGACAAGCCCAGCTCTCCCAACGATATGCCTTATCAAGAATTGGGGAGTGCTTTTCTCCAGCTAGCTGCTTAGCCAAGCTCCGCGCGCGATCTAAATCATCAAGATACTTTAAAAAGAGAATCCATGACGTTTGTTCAATATAGTCGAGTTCACTTGAACATCCTGCATCCTTGCGCAGGATGTCATCAATTTGCTTAAAGACATTCTCAAACAATTGAACTCCTTTTTCTCTAGGGCGAACTTTAGCCAACCTGACTGTATTTTTCTCCAACTTTTTTAACATCATTCAGATTTATCCGCATTTTTGTCAGCTGCAGATTTTAGATCTTTACGTAACTGATGCAGCATCTTTGGGAGTGCCTTCTGGACTTCAAGTTCAACCAAAAACTCTCTAGCTAGTCCCAAATCCGCAGCAACTAGTAGGCTCGTTAGCTCTGAGACAAGATCACTGGCACGAGAATTTTCACTTTTTTCACATTCACGAAAAATCTTCGTAAGAGTAGGCAAAAGGTTCACAGTTTGATTATGTCCAATGGTTCGATGAATGCTCAAGGAAAACTCCTTTTTGCTCGCAGCCTCAAATACAAATCCTTTTTGAAGGAGATGATTGACAATTAATTCTGCATCATGTGATTTTTTATCCTTATGCAACTTTTACATCATCTCCTTCTGCAAACTTTGCTAGTCGTTTAACTTGGAATTCAACTGTAGTCTTTATTGAAACTCGAGCTGACTCAATCCGGTCAAGAGAAGTTCTAGCCGATCGGACGGCCCCTTCGATCCCATCTAGATTCATCATTGCACCATGTAGTTGTTCTGCAACTTCATGGAATATTTTTTGATCAAAGTCTGTGCCCTGCAGTTGTCTTGCAATCACAGTGGCTCTTGCAAAACTAATGACACACATCAGAACTGCTGGGTCATCTATATCGGGATCAAAGGCGACAAATAGTTGCTTAGAATCGGTAATACTTATTCTACTTCTATTTGGCATTTGATCGATATTCTGTACAACTGCGATTGCCAACTCTGCACCTCGATTCAACGTAGCTGTCTCAAGCTCCCTTCTCCACTCTTCGCGTGTTAGGTTCATAGACTTAGTTTCTATCACGATATTAATCGATTGATCTCGGGTAAGACTTTTATTTAGCGTTAACAAAACATCGCCTTTTTTGCAGTTTTTGATGTTTCCAGTGATTGCTCCAGTACGCAACGCCTCGTCTCCTGATGCCGTTGCTATTTGAGTAATCATCTCGAAAACGGCTTGCTCAAATGGCAGACCTTTTTTGGTCGTATTTGCCACAATTACCTTGCGAGTTTCCAGTGCTTCTAATTTGAGCCTGAGTTGCTCTAGTTTTTCACCCAGCCCTTTATTCATCTCCAAAGAGGTTTGCAAGATATCGGACTTTAGGGCGCGAAGAGGTGAATTTTCAGAGTCTAAGCTCAAGGAACCTCCCATCGAAATAGAAGCTTGGGATATAACCCGATGCATTTCCTTTGAGAAGGAATCTAGTTTGTCATCTAATTTTTTGGATACTTCTCGAGGCACGATTGCATTCTCCCCAACAAATAAGGCGCTGATGGACTCTCTGGTCTTCTCGACAGTCTCCTTAGCAGCTTTTGCTATAGATCCATCATTTGGATCTACTAGTTTTCTAACTGCTTGATCTATTAAATCTATTGTTTCCTTCGAATTTTGCTCAAGACTTTGACTCAATGATTGAGCTATGGAACTCATTCTTTCAATTTCAACAGAGCTTGAACTTAACTTCAGTACCTCACTCCCCAGCTTTAAGAGTGCTTCGAGAGCTTCTACTGTCGATAAATTTGTAGGAGCATCCATGAGCTGAGCTAGAGACTCAGTAACTTGTTTTGAAGCAAACTTCCACTCTTTGATGTGGATCGTGTTGCCACTAATTGCGATTGGATTCAATTCAATTCTTTCTTTACTTGTAGGTGATTAGTTAAGTGTTGCTTAGCGTGGTTTTTTAAGCCACGCTAGCAAATTGGAGTTGAGTAAGACTTTCCGTGTTAATTTGAGAAAGGTGCGGCTGCAGGGTCTCGTTGAGTAAATCTTCAAAAGCGAAGGTTGAGTCAACGCTAACATTGATAGATATTAATTTCTTGATTTTATGATCCTGCAGAAGATTATGAATCTCAGAATCCGTTGTAAATGTAAACTTCACAATCTGGCTTGAGAGTCTTTCTGCTATTACTGTTTGTCCTGGAACGATTTCATGCTTGACAGGACATGAAAAAGTATGACTAACTCCAAAATATAGAGCTAGTGCACTGATTTCTTCCTTTGTAGCAGGAAGTAAAGTGAAGTCTGCTTCTCCATGATTGCTGAACTTCTTGATTTGAACTTGAATCGGGAAGTCTCCCTCAGACCCATAATCTGTAAGCGGAGTAACGCTCAACTCCACCACATCAGCGGTCTGGCCTAGTGCCATATCCGGTTGTATATTCACCTAACTCCATTTCTCTATGTATGTCACAACAATTACTCTTCCTTGGCCTCAATTTTGTAAAGGGTGACCTGGCTTGAGGCCAAGGAAGGAAATCTCTGCCTCAATGACTATTACTCTGGCTTGACGGTTTTTTTGTAAAGCTACTTTTCTACCTTGCCAGATTGACGCTCTGCGGCTCGCCTCATTAGCACCCGAAGGTCATCAGCCACGTGATCAAAGAAGCCTTTTGGCCACTCACTCAAGTCTCCCTGGTCATCAACGCTCACTGTCCGATAGGAGCTCCCGGTTTTGGAATCCCTCTCCACAAATATGATCGAGAAATACTTGTGGTCATCTACATTTGAAGCGGCGTTTCGTCTTAGCCTTGTTATCAAATACTCCGAATGGGTCTCAACAATTATCTGCCTTCCTGTCTTTGACATATACAGTAAAAAGTCAGCAAGTTTCTGTTGCATACCTGGGTTTAGGTGGAGTTCTGGTTGTTCTAACAAAATTAATGTACCAGGGCGAGCACTAAGACAAAGCCCTAGCACCGGTAATATTTGCGAAGCCCCAAAACCGACATCAGCCAACGTTCTATTCGCAATATTTAAAGGATATCCCTGACGGCTAGGTGCACCTACAGAGATTGCATTAGGCTCTCTTGTATCCACCAGAAAGTCGTACCAAAATGAAACTGCCTCCTCTAAAGAGATACGCCCCTTACGTAATTCTCCATTTTCTAGGATGGGGTATGAATTTATAGCTCGTTCATTGAAGAGTTTTTTTGCAAGAAATTCTCCACTTTCGCCTAGGGGAATATTCTCATTTTCAGTCGCAGGGCCAATTCCATAGGCAGCTCGTGGCCCTACACGTAGAGGCCCCAGGTATACGAGTGACTCTGCCAAGAATCTATTCCAAAATTCGACAAGTCTCGAAGTTATGGATGTTCCATGTAGCGGATTTAGGCTGCGCTTTCCATCTGGTGAGCAATAGATTGACTCATGAACCCACTCAGACTTACCGTGAATCTCGTAGAATTTTGTTCTTACCAAGTAAAAAAAACTATCCCAATACTGATCTGAAATACTCTCTGAAAGGCTCTTCATTCCAGTCTTTATACGATAGCCCTCGTGACGGGAAATGATTGAGTCTGAGAAAAACGATGAATCGTTTGATGAGGGAAATTGTTTGAAAGGAATTATATGTTCCTGCTCAACTAGGAACGAAAGGGAAGGACTGTCATCATCGGCAATCCGCTCTCTTTGTAATAGCTGTCGAGCTACCATGGCTAATTGTTTGACATAATCATCAATTAGAGCTGCTTCACTATCGTAGGGTACATTTTTCTCAATCAAAGCCTTTTTTGATACTCCTGATTTAATCGAGTCACCACCACTGGGGAACATCTTTCGTATCTCGCCTTCAGCCTCAGCATCTAATACTCGACCACCCTCCTGACTTAACCTTGATTCCATCTGGTAAAGTCGAATTTGGTTTTCCAAAATATATTCGACAATATTCTTTTCAATTAATCCAGATATAGGTAATCCCGACCGAAAACTTACTGCTCCACTTTTACGCACTTTACCACTTTTTAGAGTTGATTCTGCAGAGTACTTACTTAGTTGCGGTTTAGCCTGCTCGTCGTCGAATTTTAAAGAGGAAGTATGGTCAAAGCTGAATCGATTGTACTTTTCTTTTACTAACTTAAGTTCAGCACTGGACCTTCTAAACTTTACAAGTTCACTCTGTATCTCTGAATCAGAGCGTAAAGATCTTGCTTCAGCATCCTTAACTTGCACCACTCCACTGTTGAAATCACGGTCTATGGCGAAAAAGTCGGCATCCCAATCCAAGAAGAATTCTCCATCAACCTTCGAGTGCTTGCTTCCTATTGGGGACATTCTTCTGGTGGCTAGCAGCCTATTGGTTCCAATTGCCCATAACCCACCAAGATTGAATTCATTCTTTTTATTTTTTGATTCGCCTAGATCACACAATGCTTCTTTGAAGGTACCAAGTTGAATTAATGAGCTATTCAGCTCAAATTTACCCTGAGCTTTTGCCGAACTAAATTCTGTACTTCTCATTGCATTTTGTGCCATAAGCAAGATGCTCTGGATTAGTGTGCTCTTACCAGAAGAGTTTGCACCGACTACCACAGTTAATGGCGCTAACACTATTTCTGTAGCATTTTTTATGCTCTTAAAATTCGCAATACGCCACTTTCTCAAGGTAGGAAATCTTGAATCCCATTTAAATCCACGGTCTTCTGTATTATCCATCAGACTGATACCTCGATTCTTTCGTTAGAAATTGTCCTGAATCTGATCGCATCTAAATTTACTTCTGGATCATCAAAGGCACTTGGATTTTCATGGTTAATTTGAAGGAACTTTACTGCAAACTCAAGTAAAGACTTATTGCGAACAAAAGTTAGCAAAGCAAAATTAGCTGCTTCAGCATCTCTAAATGTCCAAACTGCATCATATTTCTGAGCAGGAAAACTTCCAACCTCAACTGAGTACTTATTCTCATCAATATTGATTGCACCAAAAGGAGAAATATCAACTGCGTGCCTTATTGCCTGAATCAATTCTTGACTCAACTTTCCAAGAATGGGATTGCTTACTAACCTCCCCTGATCAGCTCTGGACAAGTAGTCGCCCATTAAAGCAATGTCGTATGGAAGGGCAGCGGTATTCTTGGAGATAACTACATCTCTAGGCGTTGCAGCATCAGTTGCATTGCCTAGAAGAAAAACAAGGCAGGTGGCATCCATGGCATCTACCTCTGCAATGGCTACGAGCCTAGAAGAAGCAATGCCCTTTATTGAGTCAAGTTTTCTAACCTGACCAATCTCAATTTTAGGCAACTGCGATTTTCCCATCATTTCACCATAACCCCATCCGATATTCCTGCTCCTAATATGACAAAAACTTCTTGAATAATTTTCAAGTTTTCTTCCTCTCCAAGTTCTAAGGACTTCAAGGTTTCAACTAAAAGCTCTTGTGTTTGCTCAATCCTCTTCACTGCGGTTGGCCTGGAAACTCCAAGAACAGCTGCAATCTCACTTTG
>SXGQ01428034.1_pt1 | contig 10582 bp, 2 predicted proteins | sample 3178371 | NCBI WGS metagenome assembly SXGQ01 (sample SAMN11356859, study PRJNA531348) | freshwater metagenome | isolation source: freshwater sample F1-20 | place: China: Fuxian Lake, Yuxi | collected 2017-12-25 | reverse complement strand
GCGCCCTGGACCGCATGCCAGACGAGCCCGTCGCTGCTCGTCTCCCAGCGGTATGTGAAGTTGCCGGCTCCGCCAGACGCGCCGGCGACGTTGGTGAACGTACCCGGGGCCGCGCCGCTGCAGACCTCGGAGGCCCCGCCGATGGTGCCCGCGCTCAGGGAGGACCGCACGGTCACGATGACTGGCGTCGCGATCGCCTGGCCGCATTGCGCATCGACGACCTTGCGGCGGTAGTGGGTCGTCGAGGTCAGCGCGTCGGGGGTGTAGGTCGCCCGGTTCGCGCCTTCGATGCTGGTCCAGGCGAGGCCGTTGAGGCTGCGCTCCCAGAGGTACGCGCGCGTCCCACTGCCGCCAGAGGCCTCGGCCGTGCTCGTCAGGGTCGCTGGGTGGGCGCTGTGGCAGATGGTCTGTGCGCCTGTGATGCTGCCAGCCGAGAGCGGGGCGCGGACGGTCACCGTGACCGAGGGCGTCGGGTCGAAGCCGCAGGTGGTGTTGACTGCGAGGCGTCGGAAGATGCGGGTGGTCTCGACAGCGGGCGTGGTGGTGGCTGGACGGTACTCTTCGGACGTGGCGCCGACGAGCGTCTGCCAGAACTCCCCGACGCGCTCGTACCAGCGGTAGGTGAAGCCCCCGAGCCCTCCCGAGGCGGCGAGGAGGGTCCGGAATGCGGCGGGCTCGGCGCCGCTGCAGAGGGTCTGCGCCGCGGCGCCAGCCGGTGTCGCGACCGTGCCTCCCGAGACGGGTTGTGCGACCGTCACGAGCAGCTCGTTGGACGTGGCGCCTTGAGCACAGGTCCCGTCGAGGACGTTGCGGCGCAGGCGGAGGTTGCTGCGGAGGGCGGGCCTCGTGAGCCCCGCGCCGGTCGCCCCTGGCAGATCGCGCCATGCGCCGTCCGGCCCCACGGATTGCCACTGGTAGGTGATGTCGCCGCTGCCGCCCGTCGGGGAGGTTCCGGTGAAGGCGGCGGGTGCGGTGTCATGGCAGATGTTCTGGCCGGACGCGATCGTCCCCGGCGTCAGGGACGCTCGCACCGAAACGAGGATCGCGGGGGTCACGGCCTGACCGCAGCTGTTCGTGTTGACGCGCCGGAAGTGCGTGGTCTGGGTAAGGCCGCCAGGCGCCAGGGATTCGCCGGTGGCACCTGTGACGGGCGTGAAGACGTTCCCGTCGGTGCTCGACTCCCAGCGCCAGGTGAAGCCGTCGATGCCCCCGCTCGGGGCGACGCCGGTCCCGAGTTGTGCGGGATGAACACCACTGCAGATGGTTTGACTCGCCACGACCGTGCCAGCGGTGATGGCCGGCGCGACGGTGACCGTGACGTCGTTCGAGTTCTCGCTGCCGCACCCGTTCGTGGCCCGCCGTCGGAAGGTCGTGGTTGTCGAGAGTACAGGCGGCGCGTAGGTGGCCCCCGTCGCGCCGGGGATGTCCTCGAACGCGGCGTGCCCGGCAAGTTGTTGCTGCCACACGTAGCTGAGGGTGCCCTGGCCGCCCGACGCCGCGGTGACGTTGCCGAGGGGTGCGGGGGTCGCGCCGTCGCAGATGGTCTGGGTGCCGTCGATGGTCCCGCCAAGAAGGGCTGGCGCGACGGTCAGCGTCATCACGTTCGAGTTGGCGCGGTTCTCGTTGCAGGTGCTCACGGCGAGGCGGCGGAACTTGACAGAGGTGGACGGCGGGTCAGTCAGCGCGAGCGTCGTGCCGTTGGCGCCCGGGACCGTCGTCCAGTTCAGGGTCTCGACGGGGCTCGACTGCCAGACGTAGGTGTAAGGCCCGACGCCGCCCGAGGCGGTGCGGACACTGCCCACGGGCGGCGGGATGGCCCCGCGACAGACCGTCCGGGCGCTGTCGATGGCGCCCGCGTCGAGCGGGGCGACGGTCACGGTCACGATGTTCGAGCTCGCGGCGCCGCAGGTCGCGTCAACCGCCTGACGGCGGAACTCGGTCGTGAACGACACCGCAGGCGGCACGAGGGTCGCGCCATTCGCGTCCGGAACTTCGACCCAGGCCCCGCCTGGCGTCCGGAGCTGCCAGACGTAGGTGAAGGTCGCGCCCGAGGCGTTGGTCGTGGAGGTCAGCGTGGCTGGCGTCCGTCCCAGGCAGATGGCCTGGTCGCCCGCGATGACGCCCGCGTCGACGTCTCCGCCGGGCTCGAGGTAGACGCTCTGCGTATGCACCGGGGCACAGCCAGTCAGCCAGGCGCGGCGGTAGAAGCGTCGGACGGTGGTCGATGGCGGTTGGTAGCTGTCAGCCGCCGCTCCGGGCACATCGCTCCAGCTCTGCTGATCGTCGCTGACCTGCCATTGATAGCGGCCGTCACCGAGCCCGCCAGAGCCTTCACGGATGCTCACGAGCGGGGTGGGGGTCTGCTCGCCGCAGAGGTTCTGGGTCCCGGCGATGAGGCCAGGATCAGGTGACGGCGCCACGGTGACGGTGATGTCGGGCGCGTTGGCCGGGCCGCATCTGTCGCTGGTCTCGCGCCTGAACGTGGCCCCCGTCGTGAGCGGGCCGGTGACGAGGTCCTCCGCGGTCGCGCCGACAATGGCCTGCCACGTGCTCGAGGCATCCGGCCGCGTGTACCAGCGGTAGCTGACGGGTGTGAGCCCGCTGGTGGTGGCGGTTCCGTCGATGGTGGCGGAGCTGCCCTCACAGATGGTCGAGGCGCTCTGAAGGGCTCCGGGATCAAGGTTCGGCGCGGGCGACAGGACCACCGGGTTCGAGAAGGCTTCAGCCTGGCACAAGGCGTCCCGAATCACGCGGCGGTACGTGCGAGGGGCCGTGACACCTGTCGGCGTGAGCGTCGACCCGGTCGCGTTCGCGACGCGGACCCAGGTCGCCGGGCGCGCCGCGAGGCCGCCAGCCAGGGCGCGGACGGAAAAGCCCGGCTCGACGAGGGCCGACCAGGTCTGGCCGTCATCCTTCGACGTCAGAATGGAGGCCTGCCCGGCGGCGAAGCTTCGGACGACGTACCACGTATCGCCGACCGCGACGACGCGGCTGCCGCCCGTGACGCCGTTCGCGTCTCCCGGCAGGGGGCGGACGACGGGGGTGTTGCTGCCAGCTGCGAGCCACGCGACGCGATTTGCGCTGGTGAGGGACGCTCCGCCGAGGAACATCGCGTCTCCGTCTGCGCTGACCCCGAGCCCCCAGAAGCGCGGCGAGAAGCCGGTCGCGGTGAGGCGCTGCCAGTTGCCGGAGGCCACCTGGGCGGAGTTGACCCACAGGTCGGCCAGGTCGTAGGAGATCCCGTCGCAGATCGAGGAGGCTCCCGCGAAGTAGCGGGAGGCCGACGCGTCCACCATGACGTGCGAGCAGTCTGCGCCCGAACCCGGCATGTTCGTTGCGTTGGATGTCGGGCCGTGGTCCCAGGTGTTGCCGCTCTGCAGGGACAGCGCGAAGACGTAAGGTCCGTCGCCCGCGGCGGCAGCCACGATCTCGGTGCCGCGCATCGCAAACGCGAGGAACGGGAGCTGGTGGGTTGGAGTCGACCCGAGGCTGGAGGGATAGCGGAGGGTCCACGTCGCCCCGTCGTCGGTCGAGACCGCGATCTGCGCGCGGCCGCCCGCGAACCACCGGCCGCCGCGCCACCTCAGGGCAGTGACGCGCGGTCCGGTGACCTTCGAGATCGGGACTGTGATTTCGACAAACGTTCGTCCGCCGTCGGTCGAGCGCAAGACGGTGTCGTCGAGCACCGCGATGACCGCCGTGGGTGAGGCCTCGAGCGCTGTCACGGAGGCACCGACCAAGCCAGGCGGCAGCTGTGCGGGCAGCCACGATGTGCCGGCGTCATCCGACCACGCAATGCGTGCCGTACCCGACGCAGCGCCACCGATGACGAGCGGTGCGGCGCACCCGCCTGTTGCATCGCAGGCGCCGGCCGACTCCTCCCAGTGCCAGCTGTATGGGCCCGTCCCTCCCGACGCTGGACGCTGCTCGGCGAGCGTCGTGGCGGGCTGACCCGCGCACACTTGCTGTGACTGGCCGATGACGCCCGGTTCGAGGGTTGGCGCGACCTGCACCTGCACGGGCACGGTCGCCGCCGTACCGCACGCGTTGGTCACGAGGCGCCGGTACGAGGCGGTCGTCACGGCGTCAGGCGCGGCCAGCGTCGGACCTGCGGCGCCAGGCACAAGGTCCCACACGACCCCGTCGGTGCTGCGCTGCCAGCTCCAGGTCGGGAGACCGAGCCCGCCTGTCGGCGGTGCGAGCTCGACGATGGGGCTCACGGCCTCGCCGAGGCACAGCGACTGGCCGCCTGCGAGGGTGCCACCCGCGAGCGGCGCCGCGATCGAGACGTCGACCGAGGAGGTGGCCGCGGAGCCCCCGCAGACGCGGTCCTCGACGCGGCGGCGCCAGACCGAGGAGGCCGTTTGTGGCACATCAAAGGCGAGTGACGCCTCCGTCTGGCCAGAGACCGGGCCCCATCCGTCCGCTGCAAGCCGCTCCCAGCTGTAGGCGAAGCTGCCCGAGCCTCCGGTGGCGGGAGATGTCGAGGTGACGGGCGACGGTGGCCGATTGTGGCAGGTGCTCGCGGGGGGCGCGATCGTGCCGGGCGACAGGCTCGCAAGCACCTCGACGGTCACGCCTGTCGTCGGCATGTCCCCACAGCGGTCACGGGTGACACGGCGGAACTCTCGGGTGGCGTTGAGGTCCCCGACCTCGGCTGTCGCTCCGGTGGCCTCGGGCACGAGGGTCCACGTGCCCGCTGGCGTCCGGGACTCCCATGTGTACCCAAGCTCGCCTGCACCGACGGCCTCGGCCCGGCTCGCGAGCGCCACCGACGCTCCGTGGCAGACAGGTGCCATCGGGCCGGCGATCTCGCCGCCGCTGCGCTCGGGCACGGCGATGACGACCTCGTTTGACGGCACGTCGCCGCACGAGCTGGCGATGACGCGGCGGAGGCTGGTCGTGCGGACGAGCAGCCCGGGGTCCAGGTCGCGCCCCGTGGCACCAGGGACCTGCACCCAGCGCCCATCGGGGTCGAGGATCTGCCACGTGTAGGCCGCGGGTTCGTCGCCCTCGACCTCCGCGGGCGTGCCTGTGACCAATCCGGGCGACGTCCCGGGACAGGCCTCGCCCGGCCCCGTGATGACGCCCGGATCGACGGACCCCGTGACGGTGACGGTGACGTCCGCTGTGGCCGCCTCCCCGCAGCCGTTGACGTGGACCCGGCGGAGGCGCGTCGTCTGCGTCACGATCGGCGCCAACTCGGCCGCGGTGGCGCCTGCGACCGTCTGCCATGTGACCCCGTCGATGCTCGATTCCCATCGGTACGTCACGTCCGCGAGTCCGCCAGCCCCCGGGGACGTGCTCGCAAGTGGCCGAACCTCGCTCGCCGCGCACACGGTCTGGGCGCCGGCGATGCTGCCCGCCGTCACGGGGTCGGCTGGCCGGGTCGTCACCGTCTCGGCCACGGACTGGCCGCAGGTGTTGGTCGCCGCGCGCCTGAAGGTCTCCTCCGTCGTGCCCGCCTGCCACGTCAGCTCGGATCCGGTCGCGCCCGAGACCGTCAACCACCCGGTCAGCCCCTGCCGCTGCCATGCGTAGGCCACGGCCCCGAGTCCGCCGACAGCGTCTCTCACGCTGCGCAGGCGGAGCTCGCCGTTCGGGCAGAATCGCGTCGGCGCGACGATCTCGCCTGGCGTGAAGGGGGCCGCCACCGTCAGCGCGACCTCATTGGTCGTTCCCGTGTGTCCGCAGACGTCCTCACGCACGAAGCGCCGGTAACGGGTCGTGGTGCCGAGTGGCGGCGGGTCGAGGGCCTCGCTGTCGCCATCCGCGCGGACCTCCCACGGGCCGTTTCCGCGCTGCTCCTCCCATCGGTAGATGAAGCTGCCACCCCCGCCCGAGGCGGGCTGCAGGCTCTCGAGGCGGTTGGGCGCCCGCCCGTTGCAGAGGGTCTGGTTGGCGCCGATGACGCCGGGCTGGAACGTCGGACGCAGCTGGATCGCGACGTTCGGCGTGGCCGCCTCGCCACAGCGGTTGAGGACACGGCGCCGGAAGACCGTCGACGCGCTCAGGAGGCCGGGGGCGTAGACCTCGCCTGTCGCCCCGGGGATGACCTGAAAGCCGCCGCCGCCGCTGCTCGCTTCCCAGCGGAAGGTCCGCTCGCCGAGACCGCCTGAGGCCGGGCGCGCGCTCTCGAGCGGAGTGGCCTCGACCCCACGGCACAACAGCTGCGCGGACCGCAACAAACCGGGCTCGAGCCGCGCGGCGACCACGATCCGGACCGCCTCCGTGCCAGCCTCGCCCCCGCAGGTGACGTCCTGGACCACACGGCGGAACTCGGCTGTCGCCGTCAGGAGCCCCGGCTCGAACTCGGCCCCGCTCGCGCCGGTCGGCTCCCACGCGTCCGTCGATCCGGAGCGCTGTTCCCAGCGGTACTGGTAGCGTCCGCTGCCGCCTGTCGGGCTGGTCAGCTCGGACAGCCGGTCGGCGGGGCTGTCGGCGCAGAGCTCCTGCGGGTCTCCCACGGCCCCGGGCTCGAGGGGCGGGTGGACGGCGACCCGGATCGCGCGGCTCAGGGTTGCGCCACACGGCCAGTCGGTGCGGCGCCGGTACCAGGTCGAGATCTCGGCCGGGCCTGGCCGATAGCTTGCCTGGGTGGCGCCCGCGATGTCCGTGAACGTCTCCCCGTCACTGCTTGATTGCCACTGGTGGCCGAGCGCGACCTCGTCCGTCGCGTAGGTGACCGCCAGCGATGTGGGGGAGGCGCCGGCACAGAGGGCCTGATCGGGGCTCGTCACGGCCTGACCCGGACCGGCGACTGCGCGGACGGTGACGTCGTTCGTCGTGACCTCACCGCAGGTGTTGCGGTCCATGCGTCGGAAAGTGGTGGTTTCGGTCAGCGGTTCCACGAGCGTGAGCGCCGGACTGGTCGCGTCCGAGATGGTCTCCCAGCCGCCGCCGCTCGCCGAACGCTGCTCCCAGCGGTGCGTCGGGTCACCCGTGCCGCCGGCCATGGGCTCGACCTCCGACAGCACCAGCCCGGACTCGTTCGCGCAGGCGAAGTCGGGTCCCGCGATGCGTCCTGCGACGAGCGGGGCGTGGCCTGCGATCGCGATGGCGTTCGACCGGGTCGGGATCCCGCACCCGTTCGTCGCGATGCGCCTCCAGACCGTCAGGATGCCACCCGCGGCCGGCGTCGCGTCGACCGCCTCTCCCGTGCGACCGGACACGGTCTCCCACGCGTTGTCGCCCACCTTCCGCTCCCAGGCGTAGGTGAACGCACCACGGCCACCCGTCGCGGGTCCGACGCTCGTGATCCCGACCTGCTGCCCGTCGCATGCGCCCTCGGCCCCGGCGATGGATCCGCCCGAGAGCGGGCTCGCCTCGACGACGACCTCGTCGCTCGCGGCCTCGGCGCCGCACGCGTCGATCACGACCCGACGATAGGCTTGCGAGCCTTCCGGAGGCGCGTCGGGCAGTTCGAGGCGGTCGGCCTCCACAGCGCCCTCGAGGGTCTCCCAGTCGGTCTCGAGCGCGGCCTCGCCTGCGGCCCATGGGCGCCGCTCCCAGCGGAAAGTAAACGGCGGGGTGCCACCTGTCGGCAGGCCGAGGTCCACGAGGTCGGCGGCGGCCTCCTCGGGACACAGGCGCTGCGCATCCCCAATCCGACCAGGGCTCGGCGCGAGCCGCTCGCCGCAGTCGACGTCCGCGTTCGGCAGCTCGCGGTCGGGCACGTCGCCCCCGGTCGCGCCGTCGGGGCTGGCGTCTCCCCCGGCGTTTCCGCCGTCCATCTGGGTCACGTCGGGTCCTGTCGCGTCTCCGTCCGGACCCCACGGGCGCGGAGGGTCGATGCACGCGGACACCATCAGGGCGGCGATGAGCGTGCAGACGGAGGCGGTCCAGCGAGGCGGGCCGCCGGCGGGGGCGCGGAGATCGGGCGTACGCATGGTTTGGAATCCTAGCAGGCAGCGCAGCTGGACGCCAACTCCGCTTGGTGCTTCGATGCTGGTCGGGGTCTCAGGGGCGCACTGGGAGCGGCTGTCCGGCGCTGACGAGGGTCGAAGCGAGCCCCGCCCGCGCGACCGCAACCAGGCCTCGCTCACGCGCCGAGAGCCACGCCGCGAGACCGGCCGCCGAGCCGCAGGGGGCCTCCGCGGTTTCGGGTACGAGGATGGCCCAGAGCTGCTCGCGTCCGGCGGGGGTGACGAGCGTCGCGTCGAGTGGCAATCGGACGTCGCGGCCCGACGCGAGCCAGACGCCGCGGGCCGGGGTCACGAGGGTGCCGTCCGGGCCGCGCCAGAAGACCGTCACCCAACCGCCGTGGGAGGCGCGCAGCCAGAGCGTGGGGGAGGTCCCGACCGGGGCTGTGTCCGCCTCGGTCCACGCTTCGAGCCAGAGGACCGGGTCCCGTCCAGCGTCGTCTGCGAGGGCGTCGAGGCGCCGGGCGATGCGGCGGGCGTCGGCGCCGTCCATCCCGGCTGGTGTACCGCTTGAGAGGTGGGCAACCGGTCTGGCGACGGGGTGATGGGACGCGGGCGCGGGCGATGCTGGCGCCTCTCGGGCTGCCTCCGGGGCGGTGCGAAACTCGGGCTCGCGCGGGCGCGGACCGGCGGGGGCGGGTGGCGGCGCTGCGCGGGTCGGTGTCGCGCCGAGCGTCGCAGCGACCGCAGCGACCGCAGCGACAGCGATGGCCACCGCCGGGTGCATCAGGCCTTCGCGTAGGTCAGGCGGTTCTCCTGTCCCTGCGGGCAGCGGAAGCAGGGGCGGTCCTTCTGGTTCAGCGCGTTGGCGTCGACGAACATCGCCATGCACTCGTGAACCGACATGCGACGGGCCATCGGCCGGCAGTTGAAGGTGTCGGGTTCAACGAAGCTCTTCGGTTGCATCAGCATGATCTCTCCGTTGCGGGCCGCTGCGGCGCTCGGTCAGGAGGGCGACGGACCCGACACCGACCGCAGCGGCGTTGGGGTTTACACCCGCTGCGGGCGGCGGATCAAGCCTCAGACGCGTGTCACACTGCGTCACATCTTGCCGTGACGCGGTGTGCGGGCACAGTCTGACACTTCGTCAGGGAACCCTGGCAGGCGCGCGCGTTCCCCGCTGCCGCACGCGCGCGAGCACGGGCCCGGTCAGCAGGGCGGCGAGCAGGAACCACGCGAAGGCATGGCCTGTCGCGCTGTAGGGCGTCCCCCCCTCGAGCATCGCGACGTCGGCGACGAGCGTCTCGGCCTCATCGAGGCCGGTCTGGGCGCGCAGCAGGCCTGTCGGCTCGATGATGGCCGAGACTCCGGTGTTGGTCGAACGGACGAGCACGAGGCGGTTCTCGACGGCGCGGAAGACCGCGAGGGCGAGGTGGAGGTGTGGCTCGGAGGTCCGACCGAACCACGCGTCGTTCGTGATGTTCAGGATGACGTTCGGGCGCTCGCGCGCGAGGTCCGCCGTGAACGACGCGAGGATGTCCTCGTAGCAGATCATGAGTCCGAGCCGGTGCCCGCGGAACGGGATCACGCCAGCGGCCCCGCCCGGCGTGAAGCGCCCAGCCTGTGGCAGCGCGTCGTAGAGCTCGGGGAAGGTCTCCCCAAACGGCAGGTACTCACCGAAGGCGAGCAGGTGGACCTTGTCGTAGGCACCGACGAGTCGGCCGTCCTCGCCGAGCAGCAGCGCGGTGTTGTAGAGCGTTCGCCGCGGTGAGCCGGGCGGCGCGTCCTCGGGGGCGTTCGCCCAGGTCAGCCCGCCGAACAGCACGGGGGCCTCGAAGCCGCGCTGGACGGGGGCCAGGTCGGCTGGTGGCAGGCCGTGGAGCTCGGCCTCCGGGTCGGCGTCGAAGGCCTCGAGGGACGGCAGGCGGGCGCGAGATTGGCGAACCCAGCGGGTGTCCTTTGGAAAGGGAGACGCCTGAATCCACGCGCCCGACGCGATGGCCGTGACGCCGCCCGGCCAGCCCTCCACGTCGGTCATGACCCGCTCGGGTGCGCTCCCGACGCGTCTCAGGCGGCCCGCCTCCGAGCGTACGATGACCCCGTCCCGCGGGTCGGCCACGAGCGCGGTCACCGGCTCTGGCGCATGGCGCCGCCACGCGACGGCCTCACGCACGAAGAGGCCACCCGCACCTCCCACCCAGACATCGCCGGCGCGGTCGATGGCCACCGCGGTCAGGTTTGCGGCATCGGGTCCGGGAACCCGCTCCCACGCGCCGTGCGGGGCGAGCGCCAGGACCGTGCCAGCGTCACCCACCGCCCAGGCCACGTCTCCGTCGCTCGCAACCGCCCGCAGCGTCTGGGTCACCGGGCTCGACTCGGCGGTCAGGCGCCCGCGCCGCAGCTGCCAGACGAGCCCACCCTCACCGACGAGCCACACGGTCCCGTCCCGCGTGGGCGCCGCCGCGAGGACAGCGCCCGGGCCCGGGCTCGCGAGGCGTCGGGGGCGGGTCAGGCCCGGCCATGGGGCGACCGCCACGAAGCCGCCGTCACCCGCCACGACCGCCTCGAGCGGCGAGGAGGCTCGCTCGGGGGAGCGTCCATCCGGCGCGACGAGGGCGGCAGCCCGGAGCGCGGTCGCGCCTTCGACGACGACGGCTCCGTCAGGACTGCGGGCCATCGTCCCGCCGACCGCGAGCCAGCCTCCCTCGCGCACAGCTGTC
>SXGQ01212651.1_pt1 | contig 10582 bp, 14 predicted proteins | sample 3178371 | NCBI WGS metagenome assembly SXGQ01 (sample SAMN11356859, study PRJNA531348) | freshwater metagenome | isolation source: freshwater sample F1-20 | place: China: Fuxian Lake, Yuxi | collected 2017-12-25 | reverse complement strand
TAATATGATTTTCATCTATAGTTCTATTTCCATTCCATATCGGAATTTGACATAATTCACTTGCTAACATAATATTCCATTTAGAATTATCTGATGATACAAACATATTTTATAAGTTAAAAATTCTAACATTTAAGTTCTAAATTATCCATTTTTAAATTTCCGTATATCTTGGTCGAAGAGAATTTATTAATTTAATATAACAATAAATTGTTAATATAGTTATACAACAAATTCCTATAAGAGTTAAATAAAATACAGGTTCCATTAAAATTTTTATTTCAGAAAAAAAATTAAATATCCATTTTTAATTAAATTAATTCTGTAATTAAAAGATTTTTAAATAAATCAGAATATAAAGTTCGATTATTTTTAATAAAATAATAAACAATTCTTTCTTCTATTTCTTCTTTGTTATATAAACAATAAACCTTACCTATATGTTTATTTGTAATATAAATTTCTTCATTATTTAATAAATAAACGTGTTTTTCTTTAATATTATTATAACATATATCGCTCATTTTTTTAAAAAAAATCAAATATTTTATTAAAAATTTATCCATTTTTTATAAAATTTTAGTATTAAGTCCAATTAATTCTAATAAATGAAAGTTCAGATAAATATCCTATATTAGGAACTTTAACTAAAACTTCATATACTCGATGATCAATATCTTGAACTTTATGTCCATAATAAATTTCAGAATCAGGAAATAATAATTTAAGTTCTTTTATAATTTCATCTATATGTTCTTTGTGAAATTCATAAGCTGAATCATCAATGTTGTATATATCATATTGATCATATAACCGTCTAGTATACGAAGTAACCAAAGTTTCTTTTGCTGTTTTAATAACATCATCATAAATATCTTTAACAATACTAATAATTCTTTTATAAGTAATTTCTTTTTGATAATTCAATCTCAAATTTTGTAAACCTAATTTACTAATTGATTGCATTTTTTTTAAAAAATAATTAACTTAAAAAAACATTTATTCGTTTTTAATAATAATTTGATGGGCAATATTTAATACAATCATTAATATCTCTAATTAAAACAAGATCTAGTTTTTTAACTATAATATTCTTATCAGTTTTAAGTAATTCATCTATTGAAATTTTACATTTAGAACTAATTAATTTTAAAGCTTCTAAATGTGTAAGTTTTTTATTTCTTCCAATTGAATCTTTTTTAATGATACGATTTTTATCTATACCAATTTGTTTACAGAAATTTACAGCTCTTGGTGATGGCCATAAAGAATGATTATATAATTTTCGTAATTCTTTAGGATTCATGTTTTTATATAATAACAAATCTTAAATTAAAATTAAGTATTCGTTTTTATTAATATCTATTTACACATAATAATATTAGTTATAAATGTGGAGGTTCTATAGTATAGTTGGTCAGTACATAGGTCTTTGACACCTGAAACACGTGTTCAATCCACGTTAGAACCATCCATTTTTATTTGTTAAAAACATTAACAAATAAAAATGTTCCATTTAGGTTCTATTTAGATTTCATCTAAGATCCATTTAGGTATAGATCTCTTGGTAAATTTATTAATACCTCTTTCTAAAATTTTATTTTTAATATAGAATTGTCTATAAGCTTCAATAGAATTCTCAGGAACTTTATATTCTTGAGGCATAGCTTGAGCAGGTAAAGTAAATCCTATTTTTGGTAATTCAGGTATGTTTTTAAATAACCATTCAATATGTTTTTGTGTTTTATGTATTTTTTCATATCTAAACGTATATTCTTTAGATAATTCCAGACCTAATTTACATAACCATATATAATTATCTACGGAAGTTCTTGCCCATATAGAACAAGGATGATTAATATGTGCTTTCTTATATGCATCTAAAGGTAATTCTAATTCTTTATACCAATGAACTGAATAAAGCATTTGTGCAGTTTCTAATATCATTTTGACAACATGTTTATCAAGATGATATCGCGCACATAATTTAGGATTTTTATGAAGAAAGAATATATTCATAATTTTTTCAAATAAGAAAAAAAGTATGGAACTAATTTATTCGTTTTTTTATAATTTATTTAATTTATTTTTCAGCTCCACTTTTTTCTTGTTTACTTATATTTGGATCATTATTAAGATTTTTGTTTTCAGAATAACTTTGAAATATTGATCCAATAAGACATATTATACATATTACACAACTTATACCTCCACAATATGTAGTTACAGCAGCGCAATTTGCTCCATGCGTAGTATTGCAAGCACATTGTAGTGCTTTAAAGTAGTCATCACCAGTACACGGACACGGATAATCACATCCGGTATAACCATTTACTGGATTACAACCACAATTTGGTTGACTAAAAGCCATTTTACATTCGTATAAAAACAATTAATTTTATAATATTAATATTCGTTTTTATATTAAATTATATTCATTTTCTAAAGATCTATAAGTTCTAATAAAATATAGTATACAATATAATAAAAATAATACATATATACACAAAAATATTGTTATAATATATACTGCAACTTCCATTATTTACATTAAAAATAATATAATACTTAAATCAATATTTTATTTAAACAAAAATAAAAGAGATTTTACTTTATAATAAAATTAGTAAGAGTATAATTAATACTAATTAAAAACATATAATGTAATTTCTATTTTTTAAAAAAAATAAAAATAAAACTTAATTAAGTTCGTTTTTTAAAATGAATAATGAAGAGATTTTAATAAATAATATTCTTCTTTATCTGTAATACGATGACTATATGCTACCATAGGTTTTAACCAGTTTTTCCAAATAGTTTTCTTATCTTTTTTTTCAATATTAATCATATTAGATGAAGGAAAATATTTCTTTTCTCTTATACTTTTCTCTCTATGACAATCAAGACATAAAAGTTGCGCATTAAATATTTGTGAACATTTTTTAGGATTACATGATGAAGGTATAATATGGTCTATATCAAAGCATCTTCCAAGAACTCTTCCACTATTTGGACATTCAAATCCAGGAATAGATTCAGCACACATTCCATCATATAAATCATAAACTTCTTCTTTCATTTGTGAAGAAAATTCAGTCCTTTGTACATTAACTTTTTTTTTTAATTTAAATTTAGTTAATCTTTTTTTACCAATAGTTTTTATTCTACGAGCAACCATTTTCACTACTAAACTACTCCTTTCTTAAAAAAGAAATAGGTTAAAAGTTATTTTATCCGTTTTTAAGCTCTACCATCATGTTTACTATTTATAACTTTACAATCCCCTGCATTAGTATGTTCATATCCCGGAGGACAAGGAGCATTAACATTAGAATTAGGTAAGAATCCTTCCCTTTTAAACAACATATATAACCCAAATAAGAATATTAACCCACTAATAATATACGACGTACTCATTTTTATTATTTACGTAGCATTTTATGCATCATTACATGGACACCAGCGAACACTAGCGCGTGGACGGCTAGAGGAGGAAGGGGACCTACGCTAGGAAGAGATACAAGTACTCCAGGGGAGCATACATAGAAAGTGAGGGCGGTCAATAATACATACATCCACATTCTTGTTTTTATTTAAATACGAACGAAAAAAAATTCAAAAACGGATTTTAAAAGTTTTTATTCATTGGAACGCACACACAATAAAAATGGCACTACAACAAGTTCTTAACGTACCTCGTCGTTTTGATGAACTACTAAATTTGGTAAATAAAGGAGCACTACGAGCTGCTATGAATAGTGTTCTATCTAATAAACAACCTCTAAGTCAATTTAAATTATTTGTGTATGAATCGGGAGTTAGATATGAACGCGGAGTAGCATTTCGAGTTGAAGAACTTGTTCCTGGAACTAATATTCAAATTTCTGACTATGTTTATAGTGAAGAATTTTATAATGAATTGATTGGTAAAGGTGTACCTGAACTAAAGTTTCGACTATGGAGTAGATATGCTAAAGATTCTGGTCTTGTTCGCGAACTAATGCTAGAAATTAAGAGAGCTACTTTTAATCAATCTGTTGCTACAGAATCAGTATCGGAACATAATTCTTTGCCCGATCTTGAATCTATTGTTGAACGTCTATAAAACTTCAAAACCATTTTTTATTTGGGTACTATTTTAGAAGGAGGATTTTCTCTTGTACCACTTAAAGGTACACATTCTTCTCTACCATTTTTAATAGATTCAATAAATCCTTCAGGACATCCACTAGCACCATGATTAGCAAAAGATTCATAAGCAAAATAACATGATTTCATTACAAGATGTAAAACAAACGCAAATAATAATGCATGAACTACATATACTGTTGATTTTTTAGAACTTTTGGAAGGTAAAGTTACTAAAACACCAGGAATAAATCCAACAAATAATAGTGCTGCAACTAAGGATCTCCACATTTATTAATTACTTCATAAAAGTTTTACGTATCCAATTTCTATCTTTTTTGAAAGTTTTGGATTTTGTAGGTGAAGAATTTTTTGTGTATACTGAAATAGCATTTAGTTTACGAAATGTACTTAATGCACCTTCTTTTTTAACAACTTTTCTTAATGCCGAATGTCTTGAAGTTTTAGATTTTTTTACAGAATAACCTCTTTTTTCTAAATCGCCATGTTTTAATTCACCTATACCCATAGAATGATGTTTTTGACGCCATGTTTTTCTTCTTCTTTTCCCTGCTTTCATTTCATCTAATCTTTTCATTCCACATGTTGAAGGCATATTTATTTATTTGTGCCATAAAATATGTATAGCTATTGCTAAAACACCAATATAAATCGCATCACTCCAATAATGTTCTCTTGATAATCCAAATACACGATGTCCTGTCATATCAGAATATCCACCTAACATAGATAAAATAATTGATAAAATTAATAAAATAGAAGATAGTTTCATTTTATGTATTAATATCATAATTTTTTTGATTTGGACATGATGAACATTTCGTAACTTTTTTAACATTTGTATACAAAAACAATCCACCTATTACAAAAACAATTAATATTAACCAATGCCACATTTCCTTACTATAAAATTCATAATAAAGTTTTCATATACTAAACTTATTTATTATAAAGCAAATGGGTATACCATATTATTTTATGTCATTAATTAAATCTCATTCTGGTATAATAAGAACTATAAAAGATCCATTGAAAGTTGATATTTTATGTATAGATTTTAATTGTTTAATTCATAAATATTTAAAAGCTCAGGATCCTATTGAAAGTGTAATTGAAGGATTGAAATTAATTATGGAAAATATATGTAATGCTCAAGAAATTATTATAGCATTTGATGGATTAGTTCCATATGGAAAAATTGTACAACAACGTTATAGAAGAATGCATTTAAAAGATTCAGTTGATGAATTTGATAGAAATCAAATTTCTCCTGATACACCATATATGAAAAAATTAGAAAATGAATTACAAAATAGATTTCCGAATATAAAAATTTCACCTACCCAAAAATCAGGTGAAGGTGAACACAAAATTTTCCGTGAACTTCGAAAATTAAAAGATTTAAAATCTATTTGTATTTATGGTTTGGATGCCGATCTAATTTTATTATCACTTTATCATCATAATTTAGCAAGTGAAAATATGTTTTTATTAAGAGAAAGTATTGAAATGCATTCTGAAGGTGAATTTAGTATATTAAATTGTAAATTATTATCTACAATTTTACCATTAGATATAAAACAATATTTAGTTTTATGTATCTTATGTTTTGGTAATGATTTTATGCCTAATTTAGCATTGTTTTCATTAAGAGATGGCGGATATGAAAGAGCTTTACATATATATACTAAAATTGGAAAACCTGATTTATTAACTGAAGATGGTCGTCATGAATTTTTAAAAGAAGCTTCAAAATATGAAATAGAATTTTTACAAACGAAATTAAGAAAAAATTCATTTGAAAGATCTATAATTCATTCTAATCCAATACTAATCTCAAAAAAATATTATTTACATAATTTAGATGGTGTTAAAAATATTGATAATGTTGTAATAGCATATTGGAAAACATTTCATTGGACCTTAGATTATTTTATGAATAATAAACCTTTAAATTGGTCATGGTCTTATCCATATTCGGACGCACCATTAATTAATGATATTATACAAATATATGAAGTTCAATGTGAAAAATCACCATTAAAATTCACAATTACAGATCAATTAAAATTTATATTACCTTCAAATTCATTAAAAATAACAAAACGTAAACCTATATTTAAAGATGAAATTTATACTCAAACAAGACCTATATGGATAAAAAGACATGATTGGGAAATGAAACCTGCTATATCTCTACCATGGAATCCTAATTCTAACCTAACCTCAATCTCCCCCCTCTAAAACCTACATTTGTAGCTTTAGCTAAATTTGCAGTTGTAAAACTATATATACTACTAGGTGTATGTCTAATATTATCAGGAATTAATACTTTAATATCATCTTCTTCAATTTCAATATTGAAATCTTGTTCTTTAGTATTCCAATAACTATTATTAATTTTTTGTAGTTCATAAGCAAGACGTTTTAACATCATAGCTTCACCCGACATTTCATATGCCCAATTTCTAATTAAATAATTAATATATTGTTCACGAAATGCTCTTCCCGAAACATTTTTAGTATTATTTTGTAAAAGTTCCAAAGCATCTTTAACGGTTTGAATAATAGGTTTATCTAATTTTTTATTTACTGAATTATGTATTCTTGTAGCAAACATAAATAAATCTTTTTTAGAGTTTAAATATGTAGGATAAAGAGATTTATAAGATTCATACATTTTCTGAAAATGTTCTTTACAGAATCTACATGATATAGTTTGACCAAATAATTCTATTGTGCGCATACATAATATTTTTTCTTCATGTGTTGGATTATCGGGATAACATACACTTATAGAATGTAAAGTCATCCATCCCATAGGACCCCAAACTGCTGTCATTCTAATAAAACTTATATTAAGGTGAAGAAACAAATCCAGCTGAAATAGCATTACTTACAATTTTTCTTGCTATTTCAGGAGGAGTATTAGGGTTTAATTTCATATTTGAATCTTGAACTAATTTATCTAATTCTGATTTCTTTAATTTATGTAGTTTTTTCTTTAATGTTTTTTTTAATTTTTTATGGCCTTTCGAAGTTAATAATTTCAGTGTATGTTTTTTCATTCCCGGTTTCAAAGGAGTTGGTTTAGCAGGATCTTTAACATCTTTAATTCTTTGAGTTTTTTTCAGAATACTTTTCAAAGGTTTCTTTCCGCCAATAGATTGTTCTGTTTTTGTAGGAATTGATGGCGGAGGTGGAGAGCCAACTTTAGTTATTTGAACAGTTTTAGTGTTAGACATATTTCTTTTATTAAAAACGAATGAAATTATTGATTTAGAAATATTAGGCATATAAACTTATAACAAATGGATTGGGATGCAATTCGTTGTTTCTTTAATAAACAAGGTCCTCAAAAATTAACTGAACATCAAATTGAATCATATGAAGATTTTATACGCAATAAAATTCCTTTAATTATAACATCTAATCCGCCAATAATTGTATGGCACGAACAAGATCCTATAAGTAAAAAATATAAGTATGAATTTAGATTATCATTTGAGAATGTTTCATATTTAAAACCTAGAATTCAAGAAGCTACTGGACGTATTAAACCTATGTTTCCTCAAGAAGCAAGAATTAGAAATTTTACATATTCGGCACAAATGTTTGTAGATGTAAGATTTATTACTCGAGCATATTATGGTGAAAATCTTGGAAAATTCGAAGAACAAGTTCGTATATTTGAAGGTATTTCATTAGGAAAAATTCCAGTAATGTTAGGATCTTCACTATGTATTATGAAAGATTATCCTATGTCATTTGAAGAATTAGGTGAATGCTCAAATGATCCATTTGGATATTTTATTATACATGGATCTGAAAGAACTATTTTATCACAAGAAAAAGTTTCAGATAATCGTATTATGGTATTTACAGCAAAGAAATCTATGACGAAATATACTTATTCTGTAGAATTTAAATCTTTACACGAATCATTTACTATGCCTCCAAAAAAATTAGAAATTAGATTATCAAATAAATTTAATGGATTTGGATATCCTTTACATGCTTGCCTACCAAGATTCAGAGAAGAAATTCCTATTATGGTAATGTTCAGAGCTATCGGATTAGAAAGTGATAAAGAAATATGTGAATTAATTTGGGGTAATTCAAAAGATCAATATGATACTTTACAAGCATCATTCTATGAATGTTCTGATATTAAAGTTTATACAAAAGATGATGCGATTGAATATTTATCTCATCATTTACAATATTCTACTACAATGGAAGATAAGAAAGAATATGTACGTATTTTATTAGAATCTGAATTATTACCTCATGTTAAATTTGCAGGTGAAGAAATATCAAGAGAAACTTTATATGCTCGTAAATCTTTAATTATTTCTAATATGATTCGTAAACTAATATTAACTAATCAAGGAAAAATTACTCTGGACGATAGAGATGCTTATCCAAATAAAAGAATTGTTACTACTGGTGCTTTACTAACTCATTTATTTCGTCAATTATTTCAAAAAGTATGTAAAGATATTAGAGGTAAATTCGTTCATGAAATTAATAATGATTCATGGAAAAAAGGTACTAATCCAAGACCGCTTGAAGTTCTTAATATTAATAATCTTTATAAAATTTTGAAAGTTTCAACTATTGAAGGTAAATTAAAACAAGCTTTGGCAACTGGAAATTTTACTGTTCAAGGTGTTGGACCTGCTTCAAATGTATCAAGTGCTACTAAAATTGGCGTTTCACAAGTTCTTAATAGATTATCTTATTTAGCTACTTTAAGCCATCTACGAAGAATTCAAACTCCAGTAGAAAAATCAGGGAAGTTATTAGCACCTCGTAAATTACATGGAACTTCATTTGGATTTGTATGTCCTGTAGAAACACCCGAAGGTCATTCTGTAGGTATTGTAAAATCTATGTCAATGCTAACATCAATTTCACAACATACACCTGGTATAAGTATAATTATACAATTAAGATTACTAAATTATATTAATTTTATTACAGATTTTAAATCTTTAATTCATGGTATACCTATATCAATTAATGGTGTAATTATTGCATCAACTACTCAACCTAAGAAATTATATGATCATTTAAAATTACTTAAGAGTACATTTATTTTACATCCTCATACAAGTATAGTATGGAATATTATGGATAATGAATTTGCAATTGAATCTGATGGTGGAAGAATTGTAAGACCTTTGTTTAAAGTTTCTGAAGGTAAAATTCTAGATCCTCCTAAAAACAAAGATGATTGGAATGAATGGATAAAATCAAATATTGAATATATTGATGCAGGACAAAGTGATATTATTCGTGTAGCAATGTTTCCTTCTGAAGTTTCAGAATTTCATACACATTGTGAAATTCATCCTAGTTTAATGTTAGGACATATGGCTTCGACGATTCCAATGTCAGATCATAATCAATCTCCACGCAATACTTATCAATCTGCTATGGGTAAACAAGCTATGGGATTATACGCTCGTAATTACGCAAAGAGATTAGATAAGAATGGATATGTCTTATGTAATCCTATGCGTCCATTTGTAGAAACAAAAATGATGAATGTTTTGAAAACTCATGAAATGCCATTTGGTTATAATGCTATTGTAGCTATTGGAATATATTCAGGATATAATCAAGAAGATTCTGTAATTTTAAATAAAGCTGCATTAAAAAGAGGTTTGTTCCGATCTCTATATTATACAATTTATAAAGATGAAGAACATAGAAATGTAGCTTCAGGTAAAGAAGAGAAATTTACTAAACCAAGAAAAGAAAATACGAAAGGGTTTAAATCTTCTTCATATCATGCTGTGAATGATCAAGGCATTCCTATTTTACATACAAAAATCAAAGAAAATGATGTTTTAATAGGAAAAGTAACTAATTTAAAACAAGATCAGCACGGCTACACTTATCGAGATTCATCAACAACTCATAAAAATGCTGAAGAATGTCGTATTGATGGTGTATGGCAAGACAAAAATTCAGATGGATATCCTTTCGTAAAAGTCCGAGTTGTATCTGAAAGAGTACCTGAAATTGGAGATAAAGTTTCATCAAGACATGGACAAAAAGGAACTTGTGGAATTATTTTGAATGAAGAAGATATGCCGTTTACTGCATCAGGACTAAGACCTGATATTATTATGAATCCTCATGCAGTACCTTCACGAATGACAATTGCTCAGCTCATGGAAACGATGTTTGGTAAAGTTTGTTCAATGACAGGAAATTTAGGTGATGGAACACCATATTCACATTTAAAAATTGAAGATTTACGTAAACATATGATTTCTTTAGGAATGCATCCATATGGAAATGAATTACTTTATAATGGCCAAACTGGAGAAATGATGGAAGCTGAAATATTTATGGGTCCTACATTTTATCAAAGATTAAAGCACATGGTCAAAGATAAAACTCATTCAAGAGCTAAAGG
>SXGQ01202672.1_pt1 | contig 10582 bp, 8 predicted proteins | sample 3178371 | NCBI WGS metagenome assembly SXGQ01 (sample SAMN11356859, study PRJNA531348) | freshwater metagenome | isolation source: freshwater sample F1-20 | place: China: Fuxian Lake, Yuxi | collected 2017-12-25 | reverse complement strand
ATAGTAATAATAGTAATAATAGTAATAATACTTGCGAAGAAATTGACTTGTCATGTGCAAATATTAGTAATGAAATAGTTAATAAATATTTTCATAAATTAAATGTATTAGTAAATATTAATATACAAAAATCAATAAATTGGTGTAAAAAACATCATTTTATTATAAATAAGGAGTTTATTTTAAAATGTTAATACGTTTTCTACGCATTTTTATAGTATCATTAACACATCCAACACATGCTATAATTTTTTTACAATATAATGTATTAGTATTGGTTTTTTTACAATGAACACTATCATCACAACTATACTTCAAACTTGAAATTCTGGCACTCGAACTAACAGGACCTTGGCATTGAAATTTTTTATTTGATGGGTTAAATGTGCGACAAACAATTTCTCCATTACATTCTATTGTACTTTCTCCATTTGTTAGTAAAGGCAAATTTTGATTAAATGTTTTATTTTTGCTATATAAATATTCTCTATGTGATGAAGCATAATTATTTGATAAATTTGTAGATGCTGTTTTAATTACTAAAGCAGTAGGATTAAATGAAGTACATATCATTTTATTTAATTCTGGGTCATAAAATTTGTCTTCAGCAAGACTTTTACATCCAGTATATTTATCCAAATATGTATATATACTCAAACTACAATTAATTGAATCAATTTTTGGTGTATTAACATTAGTAACAATATTAACACCTGGTTTATCTAAACTTCCTATTAAAGATAAATTGCTAAATGTTGTTGAATTATTTGTATATACATATTGTTTTCTATAATGTCTAATAGGATTGGCATTGAATTTATATTTTTTTATAGCACAATCTTTCGACCAAAGAGTATAGTCATTACTATTATCGGGTAATTCATTTTTAACAATTTTAGGAACAATTGTCACATTATTATTTAGTAATTCTTTTGAAATAATGTTTGGAGTTATTTGATTAAAATAAAGTCTCATATTAATATAATGTTATAATATTAATTTATAAAATTATAAAATTATAAAATTATAAAATTATAAAAATTATTATTATATATTAGATTATGTCAAATAAAAATAATTTTTTTTATAATAAACCAATGAATTACTTAAAGACACATAAATTTATACTGTTTATGTTATTACTTATTTTATTACTTATTTTATTAATTATAATATTTTTTGTAAATAATGATTATACATTTAAAATCATTGAAGGTAATACTTGTAAGTTTTCTGGTGATGAAAAATTGAAAAAAAATACAGAAAATACAGCAAATAATCATAAAAAAAATAACCCAGATCAAAGTAAAACTGAAACTACATTAAGTAGAGTAGAAGGTGCAAATGTTGATATATAAATACTAAAAATAATAATAATACTAAAAATAACACTATATAATATTATTATTAAATAAAATTATTATATAGTATTATTTTAATTGTCGAAGTATGAGTGAATCACAAAAATGTGTTGTTGATGAAGTTTTTGGTTTTCAACATAATTATCCTTTTTGTGTAAAACCAAGCGATAAAATGGTAGATACAGCAAGTTTTAATAGAGGCGGATGGACATTGGATAATACAGCAAAGGTATTTGGTGGTATATTTAATTATGTAGATTATTTAGTATCAGATGCAGATAAAGCAACAGCGGAGCAATGCTTATATAATGGAAAAGGAGCAATAGGTAATAAGTATGTTTTAAAAACTAATATTGAATGTACTCCTGTAAATAGTCTTGGAAATATTATAACACCATCAGGAGAAACTCCATATTTACATAAATATATAAATAACATAACGGATGGTTCAAGTTTTTTAACTGGTGGACAAAGTAATCAGGATCTTACCGGTGTAATACCATCAGCATTTTATAGTGCAACAAATATTGGTACTAGTATTGTTGATTTAGTTTCATCTTTTGCTGGAAGTACTAAACCTTATTGTATGAAGGCAAGTGTTAAATGTCATTTAGTTGACTATAATATGCAAGGCGTGAGAGGTACTAGAAATTATGATGGAGATAGTCCATCGGTATACTTTGCTCTTGATGATCTTAGAAGAATAAAATTAGAAAATATAAGCACTGGTGAAATAACTATTCCAACTATGCAAGCTCCACCACCACCTTCAAATTCTACACCGGAAAATTTTGATAATAAGGAAGCTACTATTAGTAATAATATTATAAAACAAAATATGGATAAAATACAGAATTTTTCAGACATTGATAAAATATTAGAATCTATAAATATTGATAAAGTATTAAAATTTGAAGATGAATTACTAGTTAAAATGTTTTATGCTGGATTTTCAATATTTTTAATTTTAATAATAATAAAATTAGTATTTAAGAAAAAATAAATGTTTGTTTTACTAAAAAATTGATTAATTAAACATATAAATATATAAATAGATTATGCTTATAAAAAGATGAATGAATCACATATGCAAATGACTAACGTTAATAAAGGAACTGGTGCTGGTGGTGCAAATACAAATTATTATGGAAAAAAATTTGAAGAGAAAACTAATAATGAGCAAAGATTATTAGAAATGGGCTACATAAAAACTAGTTTTACACAAAAACCAAAAAAAGCATATGACTATTATTTATCAAAAACATTTGAAACTAAAACGATAGTGTTTGTATTACAAAATGGATTAAAAATATATATGAAAAATAAATATAATATCGATTTGTTTAGATGTCCAGACGAAGCATATATTATTGAATATACAAGCGGTATAAAAGTAATAAAAATATTAGAAAAAAAAGAGCAAAATGTAGAGGGTTCTGTAGAAACTAAATTATGGTCTGGACCTTCACTAAAAAGAGAATACGAAATAGTTTTAGGTCATGAGTTTATTGTCTTTTACGGATTTTGCGTAAGCAACTTTTTGAAATGTAAACTTATTTCTAATGAAAAAAAATATACAACATTAAATACGATATTTGATGAAAACAATATTACGGTTTTATTTGGTGATGATGAAAACTATTTTGAAACATTAGATATATGGTTAAATAATATGTAGCTTAGCTTTATTCTAATAATTCTTTATAATAACTTCTTTTGCCTTTGCCTCTGGATTTTTAGAATTAATTGACCTTTTACATAAAATTGCTAATGTGCTATATTTTTCATTTTTAACGTAATTACAAAAGTTTTCACGCACTAAACTAACATCAGAATTACTTAACATTATTTTTTTATTATTTTCGGTCAAACTATGTATTAATTTAAATAAATTGTTATGGTTTTCTATGTTAAAACCATTTTCGGTATATCCCACAAATGAATTGTTTGTTTCGGGAGCATATGGAGGGTCAATATATACAAAATCATTATGTTCTACTCGTGTTAGTGATGTATTAAAATCACACCATTCAAATACTACATTTTGTATTAAATCAACTATTTCTTCTAAATGTGTTTTATTTATAATTTCTGGATTGTTATAGTGTCCATATGGAACATTAAATCCGTTAGGTCCAACTCTAAATAAACCTCTAAAACAAGTTTTATTTAAGAATATAAACATTGCAGAACCCAGTATACTTTTTTTTTCATTTATGCATAATTTATTATATTCACTTCTTATCCAATAATAATAATTTTCTTTTGCGATTTTTGCTTCTACTATATTTGTGGGTTTTCTATTTATTGTTCCATTTTCACATTCATTGAATTCCGTAATAATAGTTTGCAGCATATCATATAATTCATTGTGGTGTGTTTGAATGTTTTTGTAGACATAAATTAATGGTTCATTCAAATCATAAGCATATATAGCACCGTGTAGTTTTATAACACCACTTTTTACATAAGATAATAAAGTTAACAAAACACTACCTCCTCCTAAAAATATTTCCCGATAATTATTTATTTCTGTTGGAAAATCACTAATAAGTTTATCTAGTATTTGAGTTTTTCCACCAACCCATTTTAAAAATGGTTTACTAATATGTATTTTTTTTGTAATAACATCTTTAACTAGTTTATTAGTATAAACTATTTCAATATTGTTTATTATATCATTTGGTGAAGTTTTTTTTAGTTCAAGTAATTTCTCTTTAACAGCATCAACTATTAATTCTTTTATTTTACTTTCAATTATGCACGGGTTCTTCTTATTAGTATGTGCTGTATAGTGTGATTTTTGGTTAAACTCTTTTCCGCACTTTTCGCAAGTATATTTACCCATTTTTAGTTATATTTATACAAATAAATATTATTTTTATAATCAATTTTTAAATATAATCTAAATATACTTCATATGTATTTATACATCATTTAAATAGTTATGGACTAAATTGTTATTATTTGTATTTGTAATTTCACCGGTTAATACACTATCTTCATATAGTTTACGTAATACATCATTTGGTGCTTGTGAACCTAATTTTATTAAATTTTTTTCTCGCAAAAAGTTTTTAACATCTTGAATTGGTTGTTGTTTTAATCGTGCTACTTCTTGTTTTATTTTTTTTTGAGTTTCTCTATTTTTTATAAGTAGTCCAATATGTTTAGCATCCTTTTTTTTTCCTAATTTATACTTATATGTTCTTGTAATTCTGCGTAATTTTGGAATATAACTATCTTCTCTAGTATCTTCTTTAGTATCTTCCTTAGTATTTTCCGTTGTGACTTCTTTTAGTTCTTCTGCTTTATATAAATTTTCTTTTGTAAATTCTTCTTTATTAGTACTATTAGTACTATTAGTACTATTACTATTACTATTACTATAATTATTCATGTAATCATATGATGCATTTATAACTTCATTATTTACTTTATTACAAAGAGGTTTAATTATTAAAGGGACACTTTGACTATTATGTGAGAGATTGTTAATATTAGGAGTTTCTTGTGTCACTTTTTCTTCTATTTTCAATTCAATGTTTGAGTTATTATTTTCTGTGGGTGTGCTATTATTTATTTGATATTTATTATGAAACTCTGAATGATCATAATATGTATTATTTTCTAGTGCTAATTGTAATCTTTTTCCGCTATTATGTGCATTATGCTTTTGTGTTTTATTTAAATCTCTAAATGTAGGTTTTGAACCATTTTTTAAACAACCATAATTAGGTTCTTGTCCCGAATTATATATTAAACTATCTTTGGGAATCTCAATATTTATGTCTGAATTAGATATTTTCAATGTTTTCTTTTTACTTTTATCTTTATTTTTTTTTGATAAATCATGTAAAAACGTGAGAGATTTATTAAATTCTCTCTCAAAATCACTATTTTCAAAATCTTGTGAATCAAATAAATTAGCTCCTGGATTACTCTCGTTTTTTTCTCTTTGCTTTTCGTCTTTTATAACTTCTGTTTCTTTGTTTTTTTGATAATCTTTTACTTTTTTTAATAATTCCTTTTTTAATTTATTAGATTTTAATGATTGTGTTTTATCCTGAATTGGTTTGGTTTTTTGTTCTTTTTTTTTTAAACTTTTTTTTCCACCATTAAATTTAAATAAATCTGGGTTTATTTGTAAGATTTTTTGTGTAGTCATATTATTGTAATATTTTATATTTAAAATATGAAATATTAACCAATTTTTTACTATTATTAAAATATTTAATAAACATTTATTAAATTAATATAAAAATAATATAAAAATAATATAAAAATAATATAAAAAATTGATTTGTAAAGTATTAAATTTTTATAATTAATAAAAACTATGAATTCTCCAATTCTAGACACAGAAATTCCATGGATTCTTATTGAAGCATATTTTAAGCATAAACATCTTAAACAATTGGTTAAGCATCAATTAGAATCATATAATTATTTCGTAAATAATCAAATTCAACAAACAATAGAAATGTTTAATCCATTAATAATTGCTTCTGAACATGATTATATTAAAGAATTAAATTTATATAGGTTAGAAATAGAAATTACATTTGATAATTTTTCAATATATCGCCCACAAATTTATGAAAATAATGGCTCAACAAAAATTATGTTTCCTCAAGAAGCTCGTTTGCGCAACTTTTCATATTCATCTGCTATGACTATTGATTTAAATATTAAGTATGTTATACGTAATGGTGAAAATTACAAAAATGTTCTAAATTATCAAAAAAAGATTAAAAATGTCCATATTGGAAAACTTCCAATTATGTTAAAATCAGACCTATGTGTATTAAATCAATATAAACATTTAAATCACAATGAAACAGGGGAATGCTATATGGACCCTGGTGGATATTTTATTATTAATGGTTCAGAGAAAACTTGTATTAGTCAGGAACGAGCAGCTGAAAATCAAATATATTGCTATAATATTGAAAAAAATAATAATAAATGGTCTTGGAAAGCAGAAATGAAGTGTATTCCTGATTGGAAATGTATTTCACCAAAACAAATTAATGTTTTAATCGCATCAAGAAATAATGGTTATGGTAATGCTCTTTATTTACAAATTCCACGTATTAGAATTCCAATTCCATTATTTATTATGTTTAGAGCATTTAATATTATTAGCGATAAAGAAATTTGTGAATTAATTATGCTCAATATTACTAAAGAAAATATGCAAAAAATGTTAATTTCATTAAAAGCATCAATTATTGAAGCAAATAAAGTTGCATCCCAAGAAGCAGCAATTAAATATATTGTAGCCAATGTGATTTATACTCCTATGAATATGGATAAAGAAACAGGTTCAAAAAAAAAACATGAGTTTGCTATTGAAGTATTAAATAATGATATTTTCCCACATTGTAAGACAGAAAAACAGAAAATCTATATGCTTGGATATATGACGAATATTTTACTTCAAACTTCATTTGGTTGGTTATTAGAAAGTGATAGGGATTCATATATTAATAAGCGCGTTGATTTAACAGGACCGTTGCTAAATAATTTATTACGAAATTATTTTAATAAACTAGTTAAAGATATGAAAAAACAAATTATTCGTGAAATTAATACGGGTTCATGGAAATCTAATGATGACTATGAAAATATAATCACAAAAACAAATATTTATAAAATTATTAAATCAACTACAATTGAACAAGGTATTAAGCGAGCATTAGCAACAGGAGATTTTGGTATTAAACAAATTAATAGTAATAAGGTAGGAGTTGCGCAAGTATTAAATCGGCTAACATATTTATCAAGTTTAAGTCATTTAAGACGCGTGAATACACCAATTGACAAAAGTGGAAAATTAGTTCCACCCCGTAGATTACATAACTCTACTTGGGGATTTTTATGTCCAGCAGAAACACCAGAGGGGCAATCAATTGGTATTGTTAAAAATTTAGCATATTTAGCACATATTACTATTAACTCAAATAGTTCGGGACTTTATGACTATATTTTACCTAGTATTATTAATATTGATAATTATAATGGTTCATATAAAGATTTAGATGATTATGTGAAAGTATTTATTAATGGTGCATGGGTAGGAATAACAAAAGAACCCAAGCAAATTTATGATAATTTAAAAGAAAAAAAATATAAGGGTATTATTAATATTTATACTTCTATTATATTTAATAGTAAATTAAAAGAAATCAGGGTTTGTAATGATGCAGGACGCATTACACGTCCTTTATTAAAAGTTAAAAATAATAAAATTGCTTATTGTGATACTATTATTCAAAAAGTTAAATGTGGAGAATTAAATTGGGACGACTTGGTTGTTGCTATTAAATTAGAGGATTCTATTATTGAATATGTAGATTCATATGAACAAAATAATGCTATGATTGCTATGATAGTAAGTGATTTGAATAACTCAAAAAGCAATAAAATTTATCATTATAGTCATTGTGAAATTCATCCAAGTACTATTTTTGGAGTTTTAGCATCATGTATTCCTTTTCCTGATTCTAATCAATCACCTCGTAATACATATCAATCAGCGATGGGTAAACAAGCAATTGGTATGTATGTCACTAATTATGATAATCGAATGGATAAAACCGCTTATGTGTTAACATATCCAATGCGCCCATTAGTTGAAACGCGTATTATGAATATTATTAAATTAAATAATATTCCATCTGGACAACAAGTAATAGTAGCAATTATGAGTCATACTGGTTATAATCAAGAAGACTCGCTATTATTTAATAAGGGCGCAATTGATCGCGGATTGTTTTTAGCAACTATTTATCACACAGAAAAAGATGAAGATAAAAAACTTTTTGGAACTGAAGAAATGAGGTGTAAACCTGATAAAACAAAAACTAAAAATATTAAATTTGCTAATTACGATAAATTAAATAATCAAGGTGTTATTCCGGAAAATACTCTAATACAAGATAGGGATATTATTATTGGAAAAGTTATTCCAATTAAGGAAAATAAAAATGATTTTACAAAAACAGTAAAATATAGTGATGGTTCAATTTCATATAGAACACATGAAGAAAGTTATATTGATAAAAATTATGTCGAATCAAATGGCGATGGATACAATTTTTGCAAAGTTCGTATTAGAAATTTTCGCAAACCAGTAATTGGTGATAAATTTTCGAGTAGGCATGGACAAAAAGGAACTATTGGCAATATTATTCCCGAAGAAGATATGCCATTTACAGCAAATGGATTAAAACCCGATATTATTATTAATCCACATGCTATTCCTAGTCGAATGACTATTGCCCAATTAAAAGAGACGCTACTGGGTAAAGTTCTACTTGAACTAGGATTATTTGGAGATGGAACAAGTTTTGGTGATTTTGAAATTTCTACTATTATTGATAAATTAAATGATTTAGGTTATGAATCAAAAGGCAATGAATTGATGTATAATGCTTTAACAGGTGAGCAATTAACCATGAATATATTTATTGGTCCTGCATTTTATCAGCGTCTTAAACATATGGTTAATGATAAGCAACATAGTAGGTCAATTGGACCAATGGTAAATTTAACAAGGCAACCTGCTGAAGGTAGGTCGCGCGATGGTGGATTACGGTTTGGTGAAATGGAAAGAGATTGTATGATTTCGCACGGAGCATCGCGATTTACTAAGGGGAGAATTTATGATGCTTCTGACGCATTTAGTGTATTTGTATGTAATAAATGTGGCATGATTGCTTCATTTAACAATAAAGAACATATTCATTATTGTAATACTTGTAGTAATAGAAATGATTTTAAGTATGTCGAATTACCTTATGCTTGTAAACTGATGTTCCAAGAATTAATAACAATGAATGTTGCTCCGCGAATTATGTGTGAATAAATTATTGTGTTTAATTAATAATAAATATTAAACAATATTTTTTACTAAGATTGTTTAAAAAGATTATATATTTTTATATATATGAATTTTACATATAATAACTCAAACAATAATTGTAATTTTGCATCATATTCTTCGAGAAATTCTAAACAAAATGTAGATTATAGTATGGTTTTAGGAAAACCATCATCAATTACTTATGGAAAACCTCTTGTAAATACTTCTTATTCTTCAAGAACACTAAGAATAAGAACTTTATTATCAAGACATGGAACAATAAGAACACAAGTATCGTCAAGACCAGTGGGTTGGTATGGAACATTAAGAATAGCAAAGTTTAGCGGAAGTGAAACTAATCTAGCCATTTTTAGTATAATTAGAGATGACACAAATCAAGAATTACTGCCATCACCACTTAATGTACAATCAGGCGTTCCATATGAAATTTCAATAGTAAGACGTAATAGACTTGTTAATCCACAAACAAAACTTAAGATATATTGGCAAGGTAATCGTAATGGTATTAGCACAATTCAAACTATAACAGGATTAAACTTAGTAGATTATAACCAAAATTTTAACATTATAGACTCATTTGCTGTTAAAGCAAATTACACTGTAGATAGTGATTATATAGAAAATCAACCTTTAACATTAATAATAAAAATAACACTGCCACCAGCAAATACAGGATTTTATGGAAGAGTTAAAGTAGCTACTTTAAGCGATTTAGAAGGCGATTCTGTATATATTGACGCATATTTAGCATATAATGATTTTAGATTAACAGAGATAGCACGCATTAATAGAAACAATGAATATTTATTTAGTATATATCAGCCTGACAGACTTCCATTACCAACTTCAACACTTCAATTAATAATTAAATATCAAAGTGGAATACAAAATATAACTGTGAATAATTATGATGGATTTCAAATAACAAGTATTGCAAATAATCCATTAAACCAAGAAACTACTATTGGTGGTATGCTTGCGGATACTAATAATTACGGCAATTTCAGCTCTCATGTAAGTAGCATTTTATTACTTTTATCTTAGGAACCGCCATAAATCTCTCAATACTATTTTATAAAAAGTTTACTTATTCTTTTTTATAAAGTATAATTAGAATTTGGTTATACCTTTTTTTAAAGGTACCAATATTAAATTAAGAAATTAGTAGTAATAGCAATATATTCAGTGTGTTTATTATTTTTATTATTTTTTGTTTTAGAAATAATAAAAATTTATATTTTAATTAGTTATATTTTAATTAGTTATATTTTAATTAGTTATATTTTAATTAGTTATATTTTAATTAGTTATATTTTAATTAGTTATATTT
>SXGQ01609461.1_pt1 | contig 10583 bp, 9 predicted proteins | sample 3178371 | NCBI WGS metagenome assembly SXGQ01 (sample SAMN11356859, study PRJNA531348) | freshwater metagenome | isolation source: freshwater sample F1-20 | place: China: Fuxian Lake, Yuxi | collected 2017-12-25 | reverse complement strand
TTTTAAGGAGGGTATTTTTTGAAACTAGAACTTCACCACCTTTTTCCTTAATTTCTTCTCTAAAAGAAGTTAAATCTTTTGTCTTTACTCCTTTGAAATCAGAGAAGAGTATAGACTTAGACTTTTTGATCTTTTCATTTAGTTCTTGAACTGTTTGTAAGTTCTTGCTATTTGGCATAATTTCTTTCTTTTAAATAAATACTATTTTGACATTAATTAAGATAGTTTCAGGAAATTAAAATTTCTAAATATACCTCGGTTAGATATTAAGCTTTTTAAGCCCTAACTGTCTTAAGTAAGTCAAGACATTCTAATCTATAGTTACCTAAAAATCAAGTCAGATCATAATATTAGAAACTCTCCAAGGAAGCTCTTTTCCAAATATTTTCAGAAGTACATACGAAAATAAACGATTTATCGTCTACTGTTCCAATCTTAATTTCTCCTTTTTCACAATCAGATCCACTTTCTAACTCATTAATAGGGGATACTTTTAAGGAATTAGTTTCTACTTTTTTTGAAGTAAAAGTTCCGTTTGGGGTAAGTTTTATCTCGCCTCCAAAGACTTCTATGTTTCCAGATTTGCTTGGCATTAAGGACAGTTTGTTTATTTCACAAGAAGAGGATCCTTCAGAATCCTCAGAAGAACACTCCGGCCCTAAAACTTCTATGCTGTTTTCTAGACTATCAAATGACATTGTTCCTATTTTTAAGTTACCGGTAATTGCAACATTGTTTGCTAACAAATTTCCAGATATTGTTGTGTCTGAGTTTATTACAAGTTTTCCGTCCTCAATTGATATTGATAATGCTTCAACCATCTCTTTTAGAGAGTCAATTTTTTCTTCTACTGAAAAATCAAGGGAGGAGATTGGGGTTTCCTCAAGTTTTTTGATTTTTTCGTTTAAAGATTGAAGTATTCCGTGGTGATACGCAATTATACTTGTATCTCTTAAAGACTCTGGCTGGCCTTTTTCGTTTAAATTTACTAATGAATCAAACCCATTATTATATAATTCGTCAGCGCTGAACCCTACAATATCTGTATTTCCTGCCGGTGCATTTTTATAGTCATATTTTATCGGACTGATTCCCAAGAAATTCATTAGATTTTCTGGTTCATAGTTTCTAACAATGTTTTCTTTATATCTCTCGGAGGAGCTGGTTCTATAAAACCAGCCATTCGAGCCTTGAACTAATGTCGTACCGGTTGCAGCTCCTGTGAATGTCATACCAATCTGCCTAGTTGCTTTTAAATCTCCCCAAACATCCAAACTTGAGTATATATCTGAATTTCCATTCGGAGCATCTAAGACAAGCATATAGCTTCCGTCGTGAGTCCAAGCAAATTGGTCGTTAACGTTGTTTGAGATAATCGTTCCAAAAGCTAGTGTGTGTCTTGCCTCGGCAGTTCCAGCTTGATTGATAAACTGGATTGAGCCTACAGCAGGCATAGCATTGTCCCCAGTAACAAATCGAGTAAGTTGATCAAAAGTAAGTCTTCCACTAACTGTTGCAGAAGCCGCAGACAGATTTCCAGCGACTGCCAGTGAGGATAGTCTTGAGGATCCTGCAGAAAAAGACCCAGATACTCCCAAGTTTCCTGAAATTGAGTCCGAAGTATTTCTAAGAGGAGTGTATCCTAGTACACTGATTAATTCGGCGCTTGATAGTGTAAACCCGGCTGTTAGATTTGGAAGGCCCTCTCGTAAGAACCTAAATAGTCTCTGACCTTCTCTTGGGGCGGTAACCTCTACATTTGATAAATAATTATTTGTTGAATTTATAGTAATTGATCCTGAAGCTTGGGTTATTTGAATATTTGTACCAGCAACTAAGTTTGCAAGGGAGTATCCTGAAGTTCCTCCGACTAATAATTGGCCTTGTAATGGAATTTGAGAGATACCAGTTCCTCCATAGATATAACTTAGTGGTTCCGAGGTTTGAATGGCTTCAGTGTTGATAGATTTTGATACTACTGAGTCGGCTTGCAGTGATGAAAAGATTTGATTTGCAATCCAATTGTTTTGTTTAGAATAAATTTCCTTTAAATTGCTATCTAACGAATTAAGAGCTTGGTAGATACTATTACTCAAAGAATTAAATTGAGTTTCTATATCAGAATAATCTTTTATCTCTATTTCAGGTGCTTTATATGTTGGTGTTGTTGTCTCGCTTGGTGAAGACGCGCCGTTTGATGATGTTGACGCAGAAAGTACGTTTTGGTTTGTGTTTGGTTTAGAAGAATTGTTATCAAATGATATTGTCTTTGAAACATTATCTATAGAGTCACTTATAGTTTCAGAAAGATTAAATGCGGTTTCATTAAATAGTCCTTGAACATTCTTAACAATTCCAGAAGTAGAATCTGAAGTCTTATTTGTGATCTGAGTGAGTTTGGCTTTTGGTTGCTCTTTTGTAAATAGAGATCCAAACCCCCACGTGAATTCAATCACAGCTAGAGTCACTATTATTGGCAGGATGGCTACTAAGCCATGTAAGAACTTTTTCATAGAGTTAGAAACTGATTATATTTGAAAGATTTTTCTCGTCAATAACCTAAAGTAAAAATTTACTCATATGTAAAACATTGACATAGTGGTTTTAATTGACATAACGAGTAAATTTAATGACAATCACTTATTAACGCACTTTTCACGCACTTTGCCAATTTTACAAATTTCCTATAGTATTGTTATTAACGCATAATTAACGCAAAATTCATATGTCTTTTATCTTTTACTTGGAAAATAGATGGCTTTTTGGTTTTTATGGTTTCAAAAGTTTGCATAAGCTACGCTATAGGGCGATTTATTTCTTATAGAAAGGTTAATATATGGTATAGAAAAGGAATATACGAAAAGAATAAAGATTAGGGGAAAGATAGCTGAACTTTAAAGAGTAGGGGTGCTAGGTTCTAAAGAGAACTAACCTCCAACGAGTAGGAATCTCCCATAGTTGAGGTCAAATAGATAGATTTGATCCAGTCTGGTTTTGCTTTAGCTGGTTTTAATTGTTTTAAATTTGAAAGTACCTCGTTAAAGTTTTTTTCAAGGTCTTCGGTTGTAAAAGAGCACTTACCCAATATTGTATGTATGATTGGAAAGTTTTGCTCGGTCCTTATTTCTATTTTGCCTCTTTTTAATTGTTCAATTGCTTTTTTAATATCTGTTGTGACTGTGCCGTTTTTAGGGTTTGGCATTACTCCGGCCGGTCCTAGAACTCTTGCAACCTTGGATACCTTTGGCATTAAACTAGGTTCGGTAACTAGAAGGTCAAAATCTACACCTGCCCTGATTTTTCCAGAGTTTATTAAATCAAGATCTTCTTCTTTAAGATTTAAGTCTGCTTCAGGGTATTCAGTTGCAGAAAAAACTGCTACTTTGACATTTTTTCCTGTTCCGCTAGGAAGAATAGTTGAAAATCTAATCATTTGATCTGCTTTTTTTACATCTAAATCAAGATTAATGTGTAATTCAACTGTTGAGTCAAATTTTGTTTTGCAGTCGTTTTTTATTTGATTTAATGCTTCTTTTACGTTTGTATACATTTTACTCAGTAATTTCCACTCCCATGGATTTTGCTTGTGAGGCAACTATTCTTACTGCCATATCTATATTTTTAGTATTTAAATCTGGCATTTTTACTTTAGCTATTTCTTCCAGTTGTGATCTTGTAATTTTACCAACTTTATTTTTGTTTGGAACAGAGGAGCCTTTGTCTAATTTTAAAGATTTCTTAATTAGATAAGAAGTAAGTGGTGTTTTCGTTACAAATTCAAAAGATCTATCTTCATAGACTGTTAAAACTACTGGAATGACAGCATCTCCAAGTTGATTTGTTCTTGCGTTAAACTCTTTACAAAAATCCATTAAAGGCACTCCGTGTTGTCCTAATGCCGGCCCTACTGGAGGGGCTGGTGTTGCTTTGCCTGCTGGGAGGTTTAATTTAACATATGCTTTAACTTTTTTTATTTTCTTTGTAGGTGCCATAGTTTTATTATTTTATCAATTCTTTTATATTATTCAATTACTTTTCTATGGTATTTATTTTGTAATACCAGTTATTTGGGCAAAATCAAGTTCTAAAGGAACCTCGGTTCCAAAGAAGGAGACTGTTACTTTAACTTTTCCTTGATCGTGATTTACTTCTGAAATTGTACCAATCTTGTCGGAGAAAGGTCCTTCAAGGATTTTTACACTATCACCTTCCATAAATTTCATTTCAAATTTTGGAGTTTCTGTTACAACATATTTCATAAGTGCTGCAACTTCGGATTCTGGGAGTGGGGTAGGGGTGGTTCCGGTTCCTACAAAACCAGTGACTCCTTGAGTTCCTCTTACAATCTTCCAACTTTCTTCATCTAAAAACATATTTATATAGATGTATCCAGGGAATAGCTTTTCGTTAACTTTCCTTTTTTTACCCTCTGAAATCACAACTTTTTGCTGTGTAGGAATAAAAAGTTTAAAAATTTTATCCATAAAACCTTTAGTTTCGGCTCTTTGTTTTAGAGTTAAAGCAACTTTATTTTCATGTCCAGAGTATGTGTGAATTATGTACCACTTAGCTCGTGGGTGATCCATGTCACTTATTAAAATGATATTTGACTCGTTTGTGTTGTTTTCCATAGAACTATATTATATATGATAATCCTAAATTGAGGATATAGTCTATACCCATAACAAGGATTCCAACTAAAATACTTATAATGATTACATATTGAGTGAGTTTTTTCGCTTCCTCTTTATTTAACCATTGTACTGATTTTAATTCCTCGAAAGACTCCTTAAAGAAAGAAATTAATTTCATATTTGCATATTTTATCACTTTTCTATTTGAAATTAAAGTAGATATTTTATATAATAAATCTATGTTAATCTCATATCTTTTTGAAAATCCGATACTTTTTTTTATTTTGGTAGTTTGTTTGATAATTTCTATTACAATCCATGAGTTTTTTCATGCCTATATGGCATTTAAATTAGGAGATAGTACTCCAAAATTACAAGGAAGAGTTACTCTTAACCCGACTTCTCACGTAGATCCTTTAGGTTTAGTGGCTTTAATGTTTTTAGGCTTTGGTTGGGGTAGGCCGGTTGAATATGATATTTATAATCTCAGAAACCCGAAAAGAGATGTATTGCTTATTTCTTTTGTAGGGCCTTTGTCAAACCTTGTTTTAGCGTTTGTATGTTTTATAATAATTAACTTTTTTGGTGATTTTGGGTTTTTGCAAGTTTTATTGCAGTTAAATCTTGTATTATTTGTATTTAATCTTATACCGGTATTTCCACTTGATGGGTTTAATGTTGTCAGAGGTTTATTGCCGTATCAGTTAGCATATAGGTGGGGGGAACTCGAGCAATACGGAATATTTATCCTAATCGGTATGATACTTTTTAACATTCCAAGTTTGCTGATAAATCAAACAGTTCCGTTAATTTTAACTTTATTCAATTTCCTAATATAGATTAGATTATCTATTGACATAAAATTAAAAATGTTATTAAATATTTATTAAGTTATATCTTACCTGATGTGCTTGTGATTGATGGGATTAAAATTTCTCATCAACATATTTCTGAGGGATTGGACAGAAAATCCCACTTTTCCATTTCAGAGATATTTTGCCCATTATAACGGCACATTGGGTCCTTTATTTTAAAATTTAATAGAGATTAACTTTGTTGATATATTCTTCAATGTTAAATTTGTTTTTACAGCCTCCATAGCTCATGTATCTTATTTTTCCAAAGATTGGTCTTGTAAACCAAGGTCTATCGTGAACACCTCCCAAGCTCCAAGCAATTCCTGTATAGCCGTTCGGATCCCTTCCATCTAATTCATATTTATCATTTAAATATATAGCGTATTTGTGTGCAGTTTCTATGTCTTCTGTCCACTCAAGTATTTTCTTTGCCCAATACATTCTTAAATATCCGTGCATTTTTCCAGTCTTAATCATTTCAGTTTGAGCTGCATTCCATAAGTCATCGTGAGTTTTAGCGGTTTCTAATTTGTGAAGAGTGTAGATGTATTCTCTTTTATCTTTTGAGTGGGTCTTGTGAGACTCAATTGCCCAAGAAGGGTAGCCTTTTGGGTTATCATATTCTTGATTGTAGTAACAAAAGTTATCAGACAATTCTTTTCTGACAACAAGTTCCTCTATAAAAGAATCTTTCTTATTATTTCGTATATTTTCATATACTTCAAAGGCAACTCTTTGGGCTGAAATTTGTCCAAAATGTAGGTAAGGGGATAGATTTGATGAATTGTCTGTGGTTGGTATGTTTCTTAAGTCGTTATAAGTTTCAATTTTATTTTCTATAAAGTTTTTTAGTTGTTTTAATGCATGACTGGGGCCAGGTTTTACCCATTCTACAGGTTTGATATCTGTATCTATGTGTAATTTTTTGAACAAATTATTCCAGTCAATTTTTTCATGTCGAGTAGTTCTTTGGTTCGGTTTTAGTTTAGGAAAGTTTGTAAGGAATTCACCAAGATATTTATGAATTTTTGGTCTTAAAGTGTAGGCCCCGTATTCCATTTTATTCGAGACAAAAAAACAAGGAACAATATTGTGGGCATCAACTTCATAAAAAGGAATGTTTATAGAATCAGTCAAATCCTTTTTCCATTTTCTAGAAATTTTAAGTGGTGAAAAATCTGTGACAATTGCTGAAACTTCGTTTACTTTTATATATTTGGCAATCTCATCCTGAGGCTCTCCAAAAACTATAATTAAGTTAATATTATGTTCTCTAAGCTCCACTTCCGTTTCTTGAAGTCCCTTTAACATAAAGTCATACTGTCTTAACGTAGCACCAAGAAACTTTGGATTTAAGCAAAATATTACGCTCAAGCGGCCATTTCCTTTGTTTGCCAATTCTTGAGCATACAACAATGCCCAGTTATCTTGTGCTCTTTGGTCTCGGCTCATCCAATATAAAACATCACCCTCGGTGTATTCGTATTCGGTAAGTTTTTGTATTCTCCTAGTATCAACCATGTTAAAGACTTTCTAAACTTTCAATTCCAAGTAAGTAGAGTGATTGGTTAGTAATTTCTTTAACTAATATGCAAATCATAAGTCTAAGATCTCTGATACTTTCTGAATCTTGAGAATCTTTACTTATTAATATTTTGTTTTCAGTATAGAAAAAGTTAAAGGTTTTTGTTAAATCGTAAATGTATGTTGCAATATCAACAGGGGAGAGTTCTAGAGCTGCTTTATTTACAACTTCGTTGAACATCAAGCACTTCACTAAAAGTTCTGCTTCAGTCGAAGAAATCAACGATGTGTTTATTTTATTCTCATCAAAATCAAACGAACCTGCCTTGCTAAGGATACTGTTTACCCTTGCATAAGTATAGAGTAGGTAAGCACCGGTATTTCCAGTTAGTTCTGAAACAGATTTAGGATCATAAATAATATTTGACCCAAGGGAATTCTTAAGAATTAAGTACTTAAGACATGAAATTGCTACTTTTTCGGAGACACTCTCTAAAAATTCTTGGTCTTTTTTTGAAGAGAAGTTTATTATTATTTCTTGCTTGATTTGTTGTATTATTTCATTCATTGTCACGATATCTCCGGTTCTCGATGACATTTTTCCGCCTTTATTTCTAAATTCTCCGTGGGGTATATGTCTTGTGTTAGACTTAAACCCAAGCTGTTTGAATATTTCAATTAAATCCTTAAAGTAAAACTCTTGCTCTCTGGCTGTTAGTATTATTGAGATATCTGGTTGGTATATGTTTTCTTTCATGATGTTTAAACCAATATCTTTTGTTGTATAAGTAGGATTGCCTTTAGAGTTTATTAAAACTTGAACATTTCTACCACATTTTTTTCCGTCCCAAATAATAGCGCCTTCTGATTTTTCAAAAATAGGCGAGTTATATACCGATACAGCTCCAATTTCAGAAGTAGTGCTCTCGAATATTTGATTTGCGAAGTTTGTTCCTAGTTTTTCATATATTTTATTAAAGTTAATCTTTGATTCCTGGAGACCTTTGTCATATATTTTTTCTACGGTCTCTTTGTCATACATTTTTTCAAAATCGCCCTTATAGTTATTGATAACTTTTATTCCTTGTTCTTTGGGAAATTTTTGAGATATTTGAAAAATTAAGGAGTTTAGCTGTTGAATATTTTCTTTATGTTTATCAGATTCGTAGAACTTTGACCCTTCAACATATGAGGAATTAAGTTCCTCAATAGTTTTTTCGTTATTTAACGAAAGGAAGTCCTCTAAAGAGTAATTATTTGCTTCTATTTTATCTAAAATTGAATAAATACATTTCGCTACATGAATTCCCACATCTCCGGAGTAGCAGACATTTATAGCATTTGCTGATTGCGATGATACCAGTCTAAAAACGGATTCACCTATTGAGTTTGTCATAAAATGACCTATATGGAATTGTTTAAAAGGATTTGTGTCTGTATATTCTATCACAATTTTTTTGTCTTTATATAATGTTCCTTTTCCAAAATTTTTTTCGTTTAAATTATTTGTTAGGGTGTTAAGAATAAAATCTATTGAAAGGTAAAAATTTAAAAACCCATTTATACTTACGACTTTTTCAAAAATTATGTTTTTTTCAAGATTTTCTGAGAGTATTTGGGCAATTTGAATTGGACTTTTCTTAAGAGATTTTGATAATTCAAAAGAAATAGAGGTGGAGAAGTGTCCAAAGTTTTCTCCTTTATAGTTTTCGAGAGTTATATTCGGTGACTCAACATTAAACTCCAGAAGAATAGCTTCTGCAATCTGATTTTTTATTAATGAAGAAACTAAATTCATATTTGGATTATATCAAAAAAATCGTAGTCCAAAACGAGATAGAGAAGGGGATTATATGGCAGGCCCATCAGGAATCGAACCCGAGACAACGGTTTTGGAGACCGATGTGATACCACTTCACCATGAGCCTATGCAACTGATTTTAACAGATAAGTGGCAAATTGTTATAAATTATTTTAATGTTTGTGAAATTACTTTAATTTTTGTTTTTCTTTGTGTTGGGTGACTTTTCCACAAAGTTTGCAAAATTTCTTAGCAGAAATTTTGTCAGGAACGTTGATTTTGTTTCTTGATCCAACATAGTTTGAAGAACCGCATGTTGCACACTGAAATCCAATTAATAGTCTATTTGTTTTCTTTGCCATAATATTCGAATGATAATGTATAAATGAAATTTAGTCAATGAAAAATTTTAAAAATTGGACTATTTATAGCCATTTTTTAAATAATATCAAAACTAAAATGGAGCTCACAGGCGGAATCGAACCGCCGACCTTTTCCTTACCATGGAAATGCTCTACCGACTGAGCTATGTGAGCCTCATATCTATTTGGTGCCAAGAACAGGATTCGAACCTGTGAAGGCTTGCGCCAACTGATTTACAGTCAGTTCCGTTTGGCCGCTTCGGTATCTTGGCGTTACATAGCTCTTGTCATAATGGAGCCTGGAAGGAGAATCGAACTCCTAACCTGCGGTTTACAAAACCGCTGCTCTGCCGATTGAGCTATCCAGGCAACAAGCGATAAAGGTATTTTACCAAAAATAGTTGAAAAAAGTAAATAATAATGTAATAATTCCAAAGATATGTCATTAGTCTGTGAAATGTGTTTAAAATCATATAATAGAGGAAATCTTGTAAAGAGATTGATTGGTAATCGTGTGGCACGAAGAACAACTCGAAGACAGCAGCCAAATCTTAGAAATAAAAGAATTGATATTGATGGTAAGATGGTTAAAGTTAAACTTTGCACTTCATGTTTAAAAAAAATAAAATCTGAAACTAAAGTTAAAGCCGATATTTCCCAATAATCTTATCAAAATATCCATTTATAAAGTTTTTGATGTCAAGTTTTTTTCCACCAACAACTGTTACTTCTGTGATAAATAATTGGTTGTTTTTATAAACCCCATCCATAACTTTTACTTTTAAATTCTCTTTACCCTTTTTTAATGTAAGAGAGGAGAATTGAGAAAGTTTAAGTAGGTCAGAAATATTTGCCTCAAGCAAAGGCCAAGAGTTATATGCCTTAATTTCTCTAAAAATTTGCCTTTCATTCTTACTTGTGTTAAAAAGCGCATCCTCTTTGTATATAAATGTGTGTTTTGGGTTGGATTTCGAAAAAGTATATGAAGCTAAGTTATGATCTTGGGGTTCGGGTTTTAATTTTCCTTCAATAAACTGTAAAACAACTTCAGGTAGCTCTTTAACAGCTTTCTCAAAAAGAAAACTATAAGCTTGGTCGGAATTCATGTTTTCATTAAGTTCGTATTGAGACTGGTAAATTATTTCCCCAGTATCTAAACTAGCATCTACTATATGATAAGTGATACCAAATTCCTTATCGTCATTTAATATTGCGAATTGAACAGCAGAAGCGCCACGATGTTTTGGCAATAAAGAAAAGTGAGTGTTAACAAAACCGAGTTTTGGAAGTTTGAGTAAATCTTTAGGTATGATAAACCCAAAATCAAAACTAAGTGCTATGTCTGGTTTATATGTCAAAATAAGCTGAGTTACTTTTTCCTTCATTTCAAGATTAAATTTACTCA
>SXGQ01507549.1_pt1 | contig 10584 bp, 8 predicted proteins | sample 3178371 | NCBI WGS metagenome assembly SXGQ01 (sample SAMN11356859, study PRJNA531348) | freshwater metagenome | isolation source: freshwater sample F1-20 | place: China: Fuxian Lake, Yuxi | collected 2017-12-25 | reverse complement strand
GCGCATTTCGGCTTCGTATGCCGCCTTGCGAACATTCAAGTCGGGGTCGGTTGAGAGGCCGCGAACTGCTGCCATTGGCATCGTTTTTGTTCCCGAGGGCAGGTGTACTTCGGTGCTCAATTGGGATGTCAGGTCGCCCTGAAGGCGCCCCCATGCTGAAGAGCCCGTTGTACCAAGTTCGGAATAGAGCCCTTCCTCAGCCTCGGACATTTGATGTTCGGCGCGTGCCTGCAGACGCTCGAGTGGGCCCAAATGATCGCGAGCCTCGGTGCTTACAGTTGCCAGATTCTCGGCGCCTAATGCAGCCACCCAGTCGGCAAGGCGTGCAAGCAGAGGTGAGACTCGTGCATCAAGTGTTTCCATTTCGCTCAGTAAACCCTGCGCGCGTTCGTTGCGCGAGTCGGTGCTTACGGTTGCATAGATGTATGCACCGAGAATTTCTTGTGCTTCAACAACGTTATTGAAAGTGCTGATTACCGTGTCGGAGGCTTCACCATCTTCTGGCAGCACCGGGCGGGTGGCGATTGCGCGCACGTTGTGTTCTTCAAATAGGGCCTCGAGCCGCGTTACACCGGCACCTGCAGATTCCATCGCGTCAGAAAATGAGCGGGCATCAAATGATTGGTGGACGTCTGCCACAGACCAACGAGGCAATGCAGTTTGCTTTTGAGTACTTGTCATACTGAAAAACTACTTGACGTCGCCGACAAAGGCTCGTTGGGTGTGATGCGTCGTAAACCCAAGCGAACGGTAGAGCGAAAGTGCCGCAAGATTGTCGGCCGCAACGTACAGCATGCCAATAGGGGCCCCTTCTGCCGAAAGGTGTTGCAGGCCAGCAATGGTTAGTGCGCGCCCCAAACCGCGTCGAGCAAATGTGGGGTCTACGGCGATGACATAAATTTCACCCAGGTGCGGCGTGGTGTCGGTATGAAGTTTGGTCCAGCAAAATCCTGCGAGTCGGTCATGTTCATGATGCAGTAACAAGCCTTCGGGGTTAAACCATCTAGTTGCAAAACGAGAGGCAAGTGTTTCAGTAGACCAATGGCCTTGCTCGGGGTGGTCGGCAAACGCACGGTTATTTACTTCCAGCCACTGGGCTTCGTCCTTGCCGATGCGAAAAGCACACGTTTTAATGTCGGTTGATTGAGTGAGCGGCAGTTGCACGCGAAGTTGCAACAAGGTTCGGCCTGGCGACAAACCAATGTCGGCAGCAAGGCTGGTGTATGTGGGGGTTGGTTCAAATACCCACCAATGAACATGGCCACCACCTTCAGCCTGAATGATGTTGATTGCAGCGCGTAGCATCATGGGGCCGATTGTGGTCATCTCGTATCGATGATGTGGGTGGACAACCAAGTCGAGCGACCAAGATTCGTTGCCGCGCGAAACTTGGCAGTACGCAACCAAATGGTCGTGGTCGTCTTGCCAGCCGAGCAACCCAGCAAACCCCGGCCGGCCACCCTGGCGCAGGTCGAGCCACATGTGATCGGAAAGAGGGCGTTGCGCATCTGCACGTTCTACGGCTTCAAGAAGCGAGTCGATGTCTGCCACTACCTCAGCCAGCTCGGAGCCTGCGCGGCGTTCAATGATGGTGAGCGACATGGGTGTCAGGATATCCGTGCTGGATGGCTAGTGTTCGCACTTGTGGCAACAGTAAAGGTGAACAAGAAAATTGCCGATCGAGCAACCGAAGTGTTGAAGCGATTGAAGGTGATTTATCCTGACGCAATTTGTGAGCTCACTCACGAAAGCGCCTTTCAGTTGCTCGCTGCAACAATTCTTTCGGCGCAATGCACGGATGCGCGCGTAAACATGGTGACGCCGGCGCTCTTCGCTGAGTTTCCTACCGCCGAGAAACTTTCCGTTGCCAATGTTGGGAGAGTGGAGGAACTTGTCCGCTCAACCGGGTTCTACCAAACAAAGGCAAAGAACCTCATTGGTATGGCACGTGGTGTTGTCGACAGATTTGGTGGTGAAGTTCCAACCGCAATCGAGGATCTTGTTACGTTGCCCGGAGTTGGGCGCAAGACCGCCAACGTATTGCGAAGTGTGGTCTTCGACTTGCCTGGCTTGGCGGTGGATACGCACGTAGGTCGCCTGTCTCGCAGGCTTGGTCTAACCAAAGAGGAAGACCCAGTGAAAGTGGAATATGCGCTCAACGCAATGTTCCCGCCGCAGGAATGGGGCGGATTTGGTCTTCGACTGATCCTGCACGGAAGACGAGTCTGTGATGCGAAGAAGCCGCAATGCCAAGTGTGCGAGTTTGCCGACATCTGCCCATCCTCTGAACTTCCAAGATCAAAAATGGCAAAATCAGCAGGTTCTAAAAAGACTGCAGCAAAAAAAGCTCGATAAGCCGTTACATTGTGCACTCGCGCGAGGCGTTTCGCTTTCGCGCGATGCTGGTCTCGGGTCCGCCGCCTGAGATCGCGTGCCAAGGGCCCCTCACGGGGCCTTTGTCATTTGTATGGTTTATTCGTCAGCACAACGTGCAAGCCTCGCGCCTAAGATCAAGCGATGCCTGCTGACATTTCTGGGAACACCGCCAGCACTCGGGCCGAGCTTTCTGCTCTTGTCGACACGCTGGAGCGCTCGCGCGAAAGGCTCAGCGCACTTGCGCAGTCGCGAGCGATAGCAATCCGCGACCCAAACAACGCCGATGCTGGCGACGATCTATTGACCGCAATCTATGAAGCCGAGCGCGGTGTGAACACAGCGCTGCGATTGGTGCTGCGTGCATCGCGACAGGGTCGCTGATGCAGATTTTTCCCTCCCGCCAAGATTTTCATTTTCTTTCGGTCAACTTTTCCGTTGTCCCCGTTTGGACCGAGATTCTCGCCGATGTAGAAACGCCCGTCGCTGCGTACATGAAATTGGTTGGGGACAAGCCTGGATTCCTGCTCGAGTCGGTCGAGCACGGGGGCAGTTGGAGTCGGTACTCATTCGTTGGTCGCAACGCATTGGCAACGCTGCAAATGCGCAATGGGAACATGGTCGTCTCGGGCGCCGTACCAGAGGACATCGATCTCGACCATGGCATGCTCGGCGCGATGGAGTCGTTGTTGTCTATCTATAAGGCACCAGTAATGGAGGAGTTGCCTCCGTTGCAAGGCGGACTGATGGGCTTCCTGGGTTACGACATTGTCCGCGAAATAGAAAACCTTCCGGATGCTCCCCGCGATGTGCACGAATTCCCCGATGCGGTTGTCAGCATGATTGGTTCGCTCGTCGCTTTCGATCACTGGCGTCAGCGTGCGTATGTCTTGGAAAGTGTTCCGCTTGTCGATCAAAACTCTGTCGAGATTGATGCCGCCTACGATGCGGCGATTGAGCGCATCCATGCCGCCGTTAACGATCTCACTCAGCCCCTTGCATATGTTGCGGTAGAGCCCCCATTAGCAACAGATTCCAAGCCAGCACGCGATGTACCCAAGGGAAGCTCATTTCAAACTGCTGTTGAAGCAGCGAAAGAGCACATTAAGGCCGGAGATATTTTCCAGGTTGTGCTTTCACAACGGTTTGATATCCAACTTGGTGCAGACCCATTCGATTTTTATCGGGTACTGCGGCAAGTAAACCCAAGCCCGTACATGTACTACATGAAACACAACAGCATTACCATTGTTGGCAGTTCGCCAGAGCCAATGGTGCAGCTACGAGATGGCAAAGTTACCAGTCGGCCAATTGCTGGCACCCGCAAGCGTGGTGTAGACGACGAGCACGACAAGAAGCTTGCAGCAGAATTGCGCGAGCACCCTAAAGAAGTTGCCGAACACATCATGCTGGTTGATCTGGCCCGAAATGACGTTGGCCGAGTTGCCCAGTTTGGAACAGTGAAGGTTGAAGAACTGATGTCACTCGAGTTGTATAGCCATGTCATGCACCTGACTTCGCAGGTAACAGGGCAGTTGCGCGAAGGGCTTGGACCAATCGATGTTCTGCGTGCGACGCTTCCTGCCGGCACGGTCAGTGGTGCACCAAAAGTAAGGGCCATGGAAATCATCGACGAACTCGAGCCTGTGCGTCGAGGGCCTTATGCAGGCACCATCGGCTACGTCGATTTTTCGGGCAATCTCGACACAGCAATTGCTATTCGAACAATGTTTGTTGGGCCGAGGGGTGCAGTCTTGCAGGCGGGCGCGGGCATTGTTGCCGACAGCGTTCCCGAAGATGAAGATCTGGAATGCCACAACAAGGTGGCGGCGTTGCTTGCGGCCATACCCGCAGCTCGCAGAATGACCGCCGCTCGGCAGGCCAATGGTTGATTCCACATCGACCGCATTTTGGGTGCCAATCGTTCGCGATGTCGTCACAGTTACGGGCTCTGATGCACGAAAGTATCTACACTCACAGCTCAGCCAAAACATCGAGACCATGCAGCCAGGCGATGTGCGTGCATCGTTTGTGCTGCAGCCGACTGGCAAAATTGATGCTCTGCTTCGCGTTTCGTGTGCGGCAAACGATCGGTTTGTGCTTGACACCGAAAGTGGTTATGGCGAGAGCATGGTTGCGCGTTTAAAGCGTTTCAAGATTCGGGTTAATGCCGACTTAGATCTACAGCAACAAAATTGGAGAGCGGTCCGCAATTGTGCGGATATTCCAATCGACGGATCACTTGCTGCATGGCGTGCCGACGGCACTGCAGTAGACATTTTCTCACCTGCACTGACGTTGCCGTCAAATATTCCGCAGGGAACCACTGAGCAGTTCACTGCGGCACGGGTTGCTGCCATGTGGCCAATCATGGGTGTGGACGTATCTACCGACATGATTCCGGCGGAGACTGGCATCATCGAGTGTGCAGTCAGTTTCACTAAGGGTTGTTATCCCGGACAAGAACTTGTTGAACGTATGGATTCGCGCGGTTCGTCGGCGCCACGCATGCTGACACGAATAGATTGCCCATCTGATGCAGTGGTGGGCGCCGACATTGTTGTCAATGGTGTAACAGTTGGCACCTACACAACAGTTGCCGGCACTCAGGCGATTGCGTTGATAAAGCGAGGGACTGTTCTCACTTAGCTCTTTGCTGCCACATCTGTGAGAAGCGTAAGATATTCGTGTGGCGCTTGTTTTTTCGTTTGATCATAAACATCGCAAAGCTCCGATGGAGATGAAGGATTTGCTCGGTGGCAAGGGCGCCAACTTGGCAGAAATGACGAGCGTGCTCAAGCTGCCTGTGCCTCACGGATTCACAGTCACCACCGATGCCTGCAGGAGCTACATGAAGGGTGGCTGGCCAAAGACGCTTGATACCGAATTGCTGCAACATGTTGCACTTTTGGAGAAAAAGATGGAGGCCAAACTGGGCGATCCTCATCGGCCGCTTTTGGTCTCGGTCCGTTCTGGAGCCAAGTTCTCGATGCCGGGAATGATGGACACAGTTCTCAACCTAGGGCTGAATGACGTCAGCGTCATTGGGCTCGCCGAATCTACGACCAATGAACGCTTCGCGTTTGATAGCTACCGACGTTTTATTTCTATGTATGGACGAATTGTGCTTGGTATCGATGGCGAAAAATTCGAGCATCTGTTTCAGATTGCGAAATCAAATGCGAATGCCATGTCTGATGCAGATTTGTCTGCACCCGTGCTTCGCGATTTGTGTGACGCATACAAGTCTGTCGTCAAACAATCCATAGGCAGGGACTTTCCGCAAGACCCAATGAAGCAACTGCGAGGCGCCGTGGAGGCCGTGTTTCGTTCGTGGAATGGCGCTCGTGCGATTACTTATCGCGTGCGCGAAAAAATAAGCCATGATTTGGGAACGGCAGTCAACATTCAAGCAATGGTTTTTGGAAACCGAGATGACAATTCGGGCACGGGCGTGGGGTTCACTCGCAACGCTGCCACTGGCGAGAGTAAGCCTTACGGCGATTTTCTCGTCAATGCCCAAGGCGAAGATGTGGTTGCGGGCATTCGCAATACCGAAAACTTGGAAACCTTACGTCGTAAGTTTCCACAGGTGCATGACGAGCTGATGGTGATCTTTTCTCGGCTTGAGCGACATTACAAAGACATGTGTGACACCGAATTTACCATCGAACAAGGAAAGCTTTGGATGTTGCAAACTCGTGTTGGCAAACGCACGGGTGCCGCAGCATTAAAGATGGCTGTCGATATGACAAAGCCAACCGGTAGCGGAAAGTCAGCCTGGAAGATTTCCAAACGAGAAGCGTTGATGCGTGTGAACGCAGATCATCTCGACCAAGTCATGCACCCCCGATTTGTCAACAAAAAACAAGCGATTGCAATTGGCCTAGCGGCGTCGCCGGGTGCCGCAGTTGGGAGGGTGTATTTCTCTGCAGTTGACGCCGAGAATGCCGTTGGCCGTGGTGAAGCCGTGATCTTGGTTCGAGGCGAAACCAGCCCCGACGATGTGCACGGCATGATGGTGGCTCAGGGCATCCTCACCACACGTGGTGGCCTAGCAAGCCATGCCGCCGTTGTTGCGCGCGGGTGGGGTACACCTGCGATTGTCGGTGCAGAAGAAGTGATGATTGACGGCAAGCAATTTAGGGTTGGTTCAACCGTGGTGCGCGAGGGAGACACTATTTCGATTGACGGCTCAACTGGCGAGGTAATGCTTGGGTCGATCGAGATGGCTGCTGCAGAGCCGACCAAGGAATTTCACACCATCGTGAAATGGGCCGATGACGTGCGCAAAGGCAAGATGGCAGTCAGGGCCAATGCGGACAACCAACACGATGCCGAAATAGCTCGCCAGTTTGGTGCCGAAGGAATCGGGCTCTGCCGAACAGAACACATGTTTCTTGCGCCAGATCGGTTACCCGTTGTTCGTCAAATGATTCTCGCCGAGACACTCGAAGAAGAGGAAATTGCATTGGAAGCACTCTACGAAGTGCAAACTACAGACTTCGTTGCGTTGTTGCGGGTGATGAGCGGACTTCCTGTGACGGTGCGACTTCTTGATCCCCCTCTTCACGAATTTCTGCCACGTGTTGGAGCACTTGAAAGTAAGCGGGAACTGGGCGAACTGAGCGCACAAGAACAAAAGCTTCTCGATGCCGCACATGCATGGTCTGAAGTGAATCCAATGCTGGGAACGCGCGGAGTACGACTAGGGGTACTGAAACCAGGTTTGTATGCCATGCAAGTGAAAGCGTTGTTAACTGCAGCAGACATTGTTGCCAACGAGGGTTTCCAACCAATCGTCGAGATCATGATTCCTCTCGTCATTACAAAAGAAGAATTAACTCTTGCGCGCAGCTGGGTGGAGGAGGCAATCGTTCAACATGCCCGTCTGCCGCGAACGACAGCAGGAGACAAAGCAGGTAAGGTTCGCAAAACCTCTCGATCAAAAGTGACAATCGGCACGATGATCGAAACGCCGCGCGCTGCATTGGTTGCAAATGAACTCGCCGAAGTGAGCGATTTTTTCAGTTTCGGAACGAACGATTTAACACAGATGACGTTTGGATTTAGTCGAGATGATGCCGAAAGCCGGTTAATGCCGAAATATTTGGCCGCTGGTTTGCTGAAGGGCAACCCATTCGAGTCGATCGATACGGTTGGTGTGGGCGAACTGGTTCGGATGGCTGCAAAGAGAGGCAGAAAAACAAAACGCTCGTTGAAGCTTGGGGTTTGCGGCGAACACGGGGGAGACCCCGACTCAATCGCAGTATTTTACGCGGCAGGACTTGACTACGTCTCGTGCTCGCCGTATCGTATTCCCATAGCCCGACTTGCGTGTGCGCAAGCGATCATCGGGGGAAGCTCAACAGATTCCAAATAGGAGTCGGTTCATCACCCGAAAGGTCTTGGCAATTTCAACATGTTCAATCTGATAGCTGCAGGTAGTGGTAGAGAAAATTTCGTGGATATCACCGTTCCCTCGTGGGGATGGTACATGTTGTTTGGAGTTATCGGCGCACTGTTGTTGTTTGACATTTTAGTGGTCCATCGTCGACCGCACGTTGCGCATGTAAAAGAGGCGGCCATTGAGTCGGCCGTATGGGTTGGCATTGGTGTTGGTTTTACTTTTGTTATTTGGTGGATGTTCGAGCGTGCAGCTGCAGTCGAATACATCAGTGGCTATCTCATTGAAAAGAGCCTGAGCGTTGACAACGTTTTTGTTTGGGCAATGATCTTCACCCACTTCAAAGTGCCACGCGAGTATCAGCACCGCACATTGTTCTGGGGCATTTTCGGCGCATTGATTATGCGCTTCATATTTATCGTGCTGGGTGTCGCCATTATTGAACGATTTGATTATGTGTTGATTGGCTTTGGTTTATTTCTTATCTACACGGGAGTTGGCGTATTTCGCCATGGCAGCGAGGACGACAACAACCCCTCCGATACACGCACAATGCGGCTCTTTCATCGTTTCATTCCAACGACAGACGAACTCGATGGTCAGAAGTTGTTCACGAAAAAGAACGGTAAGCGTCTTGCTACACCGCTCCTCGCAGTACTAGTAGTCATCGAGATATCCGACCTCGTCTTTGCAATCGACTCGGTACCTGCAGTGCTTGCCGTGAGCAATGAACAATTCATCGTTTTTGCCGCCAACGCATTTGCGATCATGGGCCTTCGCGCCTTGTACTTCCTGTTTGCCGACATCAAGGACAGGTTTGTGTACCTGAAGCCCGCCATTGCGGTGCTTCTCGTCTACGTGGGCATCAAGATGACGATCGCTCACTGGTATCACGTGCCCACAGTTTGGTCGCTCGGCTTCATCACGCTCACCATGACGGTGGCCATTGTGGCTTCTATCCGCAAGGATCGTAAGCACTAGCCTTCGGGGCGTGGCAATTGCTGACGACGACATAGAGCGGGTCCGCGACACCGTATCTCTGGTGGATGTGGTGCAGGGGTATATGCCATTGAGACGAGTTGGTCGGAACTGGGTAGGACTGTGCCCGTTCCATGCCGAGAAATCTGGTTCGTTCAACGTTCGCGAGGAAACGAAGCGCTATCGCTGTTTCGGTTGCGGAGCGGCTGGCGACGTATTCAAGTTTGTTCAAGAGATTGAACATTTGGATTTCGTTGGGGCTGTAGAGCAACTTGCCGGAAAAGCCGGTATCCAGTTGACATATACAACGGGGGGCCAAAGCAAGGATCGCCAGCGCCGAAAACAGTTGGTTGAGGTAATGGATACAGCAGTCGGCTGGTATCACGATCGTTTGCTACAAGGCCCCGATGCCAGAGAGGCCCGCGACTATCTTCGCGCTAGGGGCTTGTCAGGTGAGGTCGCGCGTCAATTCAAAATTGGATGGGCGCCAGACGACTGGGATGCAATGAGTCGAGAAATCGGTGTTTCAATCGACTTGCTTAAGGAAGTTGGATTGGCTTTCGTCAACAAGCGAGGTAAACCACAGGACTCGTTTCGCGCACGCGTGCTGTTCCCAATTTTTACCGACGGTGGCGAGGCCGTTGCATTCGGCGGCCGAATTTTGCCGGGAAGCACAGACCCTGCGAAATACAAAAACTCTTCTGAGACAACGATCTATGCGAAGTCGAAAACGTTATATGGGCTTAATTGGGCCAAGGCCGACATTGTTAAGGCTGATGAAGTGATCGTTTGCGAGGGCTATACCGATGTCATCGGGTTCCATCGCTCGGGCATCACGCGCGCGGTTGCAACTTGTGGCACCGCGCTTACCGAAGAGCACGTGCGATTGCTGAAGCGTTTTGCCAACAAAGTTGTTCTTGCTTTCGATGCAGACAAAGCAGGGCAGGGCGCCGCCGAGCGTTTCTACGAGTGGGAAAGCCGCTACAAGGTGCAAGTGAGTGTTGCGAAGTTTCCTGATGGCAAGGACCCAGGCGATCTTGCATCGTCCGACCCGGAGGGCTTGGCTGCAGCGATCAAGGATGCAAAGCCATTTTTGGGGTTTCGCTTGCAGCGCGTGTTCTCCATGGGTTCGATTAACTCGCCAGAAGCACGCTCGCGCACTGCAGAGCAAGCAATGTCGGTCATCAACGAACACCCAGATAAAAACGTTCGCAAGTTATATGCGGGTGAAGTGGCAAGCCACGTTGGTATTCCCGCCGCAGATTTGATGACACTTGCCGAGCGCGGCTCCCGTAAACCCGTCGTCGCGGTGGCCGCCCCCGATCGATCTTCGCGTCGAGAGAATGCCGAGTTTGTTGCTATTGCGTTATTGATCCAACAGTGGGACGATATTGCTCCATGGATGGTCGAGGCACTGTTCCAAGACGACGTCTACCGTCGTGCATTCCTGGCTCTCGCCGAAACACAGGGTGTCGTGAACGCCGCTCTTGAATCGGCCGACCCGGAGGCACGCGAAGCAATCGAGCGGGCGGCAGTTGCCGATGTTGATTCTGAGCCGATGTTGGAGGCGCTCAATCTCATTTCTGCAGCAGTGCGACGTGAGCTAACGGCCCGCGTGAAAATTTCGGATCCGGAACAAATCCGCCTCGACCGAAATGCCCGCTTATTGCTTGAGCAGTTAGATAACCCCACTACTGCAGACGAAGCCGCCTCGCAATTGCTCGATTGGCTTAATCTTCGTCTTCAGGATCACGTATGAGAAGCCAATTCGCCAGCGACTCGGGGCCCGACGCAGTTCGCATGTATCTCAACGAGATAGGCCAAGT
>SXGQ01381543.1_pt1 | contig 10585 bp, 9 predicted proteins | sample 3178371 | NCBI WGS metagenome assembly SXGQ01 (sample SAMN11356859, study PRJNA531348) | freshwater metagenome | isolation source: freshwater sample F1-20 | place: China: Fuxian Lake, Yuxi | collected 2017-12-25 | reverse complement strand
TACCGCGTTCACCCTAATTCCTAACGGTGCAAGCTCGAAAGCCATCGCTTGTGTGAGGCCGATTGCGCCGAATTTGCTGGCTACATAGTCTGCAAGAAAGGGTGCTCGCCCCTGTTTTCCAGCCATTGAGGCGATGTTTACGATACAGCCGGATTTACGCTTGGCCATAACGCGTGCAGCTGCTTGGCCTGAAAAGAACAGGCCTTTAAGGTTGACGTCCAGAGTGAAGTCATACTGTTTTTCATCAATGTCTAGGAATCGAGCCATTCTGGAGACACCAGCATTGGAGACCCATGCTTCAATTGGGCCGATATCCGATTCGATAGACGTGACCACCTCATGGCAGGTCGATGCCAGTGTCACATCCAGCTTGCGTGCATGCGCACTAGGCAATCCTGACGCGACAGTCTCGGCGCCAGCTTCGTCCATGTCTGTCACCACGACCGTATAGCCGCGACTCGCCAGTTCGGTGCAGATAGCAGCACCAATTCCTGAGGCACCGCCTGTCACCACCACGATAGATGTCATTCTTTTTCTCCATTTGTGGCTAACTGCGTGAACTCATGCTGGGCTGTGCAATTTTGCAAATCTAATGTTGTCCACCATTGCTGAAAGTCCCGCAGATCGTTAAGGCGCTGGTCACCTTGCGCCAGTTCATTGTCTCCAACGATCAGCACCCGTAAGCCTGCTGCGCGCGCTGACCGCGCACCGCTAACGCTGTCTTCCACGGCCCAGGCCTCCCGAGCTGGGACCGCCATTGTGGATAGCGCTCGCAAATATGGTTCTGCCGCTGGCTTTGATTTTCCTACATCGTCTAGTGAGACAACGACCTGAAACAAGTCGAGGACACCAATCGTCCTTAAATTTGCTAGCACGATCGGCCGCTCTGAGTTAGAAACGGCTGCCAACGAGACTCCCAAGTTCGACAGGTGTTCGAGGGCCTGACGTGCGCCGGGCAATACGCGTACCTCCCTTGAATGCTTTAGGTAATACCGGGTAACGGCGCGCCTGAACTCGCGCTCGGCGTTATTTGTTTGCTGTTCGAACTTGCTTTCGAAACGGGTTGCAAGTAAACGCCAGACATCGCCGATCGCCACCCCGACAAATGGTGTGTCTCCATAGTCCGTGATGTCAACGCTGTGTGCGTCGCAGACCGACTGGAGCGCACGCAGGTGCAATGGCTCGCTGTCGACTAAGGTGCCGTCAACGTCCCAAGCCACGGCGCGCGTGCGGTTCATTGCCTGCCTCCCATCGTTTGAAACAAGGGTTTAAGTACGCTATAAAGTTGATGGTAATCGCCATACGCTTGGTCATAAACGCTTCGATTCCTAATGTCTGGCTCAACGGGTGTACCCAGAGAAACAAAAGCTTGCGCACCCTGCCAGTTTGAGCTTAGACCACAGCCAAGCGCCGCCATCCATGCTGCTCCAAGGCAGGAACCAGGGTGGCCAGATAAGGGTTGGACAGGGCGGTCTAGGACGTCGGCAATGATCTGTAGCCACACTGAGCTGGCTGAGCCGCCGTCGGAAGCCATGACACTTGTTGCAGGCATACCAATGTCTGCAAAAACCTCCATGTGGTGGCGAATACCGAAGGCAACCCCTTCAAGCATGCTTCGCCACATGTGCCCAGGGCCGTGGTGGAGGCCGAGTCCGGTAAATGTGCCACGCGCCAGCGGGTCGTGAATGGGCGTTTTCTCACCCAAGAAAAACGGCAGCGAACGCACACCTTCGCTACCAGCAGGGATCGAGGCGGCCCAATGATCTAGCTTCTGATGAATGGATGCGCCGGGACGGTCCTGGGCTGCACCACCAAATCGTGAAGCAAACCAATTCAGCAAGGATCCGCTACAGGCCATACAGCCATTGGGCATGTAGAGTCCCTGCATGGGGTGATAGTCAAGAAACAAGCGCGAATCGGGTCGTGCCTTCTTCGATGCCAGAAGGATATCGCAAGCACCACCGAGCTTGATCAGCATGTCGCCTGGGCCTTGCACGCCTGCGGCCCATGCTGATCCAACGTGGTCCGCAAGACCTGCCACTACTGGGGTGCCGGCATGGAGTCCGGTCGATCTAGCCGCCTCAGGTGTAACCTCGCCAACGATGTCACTGCTGCGCGCAAACTGCGGGACCTGGTCTGATGAAATGTTGCCTGCAGCTACGAGATCCTCTGCAATATGACCTGTCGCAAGATCGATAAACCCCGCCTCAAGCGCCCAGTTTTGCTCCACGTTGCGCGACCCTGTGAGACGGAAGTTGATGTAATCGTAACTGCCAAACACCGTGGCAATTTGTTCGAAAATCTGAGGCTCGTGGTGTGCTATCCAACGCAACTTGGCTGCCACCAACTGCTGGTTGATACCATTCCCCGTTCGCTTAGTAAAAGCCGCTTCGTCGAATTCGCGGCGCAGCGAATCTACCTCCTGTGCACAGCGGCCATCGCTTTGCTGGATGCTCGGTCGCAGCAGTTCACCATCTGCATCCAGCAACACGACGGCTGGCACCATACCTGAAACTCCAACGGATTTGACGTCGTCAGGTTTGATGCCGGATTTTTCAAGTAGCTCTGCAATGATGGCGCATACGTTGTCCCACCATTGATTAGGATCTTCCTCTGCCCAGCCCGCGTGAAGGTGTGAAAGCGAGACTGGTCTGCTGGCCAAAGCCAGTTGTTCAGACGGCATGCGGATCAAAATGCCGATCGTTGAGGTCGTCCCAATATCAAGGCCGATAACGCATGTCATTGGTAATCACCGCGTCTTCACAGACTATTGACCCGATCCATGAACCGCTTGACACGGTCACCATCTACCGGATTCCACGTCACGCCATCAACCTTGAAGTGCGTGCCAACGATACAACCATCCGCAAGTGACAGGATGTCCTTGACTGTTTCCAACGTGACGCCGGTATTGGCAAAAACAGGAACCTTGCCTTCTAGTGCTTCTGCTACCCGCTGCAAGTCGGACGTATTTACCCCTTGCCCAGTCAATGCTCCAGAGACTAGGATTCCGTCTGCCAGTGACGAAAAAACCGCACTGCGGGCGCGCAGTTCAATGGGCCGGCGGTCGAGTGAGTCGGCAAATTCGGCATTGATGTTGAACAACAGCTTTAAGTCATCGCGACCCACGTTGCGTCTTAGTCTCAGGGCCGTGGCTGCATCGGGCTTCCATAGGCCCATGTCCGAAGCGAAGACACCAGTAAAGATCTCTCGCACGAATGATGCCCCAGTGGCCGCGGCGATTGCAACACTAGCCGTAGGATCCCAAAGCCAATTCACACCAAAAGGAATTGTCAACATAGGTTTGACGGCCGTGATCACTGCTGTCATCGCGGCCACTCCTTCAGCGGGTGCCTGCAATTGGTAGGGGCGGTCGTTCTCGTTGCCAAACATGATTGCGTCCACACCCCCAGCCTGTAAGCGCTCCACGTCTGCAATGACCCCGTCGATCAGACCGCTCATGCCGCATTTAGAGTTGTACAAAGGGGTTCCGGGCAGAGCGCCTATGTGCGCCATGCCGATCACGGCTTTCTTGCGCGAACCAAAAAAATCAAAGAGCATTAAAATGTCCTTACCCGATTAACTTCGAACAGATTCGAACAATGTATCACTCTTTTTATGGTCTCACCAGCCGAAATGCTGCCCAAAGCGTAGTTCAGACAAAAAGTGCGCTAACGGGTCAAAAGGGCGGTTTTTAGTCGGGAACCACAGTGCTTTTTTGAGTCGCGATCGCGGTCACGACGGGCATAGCGCAGATGGTTAGCAAGAATTTGGATGTTACCGCCGACTAAATTATCGATAAAGAAACACACTATCGGCGGTGATTTAAGTGTTTACCCGATGCTTTGGTGGTGGAGGTTGCCAAAATTATCGATAACCGATATTCTCAGTACTCATGTCGACACAGCCCAACAGTAAGCGTAGCCCTCGAATGCTCGCATCCCGGAAAAGCGAAGAGGTCTATACGATTCTTCGCAAGCGCATCGTGTTGTCTGACATCAACGACAACCAGACCATCACGGAAATGGAGATCGCAACTGCGACCGGCTGCAGCCAAAGCACAGTCAGGGAGGCTCTACTTAGGTTGCAAGAAGAGGGTCTAGTTGTTCGCAAGGCCTACCGAGGGAGCGTGGTGTCGCCCATATCGATCAACGAGGCGCAGGCGTTTCTCAAGCTAAGAGCTCAACTGGAATCCGACGCTTTGGTTCACTCTTTGCCGTTGGTTGATGCCTCTCACATTGCGGAGCTTTCCGACTTAGTACGTGCGATGGAGGCTTTGGCTGCAGCCGGCGATGAGTACGGGCTGTTTGAGTCGGATCAGCGCTTTCACACTCGTCTGTTCGAACTGGCGCAGATGCCTGCCTTGGTGCCCGTCTTGATTCGGTGTTCACTCTATAACCACCGGAACAAAATATCGCTCGTCAACGCACCACGGACGCTGCAGGAGACGGCCCAGCGTCACTGGGGCATCGTTCATGCTCTGCAAAGAGGCGATGTGGTCGGGGCGCAAAAAGTGTTGCAGCACCATATCAAGAGCGTGGCAGGAAACACCGACGAAGAGTTCGAGGCGAAAGATCAAACTGAACTAGATCCACACCAGCGGGTGCTGTTTGAACGCGTCGCTCGTGAGGACGCGGGCTTACCCGTCATTACCGAGCTCCCGCGTCAAGAGGCTTTAAGGCAGTTCGAAAAAGTTAACGCCCGCTGGAACGGAGTGCCGCTGACCTCTTTCGATGTCGAGCATTTCGATATTCCTGGCCTTGTGCGCTCCGATGCACCGGCCCGTCGAATACCCGTCGTGGAAATTCGCCACCGCGGGACGCATGATCCCTCAAGGGGGGAGCTGATTTATCTCCATGGCGGGGGCTGGGCCTTCGGTAACATGCGTACCCACATGGGAGCCATGTCCCGCCTGGCTGAGCTCACCGGCTGCCGGGTTTTGGGTGTGGACTACGCATTGGCCCCTGATCACCCGTTCCCTGTTGGGCTGAATGAGTGCACCTGGGCTTGGCGTTGGCTGCGCAGCTCGCTCGCTCATTCTGGGCCGTGGTCAATCTCTGGTGACTCGGCAGGTGCCAATCTCGCCTTGGCAATGATGCTCGACCTCAAAGCGCTTGGAGAGCCGTTGCCCCACCTAGCGCTTCTTTTTTACGGTGTTTACTCGAGCGACCATGGAACTGAGTCTCACCGTCGCTGTGGGAGCGGTCGCTTTGGCTTGTCCAGCCAGCGGATGACCTGGTATCGGGAGCAGTATCTGGCGGGAACGAGCCACGCCGCGAATGATCCGCGCGTCTCGCCCTTGAACGGCGACCTTGAAGGGCTGCCCCCCCTTTTTCTAAACGCCGCGGGATTGGACCCGCTGCACGATGACACCACAGCGCTGGTCAAAAAGTTGAGCAAGACGAGCACGCCATTTGAGTTTCATCGCTATGAGGGCGTTGTGCATGGCTTCATGCAAATGGCATCCGAGTTGCCCCAGGCACAGAAGGCATTCGAGGATGCTGCAAGGTTTTTAAGAGCACGTCAACCCGCCGAGTGATCGGCTTAACAAGCAGAGAAGAGGAGACAAACATGAAACGTAGAGCAATGATTTCCATGTCGGCCGCTACCTTGGCCGCACCTATTATTGGCCAGGCCCAGGCGCCCACAGTGGTCAAGTGGTGGTATCACTTTGACAATCCGCAAGCTTCTCCAGCCGATCTGATTGCCAAGTTTGAACGTGAAAACCCCGGCATCAAAATTCAGGCCGAATCGATTCCATGGGGCGGAGGTAACGACTACTACACCCGCCTTTATGCTGCGCTAGTCGCTGGCACGGCACCCGACTGCGCAATGGTCAAGCTTGGGAATCAATCTCGCCTTTTGCAAATGAAGGCGCTGGAGCCGCTGGACGGCTATCTTGCTAAATGGGCCGGTCAGCAAGACATTTCTGCCAACCTCTGGAAGATGCATCGGGCAACCGATGGGAAAAGCTACTACATGCCACTTCAGTATGTCGTGCTCTACCTCTATTACCGGACCGATCTGCTGGCCAGCGCGGGTGTGCAGCCGCCAAAGACTTTTGACGACTTTTTGAAGGTAAGTCAAGCCGTCAATAAGGGTGATGTTTCGGCCTTCGGCATGCGCGGCGGTGCGGGAGGGCACGACCACTGGGGCAGCTTCGTGCTGGGTGGCGGTGCAAACTTTGACAAGGGCGGCATGGTGACGGCCAAAGCGCTGGCTGCGAATCGCTGGTTTGTCGAACTTGGTACCAAGCACAAGGTTTTCCCCGCCTCGGCACCCACCGACGGCTTTAGGCAGATCGTTGACAACTTCAAGGCCGGGCGTACCGCAATGACGATACATCACATCGGGTCAGCCAACGAAATGGTTCAGGCACTCGGCGACAAAGTCTCCGCGGTACCTGTTCCGGCGGGCCCAGATGGCAAGGGCTGGACATCATTTGGTGACGAATCCAACGCGGTGTTTGCCAGCAGCAGGGCCAAAGATGCAGCTTTCAGATGGTGTGCTTTTCTCTCGACGGGGGAAAATAACGTGGCATTTAACGCGTTCACTGGCCAGTTGAGCGTGACAAACAGTGGGGCGGCCAAGTGGACGCTACATCCCAAGCGCTTTGTCGACGCAACCGCTAATTCGACTGCATTCATGGACGTGCTTCCAAACGATACCAAGACCGCAGATTTCACCCGTACAGTCTGGCCCCAAAACATGCAGCGGGCACTGCTAGGGCAGATCACGCCAGACGCGATGATGCAAGGTTTCGAAAAGCACTTTCACGGCTGAGCCTCGCCAGGACCGCTTTCAGGCCCTGCCTTGCACTTCGGTGCAAACAGGGTCTGATTGACCCATCAAGGATCTCATGAACCGCCCTATCGAACCACTGCTCTTTCTTCTTCCCGCCCTGCTGGTGACCGCCGCAGTAGTCTTGTTTCCTGCACTGCAAACCGTCTGGCTAGGTTTGCACCACTATATTTTGTTCGACCCGGACAACAGTTCTTTTGTCGGTCTGAATAATTTCGTGGCCATTTTGCGTGATGAATTGTTCTGGATTTCGCTCAGTAACTCAATCATATGGGTCGTTTCAGCGGTTGGCTTCCAGTTTTTACTGGGCCTTGTGACTGCCTTGTTGCTCAACCAGACCTTTGCTGGACGCAGCTTTGCGAGAGCCTTGGTGGTCATTCCTTGGGCTCTTCCAAGCGTGATCATTGGCCTGATGTGGACGTGGATGTACGACCTGAACCTCGGAGTTATCAATGACTTGCTCTTGCGTTCGGGCCTCATCCAAACGCCCGTAGCCTGGTTGTCGCAGCCTTCAACCGCTTTGGGTGCCGTCGTTCTGGCGCTGATCTGGCAAGGGTTTCCCTTTTTTACCGTGATGATCCTGGCAGGGCTTCAGACCATTCCCGCTGAGCAATACGAGGCGGCCGAAATGGATGGAGCCACGCGGTGGCAAAGTCTGCGCTACATCACCTTGCCCGCCTTGCGCGATGTCATCGCTACGGCTCTTTTATTACGCATCATCTGGGTCGCGAACTCGCTGGATGTCATCTTGGTGATGACAGGCGGCGGCCCGGGGTTCAGCACCCACACGCTGCCCTTGTATGCGTTTCTTAAAGCTTATTCAAGCATGGACTTCGGCTATGCGTCGGCTCTGTCTCTGGTGCTCACATTGCTGCTTTTGTTGGCCGTAGCTGTTTATGTCCGGCGCATCGCCAGGGAGGTATTTCGATGATTGATCGCCGGACGCGTCTGCGTCGCCTCCTCGAAATTGAGCTGCCAATTTTGTTCATTTTGATGTTTGCCCTGGCCCCTTACCTGTGGATGGTGCTGACTTCGCTCAAACCTAATGAAGCCATTTCAATATTTCCCGTTCAGTACCTCCCTGAGCGATTCACGTTAGAGCACTACAGCGTGCTCCTGGCGAAAACAAGCTTTGCGATAAATCTCGGACATAGCCTGCTGATCTCCATCGGGGCAGTGGCGCTTGGTCTTGGGGTCAGCGTACCGGCAGCCTACGCTTTTTCACGCTATCGCTTTCGCGGCCGCAAGGCTGCATTGGTGCTTTTTCTCGTCATCAACATGGTTCCGGTCGTCCTGCTCATCATTCCCTTATTCGTTTTGATGCGGAGTTTTGGATTGCTGGACACCCACTTGGGCATCGTGTTGGGGCATGCAACTTTCGCCATCCCATTTTCGGTTTGGATGATGACCAGTTATTTCAACGCCTTGCCGATCGAGTTGGACGAGGCGGCCTTGGTTGACGGCGCTACCCGCCTCCAGACGATCCGTCACGTAGTCCTTCCACTGGCCATGCCCGGCATCGTCACCACGGGCATCTACATCTTCGTGAACTCCTGGAACGAATACCTGTTCGCGATGATGTTGTCTGGTCAGTCAGTCAAGACCGTCACCGTCGCACTGCAGTCTTTCATTGGCGAGTTCACTGTTCAATGGGGCTTGCTGACGGCGGCAGGTACTCTGATCGCCATACCCGTCACCATCCTTTTTCTAATTATTCAGCGTCGCCTGGTCGGTGGGCTAACTGCAGGGGCCGTCAAATCATGATCAATCCAATTGGAATAATTTCTATGTTTTATGCCCGTCCCTTCGTGGCCGAGCATTTGAATCTTTTCAAGCGCATGAAAAAGTCTGGCATGGACTTTGTTGAATTGCTCGTCCCTGAGCAGGGTGAGCTCGACCTGAACGCAACCCGACGAGCCTTGGAAGAGGCCCAGTTGAGCGTAGTTCTGGCCGCCCGAGTCAATCTAAGCCGTGACTTGGCCAGCGACGACCCGAATTCTCACCTTGCCGGCGTACGCTATCTTGAATACTGTGCTGAGGTCGCCGTGGCGCTCGGGGCAACGCTGGTTGGCGGACCGTTGTACGGTGCACCGCTGGTTTTTGCCGGGCGTGCACCTGCGCCTGTAGCCGAAGCGGACCGCTTGGCTCGGGTAGACCGGGTTGTCTCGGGATTGCGCGCGGCAGGCAGCAAAGCCGTCAACCTCGGGGTGCGACTGGCGGTCGAGCCTCTGAACCGATTTGAGACCGACTTCGCGTCGACTACGCAGCAGGGGCTCGACTTAGTCAATCGCGTGGATTCTCCCGCGGTCGGTTTGTTGCTAGACACATTCCACATGAACATGGAAGAGGGTAATCTGGCTGAGGCGATTTTGCGTAGCGGCTCTCGGCTCTTCCACTTTCAGGCAAATGAAAACCACCGGGGATTTGTTGGCTCCGGTCACCTCGACTGGCCCGATATAGCGCGAGCCTTAGTCCGGGTCGGCTACCGCGGTCCGATCACGCTTGAGCCATTCCGGCGTCAAGAGCAGCGCCTTGGTGTGCCCTTAGCTCAGTGGCGTACTCCGGTCGAAAACGAAGATCAGGCCCTGAGCGATAGCGCAGCGTATCTGCGCACCGCTCTGGCATTTGCGACACAGGGGGCCGCATGAAGCGAATTGGGTGGATCGGCTGCGGTAAGCATGCCAACGAGATGATTCTTCCGCAGCTTAGCCGTGCAGGGCTGGGCGTTGTTCAACTTTGCGATATCCAGGCGGAGGCGCTCGCGTCCACGGCGCATCGCTTTGGGGTGGCCCACATAACACAAGACTGGCGTGATGTGTTGAACAATCCCGACCTTGACGCTATAGGGGTTGCCGCCGGTCCGCAGCAGCACGTGGAGATCGCCAAGGCTGCGGTCCAAAAAGGTTTGCCGGTGTTTATAGAAAAGCCTCCAGCCGCCACGGCAAAAGACGCGGCAGAACTGGCGTCTTTATCGGAGCACTCTCGCGTCCCCGTAGTGATGGGCTTCATGAAGCGCTACTCCACAGCAAACCGAATGGCAATCCGCCTTGTGCATGCGCAGGAGTTTGCTGAGCCCGCTAGTTTTCTCGGTCATTACATGACCGCACCCAGCTACTTTGTTAAAGATGTGGACTACCAAGGCTTTTATCTTCATCACTGTGTGCATTACTTGGACCTTGTTCCGCATTTGATGGGCAAGCCCGTTTCCCTAGGGGTTCGACATCATGAGCTCAAGCCGGGAAAGCTGCTTTTGCATGTGGACTTCCTTTTTGAGGGCGGCGGGTTAGCCACCCTGGTCATGGGTACCCACCAATCTCGCGCTACGCCGATGGAATGGTGGCAGGTCATGGGAGATCATCAACGCGTTGAAGTGCGCAACGTTCATGAAGTGCGTTACTACCGATCCCCCAAGTTCAAGGTGGACGATCCCGAGGCGACCTTGATCGATGGCGAAGACACCTTGATTTGGGAACCTAATTTGACGGTCGCGGCGAATGAAGATCACAAGGGCTATCTAGCGCTGTTGCGCGACTTTGCTTCAGTGGTCGATGGACGAGCGCCCCTTAATGTCCCTGTCGCGCGAGACGGCGCACAGGCCATGCTTATGCTGGAAGCAATGATTCAATGCATCGACACGGGCAACCGTGTCAACTTTTAACTTCTCCGGAGAATTAGATGGCCAGCGTGCACATCAAAGGCGTCCAAAAGAATTTCGGCACCGTCCAAGTTCTGCATGGCATTGATTTCGACATTTCTGATGGTTCTTTCACGGTGTTGGTCGGAC
>SXGQ01228486.1_pt1 | contig 10585 bp, 9 predicted proteins | sample 3178371 | NCBI WGS metagenome assembly SXGQ01 (sample SAMN11356859, study PRJNA531348) | freshwater metagenome | isolation source: freshwater sample F1-20 | place: China: Fuxian Lake, Yuxi | collected 2017-12-25 | reverse complement strand
TTCTATAGTAAGGTAACCTCGAGCAACATCAGGTTGGTTCGTTACCACAACTGTAATAAATCCATGATCATGTAGTATGGAAACTGCATCCTTAACCCCAGCAAGAATTTTTAAATGATTAATTTCTCTCGGAGAGTGTGGTCTCCCTTCAAGTACCAACGATTGATTTATAACTCCGTCGCGGTCCAAGAACACGGCTCGCTTTAAGTTACCATTTGGTGGCATTTGCCTTGAGTTTCGGGTGAGAGACCATTAAATGCCATACAATCGCCTGGAATGATTCTGAATGAGGCGTGATTGACGCTGGATTAATAGGAGGAACAACTAAACAAATATCTGCGTGTTGGTGAGTATATCCACCTTCTTTCCCTACTATGCCAATCACTTTTGCATTCTGAGTTTTGGCTAAATCTATGGCTAAGCATAAACTTTTACTCACTCCTCTTTCGATATCACCACCACCTACGGAAAGAATTAGAAGACAGTCGTCCGATGAAAATTTGCTAACACCTAAAAAACCTGTGAAGATTGTTTCAAAGCCCTCGTCATTTGTTCTAGCAGTTAATTCAGATACATTATCGGTTGGTGCATAACATTCTATTCCCGCAAGCTTACGAAAGTCATTCACTGCATGGCTTGCATTACCAGCACTGCCTCCCACCCCAAGAATAAAGAGTCTTCCTTTTCTGTTTTTCACATCAACGAGTAAATCAATCATTTGTTCCACTATGGATATATCCAGGGTTTCGGCAATTCTTACAACCTCATTCATGTGTTCCCGTGAAAAATTCACATTTTCTCCCGTTCTAGATATCGTTCTAAGTCAACGATACCCTTGAAGGAACCAATTTCATAGAACCTTTCGTAAACTTCGTACGCCATTAGTTCTTTGGTATTTGCAAGATGCTCCAAAAGGTCTGATAGATCATAAAATTCATAGGCATTCAGGGTTTTTAGAGCTTCTTTAGATAACACATTAAATCCGTAATCTATGTGCTGCATTTTGACTGTAGCACTCTTTTTAGAATAGGAAATTTCCCCATTTTGACTGATATAAACATTACTCTTGTCAAACTTGTTTGAATTGCGATACACGGTCATTAAACCCAACTTTTCTTTTTCAAAAAATTTCTTGAAGATTTCATCGTATCGAATGGGTAGATAAGAGTCTCCGTATATGACACCAAAAACTTCTTCCAGTAGAGATTCGGCTTTCTTTAGCGCACCTCCGGTGCCGAGAGGATTTTCTTCTACTGAAAATTGAATTCGTAATCCAAATCTCTCACCATCTCCGACAAAATCGATTATTTCTTTTGATCTATAGCCAAGACACAAAATGACTGAATCAATTCCAGACTTAGCTAGTAGTTCTAACTGCCAAGCTATAAACTCTCGCCCATTTACTTTTACTAATGACTTAGGAACTTCTAAAGTTAATGGATGTAATCTTGTCGCAAGTCCTCCGGCAAGAATAACTATGGGGGGGTTCATGAGAGAATTATCTTGGTGCCTTCGAAATCAAAAGTGAATCTAATTTCTTGCATACTTTTGTTACTCATCGCATGACGTAGTTTTTCTCGGTCTTTGGCATAGAGTAACAAAAAGCCTCCACCTCCAGCGCCTACTACTTTACCCCCTACGGCACCCTCACGAATAGCGTAGTCATATGCTTCATCGATGAAAACATTTGACATTCCTTTTGTCCGCAAACGTTTTCTCATCCAATGTTCGTGCATCAATTTTCCGTACAACAAAGTGTCGCCCTCCAGTAAAGCTGTTTTGCTTCTTAAACCCAATTCCTTCGTATAATGCAAACTTTCAATCATCTCTTGGTTTCCGGCTTTAGATTTAGTTACCTGGTCAATCAAAATTGAACTTGCAGATCTAGAATGTCCAGTGTAAAAGAGTAGAAGGTTGTCTTCTAAATCATGAGTTGTGTCCACAGAAATACTTAAAGGGGAAGCGTCAACACTTCCATCTTTCCTAAAATTGAACTCAGTTATTCCTCCGAAAGCGGAGATGTATTGATCCTGTTTGCCAATTGGCTCTCCGAGACGATTTATCTCTATATCAGAAGCTAACTCTGCTAGCTCACGTGTGTGAATACTCCTTCGGTAGTGCGCAAATAGGCACTTTATTAACGCTGTGGTAAAGCTGCCGCTGGATCCTAAACCAGTTCCCGAGGGAATGTCTGCCAAAGTCGTAATTTCAATTTGAGGAGTCTTTAATCTCATCTCTTTCAAAGCTTCTCTTACAATCGGGTGTCGAACTTGTTCAACTTTACTAACCTGTTCAATTTCAGAGTATTTTAGATAAATACCTGTGCTAAATGGACGCATCGTTGTAACATACACATACTTATTTATCGCAGCAGCAATTAAGAATCCTTCATGTTCCTCATAGTAAGATGGCACATCTGTTCCACCACCTCCAAGTGAAATTCTTAGTGGACTCCTAGCGATAATCATCTCCCCGTCTTCCTATATATCTCCTCAACGATCTCCAGGACTCTAACACTGGAAACAATATTATTCGAAAAATCAGTTCCATTTTCAAGATCGAAAACGAATTGCTCGAGCTCTAATCTCCAAGAAATGTCTTCTTCTCGAAAAATCCATTCTTGTATAACTGGCGGACCCATCTCGGGCATCATTCGATAGTGTATTAGTTTCTCTAATCCATAACTTCTGCCAATTCCTGGTATCTCTAACTTTCCCAAAGTTCCATAGACCTCGAGAGAAAATTTATTTTTCCATTCGGTACACGACGCGTGAAGGAACGCAACCCTATCTGATTTGTTACTTAATATCATGAAGGCATTGTCTTCGACTTGCATATCCCAAAAGTAAGTTGGGGTTGCTGCGTAGTCCAGCTTTAGATTACCGAGAACTTCGAGTGAAATGTCCAGTAAATGGCTTCCTTGATCAATCAATTCTCCGCCGCCCGAGTCTTGCTTATTAGCTCGCCACTCATTCTCATAACCAATTCGTCCTCCATGACCATATCGCCCACGCAAATACATGAATTTTCCAATCGCGCCGTCTTTAATCATCTCAAACATCTTCATTAAACTTGGATGAAACTTGTGATTGTAACCAACATGGATTTTTCGCTCTTTCTCTACAGCCAAGTTTGCTATCCTTTGGAGGTCTCTTGAGACAAGAGCACCGGGTTTTTCCAAAAAAACATGTTTTCCCGTTTCAATAGCACGAATAGCTATCGGCATTAAGGCAGAATGCTGTGTTGCGATAACAACATAATCAATTTCCGAATTTTGCAACAAAAAATCTAAGTTTAAATAACTCTTGCAAGAGTGCTTTTCAGCAAAGTCCTGAGATGCTTTGATCGATGTATCGAAGCATCCAATTAAATTTGAATTTCCCTTCATTCCCTCTGCGCGTTTTTTCCCAATAAGGCCACATCCGATTATCGCCGCATTCACGCGAGATCACCCCAATCTACTCCACGATCTCGTCCAATTATTCTTCGCAACGTATACAAGTCTGAACTCTTCAATTCTTCTGAGTGTGCAATCCATGATTCCCAATTGTCCCACTCGGCGCTGATTAGTTTTCCAGTTATCAACCCCGCTTTATCTTGAATCAAGAATTCTATGAGTGACATTGGTTTCAAATAAGAATCGTAGTTGTCTCTAAATTTCTGCAACGATTTTATGTACAAACTGTCACCTATACGATCACTCCCTGCTTGAATCATTTGGGACAAAAGTCTAGTTTTCATGAAACCCGGCGAGATTGAATTTAGAGTCACTCCCGAATCCAAGTATTCTCTTGCGAGCGTTTCAATAAACCTAACCGACGCTGCTTTCGATGCTGCGTAGCTTGACATGCCTTCTATCGGCGCTGTGGCGCCTCCACCTGATAAATGCAATATACGACCCCAACCTTCTTGGAGCATTGAAGGTAGAAAGGAGAAGACTAGGTTCGAAGTACCAAACATGTTCACTTCAAACGATTTTCTCCATTCAGATTGGTTTTGTCGATCAAATTTCTCTATAGCACCAATTACTCCGGCGTTACAGATCAAAATGTCAACACAAAAATTGTCTGATTCTAGTTTCTTCTTGATAACATCTACCTGCTCTAAATCGCTAACGTCTGCTGTAAATCCATGAACCTTCGATTTACTGAGACTTAATGACTTAAGTCGGTCTAAAGTACTTCTAATATCAGCCGAGGTTCTAGCGCAAAAAGCTACATTGAATCCTTTTGCAAGAAAGTTCTCCACGCAACGTAATCCCAGCCCAGATGTCCCACCACTTACAAAAACGTTTTTTGGGATTGAGCTTTCTTTCATACTCTAACCTTTACCAACCGTAATGTAACGTGATGATTTGTAAAAGCTAGGTTCAAGAGCTGCTAGATAAGCAAAAGGGTCTAATATCACCATCTCCTTTTCTGCTAAATCCAACAAATCATCAGATAGTTTCTTGGTCCATGAATTATTGAAAAAATTCTTGTAAACAACCAATGCGTTGCAACCTTTGAATGATTCAAGTAATTGAATCTTTGTAAAACTTCTCAACTCGGATTCGTCAATTTCAATGCTTTCTACGAAACTTACTTCATGCCCTTTGCCGTTTAACCAGTTCATGGTGTCTAGAATGATTGATCCTCGTAACGTACTTGTATTTTCCACGTACGTTACCCCCCAGAAGCATATCTTTAGTTTCGAGTTTCCCTGAATATAACTTTCAAGTTGTCTGCGTAGCCATGAGTTGTTATGTGCATTTGAAATCAAGATTGATTCTAGGAGAGTAGGTTTTGGTCTTGAATTCGACTGGAGTTTCGAAAGCACAAAAAGCTCTCGAGAGAGGGTGTTGCCTGAAAACCCCAGGCCCGGGCTCAAGTAGGCTTTTTCTCCGACTCTAGAATCAGTTTTCAATCCCATCTCTACCTCTTTGGCATCGGCTCCATTTTGTTCACAGATTTCAGCAATTTCGCCCATAAAAGCTACATTCATGGCGAGATAAGCATTCAAAGCGTGCTTAATAACCTCTGCTGATTCGCGTTTTACCCAAACAAGGCTGGTTTTGAGTGGCATAAACAGCGAAATTGCTACCTCACTTGGTTCACCGTTTGATGTCCCAATTATAATTCTCTCTGGTTTAAAGAAAGTTTCAACTGATTTTCCCAGTCGCAAATTCTCAGGCTGAACAATCACATTGCCTTCTAGTCCTTTATCCCTCATGACTTTCTCAATATACGAACTTGACCCAACGGGTAACTGAGAAGAAATCATTATTTCCGTATCAGTTGATATATGACAAATAATCTTCTCAATAGCACGAATCACCAAAGCCGAATCTGGCTTTTCCGATTGATCAATCGGGGTATCGTAGGCGACAATCAATAAATCTACTTCCATTAAATTGTCGTAGTCATCAGTGAAAACAATGTTTTCCTGAGACTGACTAATTCTTAGTAAATTCAATAAGTCAGGCTCGTAAACTGGCAAGTCGCCCTTCTTCAGAGTTTCTACGTTTTGCAAGGAGCTATCAAATGCGATCACCTTATGCCCCAGATGCGAAAGTCCTACGGAGTAAACAACTCCTAAATGCCAAAGTCCTGCTACCGCAATCTTCATTGCTCTCGAGCCTGCCGAAATAGCCACTTATTATCTTGAAGAAATCTGACGGTGCCTCTTACAGACTCCTCTATCGAGTATTTAGGTATCCAGCCCAGTCCTCTAATCTTCTTGGTATCCAAGAATATAAATGGGTTGTCTCCAACCCATCCGCGTTCCTTGTCCTCAAAACTCAGCTCAGGGTTCAATTCCAATTCATCCAATATCCAAGTTAGCGACTGTTTAACATCGCAATACTCCTGATGCCCTAAATTAAATATGTTCAAACGTTCGGAGGATTTTAAAAGAGCAATCTCTATTGCCTCAAGGCAATCAGTTACGTTCAAATAGGACTTCCTTTGACCTCCATTACCCAAGACCGATAAATAAGACGGATCTTTGTAAAGATTCGACATGAAGTCATAAACGTGTCCGTGTGAATACCTCGGGCCAAGTATCGATACAAACCTGAAAATCCAAACCTTGATATCGAATGCGGCAGAAAAGGCTTGGGCTAATCCTTCGCCGGCTAGTTTTGATGCTCCATACAGGGATGTCTGAATTGGGAAAGGGGCACTTTCGGGGGTTGGAATTGAACTACTCTCGCCATATACAGAGCCGGTCGATGAAAAAACAAATTCTTGCACTTCGGCAATTTTCGATGCTTCAAGAACATTATATGTGGCTAAAGTATTTTGCATTAAATCGCGATCCGTGTGTTTCGGACCATTTCTTACATCCGCATTTGCGGAAAAATGATAGATTCGAAAACAGTTTTGAAGTAACTCGGCAAGGCCTTTATCCTTTACAAAATCATATTTAACGAGATTGAAGTTCGGATTACTGAGAGCTTTTTCGAGAAACTGTATTCTCCCTGTTGACAAATTATCAAATCCAATAACTTTATAGTTGCGGGATAACAGAAAGTCAACCAAATTGCTTCCTACAAATCCGGCGCATCCGGTCACCGCTACACAGGGTCCCACGACGACAATATCGCATACTTTTGGAGTTAATTCCACAACCAGATAATCCACTATAGTCTGCTTTCGTGACCTACGACGAAAGTCAACCGAATTCACTAAAGAAGAGTATCGATATTCTCTCAGTTCTCATTCCTGTTTACAATGAGGCACCCACTTTGTCGACTTCACTGCGCAAACTATATAAAACCCTTGAAACACTTCATTGTAAATTTGAAGTTATTATCGTCGAAAGCAACTCAACAGATGGAAGCCGGGACATCCTACAGAAATTGAGTGAAAATCTTGATTTTCGGCTTATATATCAAGAGTCGCCAAAAGGTAAAGGTCACGCGATTCGCGAAGCCATGAATTATATGAACGGTGACGTATTTTTAATCTTTGATGCAGATCTTGAATACAATGCATCCGATATTCCAAGTCTACTTAAACCGATTGAATTGGGTTTATCTGCATTTGTCCTCGGTTCACGTCACAAGGATGGTAAAGCATTGCGTATCATGAAAGATGTCCCAATTCGCGCCAAGGTTATGAATGTTGCTCACAAAGTTTTCGTCAGCCTATTGAATTTTAGCCTTGGAACAAAAATGTCTGATCCCTTTACTATGTATAAAGTTTTTCGACGGGAAGTTTTTGATGGTGTAAAGCTAACAAGCAATCGCTTTGACTTTGACTGGGAGATAGTGATCAAAGCCATTAGGCGCGGGGTGGCGCCAATTGAAATTCCTATTCAATACACTTCTCGATCTTTCGCTGAGGGGAAGAAGGTTAGATTTCTTTTTGATCCGATAACGTGGATTATCGCACTCGTCAAATTCCGTTTTATTGACAGAAATCCAAAAAACCCTAGGGAGACTTGACCGTATTTCTAGGACTAGGGCATTTTAATTCCAATTTTGCGACAACCACCTACACATTTTGTTTTATTGAATCGTAGAACTTTTCTATTTACAAAGACGCACGGTTTATCGCGAGATAAGTTTGATTTGGAAAGATTTCAACTATTTTTTGTTAAAATGAATTTCACAACATGTCGAAAGAAAATGCCTGACGTAATCATTTTTTCGATTCGCAAACCAGCTTGATCTATTGCTTCTTCCCCTTCGGCCTTGGTCAAGTAATTATAACCTCCATCAAAAACCCTCCAGTAAAAGTTTTGTATCTTTCTTCTTTGTGGGAAGTCCGAAGCAATATGATCAAAGATTATGACCTTGCCTGATGATACTCGGGAAATCTCCATCAAGGCTTTCGTTGGACTTTCCTTCACATGATGAAGTGTGAAAAGTAGAGTGCCTATTTCAAAGGATTTGTCAGCAAATGGCAAATTAGTTGCTTCTGCTCTCACAAAAAAGTGATCTTTGCTTTCGTGCAGTTTTTTGGCAGATTCGATAAAAGCAATGGAGTTATCAACTCCAACATATGTGCTACAAGTTTTATGTGGGTATTCTGTTTGAGAGATACTCAGACTCGGGCCACATCCAACATCTATAACTGTCTTGTTCAAAACTACATCTTCTAGCCCTATAACATCATCTTCGACCCTTAAGAGTCTTTGAAGAAAATGCTTTACATTGACCCACTTGGAATAGAGGCTATCTCCTTTGTGGGATTCAAACATAATTGAAGTTAGACCTGAGGTTTTTTCTGATTGGTTTGAAACTACGAAATCGAAGACACCGCTTTGCGTGGTTGGCATTCTCCTCTTACAATGTTCACAGCTCCCTTGAATTTTCTTCAATATTTCCAAATAATTTCCTTGATTGCAATAGGGACATATAACGACTTTCCTCGAGATTATTGTCATACGCAAACTCTACACTCTACTAACTTGTTGTCGTACATTTGATGAGTAAATCAGCGCCTGATATCAAATTCGCAGCTTCTAGTATGTTTGTTTCGATCAATCCTTAGATGTTGATCTGGGACGTTTCTATTTTCTCTAATGGTGTAAGTGTCTCTTCTACTCTTTTTGGATCGCTACATAACTATTGAGAGTTTTGTCTGATTTTTCTTGATAGAGAATTCTTTTTGGTTCGTCTCGTTAATGTAGGGGCAGACTCATTCTTTCGAGAGGACTTCTTCTTTGGAGCTCCGCCATTCTCAAGCTCCCAAGCCCTTCTTCCTGCGAGAAGTTCTTGAGCCCGCTCAATCGTCATTGCTTCAACAGTATCTCCTCGACGTAGCGTCGCATTTGTCTCGCCATCGGTTACATACATGCCGAATCGGCCATCTCTGATGATGATAGGACGCTTTGTCTCAGGATCAACGCCAAGTTCTTTTAATGGAGGTTTTGCAACACCGCGACGACGGACCTTTGGTTGTTTGTAAATCTCGACAGCCTTGTTGAGATCGATAGAAAAGAGTTGTTCTTCTGAGGTGAGAGTGCGTGAGTCGGCACCACGTTTTAAGTAAGGACCGAAACGTCCATTTTGTACGGTAATCTCTTCACCAGTTTCAGAATCGACGCCAAGAACTCGTGGGAGGGAAAGTAGCTTTATTGCGTCATCAATCGTGACCGTATCAAGAGTCATTGTTGAGAGAAGTGATGCAGTTTTCGGAGTTGGTGCATCTTTCTTCTTGCGCGGTTTCTTTCCATCTTCAGCGAGAACTTCGGGGAATACTTCAGTGATGTATGGACCAAAGCGGCCTGACTTCGCTATAACTTGTAGTCCAGTCTTTGGATCAACTCCTAATTCGCGTTCACCTGAAGGAGCTGCGAGGAGTTCGATCGCTTTCGATAAAGTGAGTTCGTCAGGTGCCAAACCTTCGGGGATATTTGCAAACTTTCGATTATCGCCTTGGCCTTGTTGGAGATAAGCACCGTAACGACCCACGCGAATTTCAATGTCGTCGCCCATCTTCATGGTGTTGATTTGTTGCGCGTCGATCGAGCCAAGATCTGCTGCGAGGTCTTGGAGGCCAGGTTGATCGTCGTGACCATAGAAGAATCGGGTGAGCCAATTGAGGCGGTCCTCTTCGCCGTTTGCGATCTTATCTAAGTCTTCTTCCATAGAAGCGGTGAATTCATAGTCCACTAGCTTGGAAAAGTGCTGTTCAAGAAGGCCCGTGACTGAAAAGGCTAGGAAGGTTGGGACAAGCGCGCGTCCTCGTTTAACAACATATCCGCGGTCTTGAATCGTTTGAATGATTGAAGCAAATGTGGACGGTCGGCCGATACCAAGTTCTTCGAGCTTCTTTACCAATGTTGGTTCGGTGTAACGAGCTGGTGGCTTTGTTACGTGGCCTTCACATGAATACTTCGGAACATTGATGTCTTGGCCGATTTTCATAGTTGGAAGGCGCTTATCGCTTTCATCTTCACTCTTGTCATCACTTACATCCTCATATGCGGCAAGGAATCCTGGAAATGTAACGACGCTTCCGTTAGCGCGGAAGACACAAGCTTTTCCATCTGAAGTTTTTGCATCGAAATCGACACGTGCTTGCATTTTCTTCCCATCAGACATTTGGGAGGCAACGGTTCGTTTCCAAATTAGATCATATAGAGCTAACTGATCACGAGTTAATTCAGGAGCAAGCTCACCTGGCGTCTTAAAAGAATCTCCCGCAGGGCGAATTGCTTCATGTGCCTCTTGAGCATTCTTTGTTTTACCTTCATAAAATCTTGGACTCTCTGGAATATGGTCTTTGCCATAGAGAGATTGCGCAGCGCTTCGCGCAGCGTTAATTGCACTCTGTGAAAGATTGACTGAGTCGGTTCGCATATAGGTGATGAAGCCGCCTTCATAGAGGCTTTGTGCAATACGCATTGTTAATTGCGCTCCCCAGCCAAGGCGTGAGCCAGCATCTTGCTGCATTGTGGAGGTAGTAAAGGGAGGCTTTGGTCGCTCTGTTCTTGGTGAATCTTCAATTGATTTAACTGTTAACTTCTTGCCTGCGAGTGAGGTTGTTAGCTTTTCAGCAGAGCCTTGGTCAAGCAAGAGAATGCTTAATGCATTCTTTTCTTTTAAGGAGCCATTTGAATCAAAATCATTAGTTGTGGCAAGGCGCTTATC
>SXGQ01417203.1_pt1 | contig 10586 bp, 2 predicted proteins | sample 3178371 | NCBI WGS metagenome assembly SXGQ01 (sample SAMN11356859, study PRJNA531348) | freshwater metagenome | isolation source: freshwater sample F1-20 | place: China: Fuxian Lake, Yuxi | collected 2017-12-25 | reverse complement strand
TTTAACAATAGCTGCATTAAAATCTTCAATTTGTTCATTGCGATAACGTGCTGGGCCTTGATTTTGCGAAGTAAAGTCTGCAGGCAACGATTTGCGAATTAAATCTTTAACTTGTTCTAGAGACAAAGGTTTAGTTAACCGTTTGGCATCAACTGTATGCAACATAACAGGCGCTGTGAACGGGCTATCCGTTCCAGGGTCTGCACCTTGAAGCTCAAACGTTTCCAGTAATTTGGCATCTAACTGCTTAACTTGCGCCTCAAGATCGTTCTGCCCCAGCGATTCAATTAGCGCCAGTTGGTTGTTGTACTCCTCAATCAACTGTTTGTAGAGCGCCGACTGTTCTTTAAGCGGCAACAACCCAATCCGGCCAGTTACTTTGGCCATCGCACCTTCAACTTTGGGATTCTGATTTTCGTCAAACTTAATCGGGAATCCCAATGTCGCGTTAAGCTCCGATCCAGCAACAACCTCAGCCGCAACTTTATCTCCGTACTTGTTCATAAAATCCGGAGTCTTAACGTCTTGAGTAGCGGTCTTTCTGCCTGCGGTCGTGTTAGCACTTAATGTTGCCATCTTGTTAGCCAGCACCGCAGCGGGACGTAGCTCGATAGGAACATTAGCCGACAGTTGGATGTAGTACGGTAGACCAAACGAGGCAGGCTTCCCTTCAGGAGAACGACCATCATCGGTCACTTGGCCAGTACGATTAATTCGCCCAAGCATCTGAACGTGATTGTTGATGTCTGGCTCAGCCTGCGCCAGGATCATCACGCGCCGACGTTGATCAGCAAACTTCTCAGACGCGTGCATCGACAGACCGGTAGACCCGGACCTGTTAATGATCAGCGCATCAATCTGCCCTTCGTTGAATTTGGCAATCGTGTTCTTTTTGCCAGCGGTTTTAAGTTCAGACTTGTTTCTGGGAGCTAATCTAGCAACACCGTCTTTGGTAGAAACAACGGTGCCACGACCAGTGATTTCACCAATTGAGTACCCAGCCGCTTCGATACGTTCTTTGATGGCATCAATCGGCGAAATGGGAATGTCTAGTGTCCGACCCATCGCACGAATAAAATCTAACGTATCTTCGTATGCCGAAAGCGCCTCATCGCCAAGCTCATCATCTGTGAGGTAGTGCGGCAACTTGCGACCGTCAGGATAAGAGATCTTGACCGTGCGAACTTTCTCAAGATAACGCTCGAGAACATCGGCAAACGATGCCTCAAGTACATTACCAATCTTGATATTGTTGGCGTCAGCAAAATCCTTAATGAACATTTCCATGGTGTTGGAAACCGTAATGACTGGTTTCTCACCACGCTGGATAGCAGCAACAGCTAGGTCTGCTGTTTCTTTAGACTTGAGCGCCAACAAGAACGTACCTAGTACGTTGTGCATGACGCTAGTAAAGTTAGTAGCTTCGACTTGAGGCGCGGCAAGAGAACCGTCCTCCATCACTTCGCCCTGCGTATCTAGATCCGCCTGTAAGTTACGAACGGATTTGGATTTGAGTTCATCAAACGCCACAATGTCGCGCATTGCAGTAGACAGGTCTTCTGCTGCATCTTGATCTACTTCAACCGTCTCATTGGTGTACGAGATCCCTGCGTAAGATCTTTCCCGGCGCAGATACTGTGTTGCTTTAACCAGCATTGCCGACACAGCCTGCTGCATCGGGATAGACGACAACGCATTGATTAGTTTCTGCGGGTCATCGGGAAATGCCATACCAATATCAGTTTTGTTATAGGCATCCAACACATCAACATTTTTCGCAAACGTAGCTGAAGAATAAAACGTACTACCAGCTTTGTTGATGTAATCCCTGGCGATATTGCCACGTCCAGTGGCCTGCTCTAAGCCGGATCGTTTACCGATGTTATGAGATTCATCCATGATGAGCATGGCGTTCTCAGTAACAAAATGATCCAAGAACTCATGGCGGAAGAAAAGCTCTGGCTTTGGGTACTGCATCAAACCAGTATCTTTATCGCGCTTTGGCTTACCCGAGTTCTTCGGATCCATCTGAGCGTATGTCGTGAAGATCACGTCATAGTTGCCCAGTGAATTGTTATCCATCATCTGCTTGAGCGCAGCCTCGTGCCGCTTGTTGTCCGGCGTATCAAGGAACTTGCCGCGGCGCTCAGGAATCGACGATTTCAGTTCTGCAATCTGTTCGCGAAACTCAACTACAGTTGGGTTTACAGAAGTACGTAAGAACGTAGACAACGCTTTATCGCGAGGCTCACCCTCTAAACTGGTGAACTTATCTCCAAGATCAATCGCGGCTACATCAGATACCGCTTCCATGACCTCAGCAATGTCGGTTTCAATCTCTTGTTTCTCGCCATACCATTGCAAAGCCTCGGCATCCAAAGGAACCGACGCGTTGTTGTTGGTCATCAACGGACGGACATCAGTCATGCCGATGTCGTTAAGGTCGCGCATGATGTCGCCATACAAGTCAGGCATCTGTGTCACAAACACAGGAACCTTCTGGTTCAACATGGCGTAACGAATCATGCCGGCCACAACACGGCCTTTACCAATACCAGTCTGATCTCCAATAATGAATCCGCGATTAGATTCAATGTTGTAGATCGACAGAGCTAAAGCTTCAACCTGTTCAGCAGAGAAAGCTTTAGTAAACTCTTCGGGCGTGTACTGAAGTTTGTTTTGCACATACGCATCAATGTCCCCAACCCTCTCACGCAACTTAGCAAACGCATCTTCAATAGGCGTGAGATGGTTAGTGGCAACCAGCGTGTTAACTGATTTATTACCAGAGAAATTGTTATACGGAACCTGCAGACGTTGTGTCTGCTCTTCCGTCAGTCGTGCTCGAGCCGGCCCCGCAGCAGCGGTTGTATCCACTGGAGCAGGCTCGCTTGGTTGTACACCTCTTCCGCCTTCGGGTCGTTCTTTTCCAGCATCTTCGGCAGTCCCGGCCCCGGCACCCTCCGCTTCTCCAGTAGGTCTTTCACCACCGGGTTCTCCGCCAGGAGCAGGAGCGGCACCTCGTCCCTCTCCAGGGGGACCTCCAGCAGGCCCGCTTGGTGCAGCAGGCTCTCCACTTGCTTCAGTTCCTGGTCGTCCGCCTTCTCCGCCAGCTTCTTCAGCCGCACCTCCAGTTGTAGGTGGTGCTGCTGGGGGTTGAGGCGCAGCCCCTTCGGCCCCTGTATCGCCCCCAGGAGGCGTCTCTCGTCCCCGGAAGGGCCCCATGTCATTGTTTGTGCCATCTAGAACTCCTTTTAGCTCATCCCAGGTTGTAATCAACCGAGGCAGCGCAGCAGCAGGCAAGTTGCGTTTAGTTGCATCAGCCTTGCGTCCGTCAATAACAATCATATCAACGGGATAGGTTGTACCTTGCTTAGCGTATAGATCACCCGCAACCGTAAAATGATCTACAACGTTGTACTCGTTATAGAGTTTGTAGAAGAACTCACGCTTAGACTTGCCGCGATAAGCAGTCCGACGCGAGTCTTCATCCAACCGATTTGGTCCGCCGATCAACAGGACAGCACGGCCATTATCCTTCATAGCCGTGAGCGCGTTTAACGCAATCGCATGATCACGCTGCTTAGTCTCAAATCCATCGATGTTATAAGTCTGTTCGCCTTCTCCATACGGAGGATTAGTTAGCACTACATCTACAGACTTGGGCTGAAATTTCATCGACCCAGCATCTTGCTGGCTAACCTTAAATCCTTGAGATTTAAGTGCCGCTACTCGGTCGGGATTAATTTCATTGACCGTTGCCTTATCTGCATCGGTAAAAATAAGTAATGCGCCCTGACCAGCGGTAGGTTCTAAAACTGTGTTGTCAAAGTTATTGTAGAGTCCTGATAACTCAATTGCCGCGTGAGCAAGTGGCAATGGTGTGCTGTAGGCTTGATTGGCAATACTGACGCTGTCTCGAACTCCAAGAGTCGGCATCTGCTTGTTATTAAATTCAACAAGCTTTTGATAAATGTCTTCCGTATATTCTTCTTTTAGTACCACTTCTCGGCCATACACCACGCCAGCAAGTTCTACAGCCTCGTCTACCAGCTTCGCATCAGAAGTGCCGGGTTCCATCTTCCGGCCAAGTACATCACCGGCAGCTTTCCGGGCCTCGTTGATATTGGCAAACCCTTTGCCGTCTCGGAAGGTTTGCAGAAATGAATTGGCAAGGCGTACGCGCTCAGGCTCAGCAGACGGCGCTCCTGCAGGTTTTTGGCCTTTGACTTCTTCGTCAACAAATCTAACAACATACTGCTTAAGATTGGCAATCTGAGGTTTGGTTAATCGTTTTGCCAACTCTTGAATGATGATGCGAATAGCTTCAGCAATATCATTAACAGCCCTGCCCAAACTAGCTACCGCTTTTTGGAACAACGGTTTTGCTTTGGCATACGTCTCTTCATCAAAGTTCAAACCAGAACCAAGACGACCCTTTTGGGTACCGCCAAATAGTTCAACAAGACCATCAATGGCTTGATCAAATCCTTCAGCCGCATTCTTCGCTGCACTAGCCGCCGCTTCCTTGGCTGTTCTCGGAGCAGTTGGAGCTTCTCCTGCTGGCTGTGCCTTTTCAGGCATCTCCTCTTCAAGAATGGCATCAAACAATTTAGATGCAGATTCTTCTTTTTGATCCGGCAGTTCCTCTTCAAGAATGTCATCAAACAATTCTTCAGAAGATTTTTGTTTATTTTCTGTAACTTCTGGTGCTTTTGCAGTTTTGAGCTCAGGACGATATGGCTTGAGATCAATGCCTAGCATTTGTCCAAGTTCACTTTCAGCTTGTTCAAACTTGGCAAGTTCTGACTTTTTATAGCCGCGTTTCATGCCTTTCAATTGATTGGCATAACGACTGAATTGACCGCCTAGTTCACTAAACTGATTTTTAAACTTTAGAATAGGCTGAGGGAATCGACTATCGATATCCTCAATCTGAATACCTTGTTGAGCTACCTGTCTTGAAATGTCATTCAGTTTGTTCAAGACAAGATTAGTAACATCATTCGGAACCTCTTGTACCGATTCAAGCTCATATGGAGTTTGATACAAGTTTTCCTTGGTGCGTAGCTTTGGCTCTACTGGAGTATTAGTCCCAGCAGCAGCACCCTCAATCAATCTTTGTTTAGCAATATTGGTGCGCGACGATTCCTCAAGAAATGAGATTTGATTTTCGTTATAAGGTGTTTTGGTTTGTTGACTGACTAGTAGGTCAGCCATGCTATTCATACCAGCGTCACGATAAGATTGAACTACGGCATCTAACCTGGACTGTAGAGCAGGCTCTGTTACGCCTGCCGGCGCTTGCGGTGGCGGAGTTACCGTTTCACCAGCAGACGGTTGACGCGGCGGTAATTTACTGACTTGCGAGTCATATTGCTGTCGGGCCTGTTGTTCATCAGGCCACAGCGTCATCTCAGGCAAATACTGTTTAGCTTCTTGATCATAGACGCCTACGCCAAACATGCCTGACTTGTTTTTAAACAAACGGAGTTCAGTATTTTCTCCGCTAGGCGTAGCAGACAATATGTCTGCAGACGGCGCTTCTGCAGGTTTTCGAATAACAGTGCGGACCCCTTTGACTTCAGGAGACACAAGACCTGCCTGCTCCATTTCATTAAGGAGACGCGCTGCGTGGTTATAACCAATTCGCAATTGCCGCTGAATCAGAGAAATAGAAGCACGATCACTTTCCGTAACCACCGCGACTGCTTGGTCGTACAAAGGATCTGGCCCGGTTTGATTGGACTCGGGTGGTTTAGTAACAGTAGGTGCTGTAGGCGGAGCACCCGTTACTGTTGGCGGTTGCGGCGGTGCAGGCGGGGCCGATTGCGCAGGTGCCTCAATCTGCGTTCTCAACAATCTATATACAGCCGCTTCCGTGGGTTGTAGATATTCTGCTGGCGTCCCAGGAATAATGATCGGCTTACCGTCCGGGCCAACCCCTCGTTGGTCTGGCGTTCCCTGAGCTTTCTCTTTGAGCTTTTTATATGTCTCAAGCTTCTGCTCGTCTGTCAGTCCATTAACAAACTGTTGGACCGCACCAGACAAATTAGTCGGAGCAGCAGGTGCTACGGGCGCGGGTGGAGTGGAAATATTTCCACTTGCCGGAGGGGTGGAAATATTTCCACTTGCGGGCGGCGGTTCTTGTGGAGCTTGGCCACGCAACAGCCCAAATACACCGCCCATCGTACCGCCACCAATAGCCGCCAACGCAGCCGTGGCCCCCAAACCGGAAGTAAGTGATTGCTCCGGATTGATGGTCTGCATGGCGATGTTACTGGCAAGTTTGCCACCCACCTCCTCGACCATCTCGCTGGCAGATTCGCCAAGCAGGCCAGTAATCCCGCGGCCTGCCCTAGTAGATTCCAGTTGAGAAAGAAATCGTCTGCCTGCAGGCGTATCGGTAGCTTGTTGGACAGACTTGGTAATTGGCATCTTGGCCATGGTCTGTTCAATCGTACGAGCACCAGGAAGCTTTTGCGCTAGTGCCGATATCACTACTGCTGACGCACCGACTGCCCTAGCCCGATCAATCGCTGTTTGTTTAGCTACGTCAGGATCAATCCCTTGTTGTACAAGTTCTTTGTACATGTTCTCAAAAGATTCAGCGCCAACGTCTGCGCCTTGCTGGATAGCGCCAGCGCCAATTGCCGCAGTCGTGCCAGTACGGGCAGCGATCTCCGCGCCTTCTTGCAACGATTTCCCTGCAATAGCTGCTCGAGCCGCCCCAGCCGCAGTGCCAACTTTAGCTGCCCCAAATGGGACAACAAGTTGAGGGATTTGCTCGGTGATAAACGTGCTCAGCAATCCCGGATCTTTAATAGTCTCGCCAAATGCGACACCAAACGCGGGTAACTGACCACCTGCTTTTTCTGCTTCTTCAATCTTACGGGCGCGTTCGTACTCTCGCGCTACCAGTCCAGGCGACTTAAGACCTTGACCAGTTTTCTTAATACGCTCACCAAGCTTATACAACCCGGTTTCTGTATCCCCCGTTCCTAGCGCATATAGCTGAGCGGGAAATTGAACTAACGCCCCCAGGCCAGAAGTAAGTGCTGCGCCAGGATCTTGAAGGAACGCTTCGCCAGCAGTGCGTTCCCTAGCTTGTTTTCTAAACGCTGCACCTTGTTCAGATACGGCCTGTTGCAAAAGCGCAGGCGATGTGCCCTCTGGAGCCTCAATAGTGTATTCGTAACCATCTGGCCCGCGTACCTTAAAGGTCGGCATATTTTTACCTCGGAGCAGAAGCGCCAGTTACTTTAACACCTTGGGACGAAGCAGATCCAGTAGTCCCAGCAGAAGGAGCCGTGGGTTTCCCACGCAACTCAGTTAGCCTGTCATCCAATCCTTTAAGGATTTGACGCTGCGCATTCATCCTAGATTCATAATCATCTACCATGTTTTGTTCTGCTTGGGAACGTTTATTAGCCGGTTTACTCAACGCGCTATTTAACAATGGATCTTTCCGTGCATTCTGTTCGTTGTCAAAAAGTTTTTCAGCAAGTTCTGCACGTTGTGTAATCAGCCGATCAATTTCAACTCTTTCACTGCGATTGGCTGCACCTTCCGCTCCAATCCGAGCCACAAGAATTTGAGTAATATTTTGGGCGTTTGCTTTGTCAATGCTAACACCCAGTTCAGCGGCTCTGCCCTGGATGTCTGCAGCAATCTTGTTCAAGTCACTACCATATGTGGTCAACGAACGTAATGCTGTTTCTGCCAAAGCGCGGTTAACGTCTTGATCTTTAATGTTAAGTTGCGCTTCAATTTCGGCAGCAACTTTAGCAACAGTGCCCCCAAGCTCCGCCTTTTTAAGGTTTGACTGAAAGATAGCTTGTTGTTCCTGAAGCTGGGCACCACGCAACGATTCTCTTCCAGCCTGCATATCTTTCAGTGCCTGAAGGCCAGCCGCTTCTTGACCGGCAGCACTTCTTGCCGCTGCCTCCCCAGCACCGCCCAGAACACTTCCAATACCCCGCCGGCCAGCTCCGCCTAGCAAAAATGCAGTCAGATTTTTAATCCGCTGAGCTTCGGGATCATTCATGCGTTGATAGTATTCTTCCAGTTTTTGCTGATCTGCTTGACGCGCTCTAGTAATCTCTGGCGAGGTAGTGGGGTAATTTAACTCTGCAATTTGCTCACGCAGTCTGGCAAGTTGTCCAAGCTGCGGAGTAGCGCGCTGATTTCGTGCTGCCACCGTGTTTTCTGCAAAAATTCCCTGCAATTGGTTCATCAAGTTTGGATTCTCTTGCAAAAGAGCGGGAATCCCACTTGCTGGACGTTGAGGCGTAGTAATAGACGGGGGAGTAGCAGCAGCAGGCTCAGACGTAGTCTGGGGCGGAGGCACAGCAACAGGTTCGCCTCGTACAACAGGACGACCAGTTTCTGGATCGTACAATGCACCTGCTCCTGCTTCTGCGCTAATAGCAGACGGACGCGGCGCTGGCGCCGGGGCAGCAGCAGGCTGGGGTCTCGGAACATTTACCGCAGTAGGTTCGTACGGTACATTCACATTAGGGACAGTAGATGATGCAGATTGAGTAGGTCTGCCCCCTTGGCGTAGCAATTCTTGCGCAGCTTTTACGTTTTCTTCAAATTGTTTTTTGCGCTCATTCCAAGCAATCAACGCTTGCGGATTACGCGATTGCGGCGCAGAGCCCAACACTTCAGACGACAAAGAAATTAACCCAGTACCTGAACGCAAACGAGCAGCAATTTCTTCTGGCGATAACATCCCACCAGATTGCAAAGACACAATACCGCCGCGGTCAAACTGACGATTATATCCAAGATTAAATGACGGAGCACCAGCATTGATCGGCATATTCATACCCGCTCTAATGTTCCCGCCCATAGCCGGCATACTTGCCCCCAAGGACAACCCTGATATTTTACGGAGGTCACCAGACATGCCAGCATCAACAGTGGTGTCACCAAACATTTTGCTCAACGCAAGTCGCGCCTGCATTGGTGACCCAAAAGGCATACCCGTAAGTTTTGATGCAGTAGCCGTGACTGTTGCGTCATCCATTTTGGCAATGAGTGACAACGCTTGAGTCTTAGCTGGATTACCTTCCGGAGCATTAGGTAGTCTTGCCTCATTGTATTTCGCGCTTATTGGACCGCCATCATCAAACGCCACAATTCCACCAGCCGCCATAGCCTGGGGAGGCATAACATTCTGTGCCCCCGGAGCGGCAGCTATGCCACCCATCATGGGTGGACGACCTTGTTGCGCCGCCTTCTGCTGCAAAGTCTTGCCAATTTGCTGGGCAAGTTCTTGCTTAGTCAGATCAAACGCTTCATCTTCTTTTTGTTCTTTAATCGTAGGCATTCCACCAGGAGGCATGGATTTAGCCTGTTGCGCAGCCATTAGCTGGCGCTTCTCTCGCGTCAGTTGCTCATAAGCAATAAGCTCCAGCAAATCATTGCTGAGTTCAACGCGTTTCTTCAGCCTGTCTTCCTGACCGCGATACGTGTCCATAATGCGCGAGAGATCCATGTTCATCATGGCCTAATCCTTAACCGAATAAAAGATGAGCAGTTTTATCACGCTAACTTAACCTGGAGGAGGGTTAGCGGGCGGAGTAGTACCGGGCGGAGTAGTACCGGGCGGAGTAGTACCGGGCGGAGTAGTACCGGGCGGAGTAGTACCGGGCGGAGTGGCGGGTCCAAACACGCCCAATTGAGTAAGCAACTGCATCAAGCCGCCACCAGTACCAAATAGATTACTTAGGAAGTCAGGCTCTGAATAACCCATATTGGTTGCCGTTATTGGCAAGTTTTTATAAAACTCACGTTCATACTCAAGTTTATTATACGGATCGTCTCGTTCTTCTTTAAACTGTTTAATATCCGCAGCAACACCTTCGGATTCAATAGCGCGTTCCGTCGCACCCAAATCTGCCTGTTTTTGTAATGCAGCCAACCCATAATCTTGAGCCGCTTTATTAGCGGCTAAAGCCCGATCTTGCTCTTTATTAAATTGACCCATGGCCAATTCGTATGCAGATCTATATCCCTTGCCAGTTATATCTCCAAGAAGTGTTTGGAGATTACGTTGCGACTCAGCCGCCATGAGCGCAGCCCCCGCACCGCCCAACCCACCAGCACGGGTAGCAGCCGCTTTGTTGGCTAGGTCTTGAATCTTTGCCTGCCTACGTGCTTCATCAATTTGAGGCTGTAATGATGCCATCAAAAACGGGTCCATGTAGGACTGCGCCGAGTTGGCCGTAAAAGTTTGAGGCACGTAAGCTTTCATCTCGTCCGTAGGGATCGTCAACCCCCCAATGCCAGTAAAAGCCTGACCTTGTAGATTGGATGCACCAGCAGTCAAAGGACCCGTATATGCTTCATATGGTTTTGCTGCCAAAGACTCAGCAGTACCAAGGATCCTTGTTACTGGTGCTCCAGCCCATTCTGCCAATCCGGTAGCTGAGCTAGTTTGTTGGCCAGTGTTGGATGGGACATTAGAACCAACGGGGTTTGTAGCCATGGTTACCTCGGAAGGAATTTGTCAGGATTAATTTGCTTGCCCTGCTTGGGCGAACCAGTCCGCGCTTTGCGGATACGATCCATCATGT
>SXGQ01175889.1_pt1 | contig 10586 bp, 13 predicted proteins | sample 3178371 | NCBI WGS metagenome assembly SXGQ01 (sample SAMN11356859, study PRJNA531348) | freshwater metagenome | isolation source: freshwater sample F1-20 | place: China: Fuxian Lake, Yuxi | collected 2017-12-25 | reverse complement strand
TTCAGAAAAAATACCAGGTCAAAACAAGTACTTGATGTTTATGGGTAATACAATAAACCCAAAAAATTTCAAAGACGATTTATCTATTGTTACTAAATTATTGGAAAGGTTTTCATCTGTTGGTAGTAATCTACCTTTAAAAGATATTAACCAATACAAGAACATTGCTGAACTTAGAAGCGCTCTAAATGAATATGACAATAGAGTTAGAAGGGAAATAAAGACAGTAGACGATGCAGATGTTGTTTATGAAGACGACAATCTTACTGTTGTAATGCCAAAGACTTATAAAGCTTCATGTCAATTCGGTGCGGGTACAAAATGGTGTACAACTTCATCAGATACTTATTTCAGAAGATACAATGAAGAGGCGAAGTTGTTTTATTTCATTGATAAGAAAAGACCTACTTCAGACCCATTATATAAAGTTGCTTTACTACAAAAATTTGATGGGGACAAAACATACTTCAACGCCAAAGATGATGCATTTACAACTGGTTGGATATTTGGTTCAGAAACACTTGAAAAAATATTAAACCGTATCAACACTTACATAAGAACAACATTCCCTGAGGAACTTAAAATTTGGAATGACAAGGAAGCTGCAGAACAAGAAAGAAGAAGACTAAGAGCTCAGGAAGAGGCAAGAAGACAGGCTGAGAGATTGGAGGGAATACAACAAAGAAGAGAGGAGGGACACTTTGATTTGGCGCAATACCCAAATGATAGTGATACCATAAGAGCAAACGCCCTATTCCAACATTTAGTTACTATTGCTGAATTGGATGTAATGTCAGATGAAGACAAAGAAGAACTTCAAAGAATGCAAACAAATTTAGAGGAACTAAATACAAGATATGAAAATGGTGAAGAGGACCTTGTAGATGAGATATCTGACTTAGAACAAGAAATACAAGATTTTCAAAGTAATTATCAGGACATATATGATTTAGTTCCCGAAGGATGGACGCACTATGGCCTCCAAATATTTTCTTTTGATGGTGCTGAATATGCTGTTGGTAGTGAACGTGAAATGGATGTTGCGGCTTGGGATTATGTGGACAATCTAATTGATGAGATTGGAATTGAAGGATTTAATGCTGGTTTTGTATCAAACTATGTAAATGACAGTGAGGTTGAGGATTATATTAGAGACTTTTTTGAGAGTGATGTTTATGAAAACCCTGAATCTTATTTAAATGATGAAGATAGAAAATTAAGTGGTCAACAAGAGCAAGAAATCGAAGATTTAAGACGAGAAGAAAAAGAATTAGAAGCTCAAAGAGACTCACTTGAAACCCAAAAAGACGCACTTGATACTGGTGATGAAAATTGGGAAGAACAATATGATGCGTTTAATGATAAAATTTCTGAAATAGAAGACAGACTTTTAGAAATTCCTGATGAAATTGATGAAATAGAAAATAATCCTGATGGTGATTATGATACATCAAAATTAGATGATATTGTTGAAGATAGAGTTAGTTGGTATAGTGATAATCCTGAAAGATTTGTATCTGAATATATTGGAGAAGAATATTCAACATGGGTAATTAATAATAATTTTGTAGATAGAAGTGAATTTATTAAGGGTGTTATTGACTCTGACGGATGGGGAACTTTATTAAATCCATATGATGGCACATATGAAGAAGAAACTGTTAATGATAGAAGTTATTACATAGTTAGGGTGAATTAATATTCATTTTAATATAAAAATGAATTAGATTGTAATATATGAAGACAGATTGGATGATAGACGAGCCGATTGATTTTGAATACCAAGAGTACAAGATGTTGGCTTATTTTCAAAAAGTATCACAAGACTTAGACAATTTTAAATTGTACCCACATTTCAGGGATATATCACTTCATTATGCCAATTTTTCAAACTTAAAATCAAAAGACAAATACATTGTTCTGAAAAGTGAGATGGAAGATATTGATGATGAAATATTATTGAGTGATTTATCATTTACCGAAATACCCAAAATGTTACCACAAGAATATTCAGAGTACAAAACTATTGTTGATTTTGCTGAAGACAAATTTAAGGATTACTTTTTGGTTGCAAAATCTGTTTGGACAATTATATATGAATCATTATGGGTTAGTTTATTAGAGAATGACGACCAGTTAAAAAGAGGTAGAGGATATGTATTCTTTGATTACGGTGACTTAAACTATCTATATAGGTTTGAACAAAAACCATTTAAGAGAAACAAAAAAGAAAAAAGGATGACTCTTACACCAATAAAAATATCTCAAGAATCTTTAGACATACCAAGATTAATATCAGAAGATAAGTATGAACTAAAGAAACCAGGTCACCCAATATTTGTTATTAAAATTAAGAAAAATACAGATACGTTTGTTCCACTCGAAGAAACAATACTACCTTTGATAAAAAGAAAAATTAATTCTTTTGTTCAACAGGCGAAACCAATCAAAACAATTTAGAAAAAAAATACTATCTTTGTTGTATGAAATACAGTCAAGAGAACGGAGATAAATCCCGTAATGGTAATAAATTTGAAAAACATTTCACAGAGAAGACAGGCTTAAGTAAAATAAAAAATGCTGAAAAACCATCTTTTTTAAATTCACACGGGAGAAAACAAATAATTGATTTTGACTTTCATAAAAATGTTGACGGAGTTGACATATATATGGATTTAACAACAACCTATAGGACAGATAGGTTAAAGCAAAAAGCTTATAACGCTTTGATGTATAAAAACAACTTTAAAAATCCATGTAAATTTTACATGGTGGTTGGTTCTCTCACAGAACACGGTAAGAAGAAAAAACCAATACTAATTGAAGGTATTGATGGTGTTTTAGAATTAGATAAAGCAATTGAAATTTTGCTTTGAGTTATTTGATAATTTTACTATCTTTGCTGTATGAAAGTTATATTTCTTGACCATGATGGTGTAATCTGTTTATCCTCAGAGTGGGGAGGTCGTTTTAAAAAAGAAAGAAAATTTAGGGAAGAGACAGGTGTTGAGAGAAAACTCAGTTCGCCACATTATGGATTACCTGTTGAATGTAGGTTTGACAATTTTAATGATAAAGCAGTTAAAGTACTGAATAGTATTTTGGAAGAAACAGGTGCTGAAATAGTTGTATCGTCAGATTGGAAAAGGTGGGCTAATGTTGAAGAGATGGGTGAATATTATGAACTAAAAGGTATTATTAAAAAACCAATCGCTTTTACAAAAAACTTGCAAGATTGTACACATCATAATGAGAAAGTTTTTATTTGGTCAAGAGATTGGGATTTGGAACAATCAAGGAGTGTTGAAATTAAACAATTTTTAATTGACCATCCTGAAATTACGCATTGGGTCGCGATTGATGACCTAAACATGGGTAAAACAGGTTTACATTATGGAATGGAATTCGAACACGATTGGGGTTTAGATAATTTTGTTTACACACCACTTTCAAATGAAGGTATTAAACAAAAAGGAGTAAAAGAAAAAGTATTAAAATATTTGTTATGAAAATAGGTAAACACAGTTTAAACACTCGTTTTGTGAAAAACATCAACAAAGAATTTGGTTTCGCGCAATATGCAATACTACCCTCAATTACTTTTATTAAGAGTGAAAAATTTATAGAAACTGGTGTAACAATACCGATTTATATTCTTTCATTTACTTTTTTATGTTATGAATTTTATTTGGAATTTACACCAAACGATATTGATTAAGAAAAAACAAACATTTATAATTTTGATATGAAAACAATAAGGAATACAAAGACAGGAGAAATCAAACGTCTTAATGACAAAGAAGCTCACAAAACAGTAACACTACAGGGTTATTTAGGGTGGAGTTACGTTCCAAAAGAAATGTGGAAGAATGAAGTTAGAGGACCAGTCGGAAAAAAAGAACAAACCAAAACCAACAACACAAAAAATGAAACTGACACCACAACAAGAAAAACTTCTAACGTCAAAACTAAGAAGACCAGTTCACGTTAATTACATAGCCCACTTATTAAGATGTGAGGTTAGTGATGCTGAAAAACTTATGTTGGATTGGGAAGAACAAGGAATTGTTGAAGAATACAACCCAAGCATCGGTAAGAAGTATTACAGTTTGAAAAACAATATTAAACAATGATAACAAAATTAGAATATGTTTGGCTTGACGGCTATATGCCAGAACCAAACCTCAGAAGTAAAGTAAAAGTATGTGACTTAGATTCTTGGAGTGTTGAAACACTACCAGAATGGTCATTTGATGGTTCATCAACAAAACAAGCTGAAGGACATTTTTCAGACTGTATTTTGAAACCTGTTAGAGTTTATGAAAATCCTTTAAATAAAGGAACAATTCGTTCTTTGTTTGTATTGTGTGAAGTTATGAATCCTGATGGAACACCGCACGAAACAAACACAAGGGCAAAGATTGGAAAAGAACAAGAAGATTTGTGGTTCGGTTTTGAACAAGAATATACCATTATGAAAGATGGTAGGCCTTTGGGTTTCCCTGACAATGGTTACCCTGAACCACAAGGTAAATATTATTGTGGGGTTGGTAATGGACAAGTTCATGGTCGTGAGTTTGTAGATAAACATATGGAGTATTGTATTAAGGCAAACATTGATATCACAGGAACAAACGCTGAAGTCCTTTTAGGACAGTGGGAATATCAAGTATTCTCAAAAGGTAAACTTAAAGCTGGAGACGACCTATGGATGTCAAGATACATTCTCCAACAAATGTCAGAAGATTACGGATTTAAAATTGAGTTCCACCCAAAACCTGTTCAAGGTGATTGGAATGGTTCAGGACTACATTGTAACTTCTCAAATGACAGAATGAGAAATGAGGGTGGTGAAGAATATTTCAAAAACATATTCAGAGCTTTTGATGTTAGACATGAATTACACATCGAAAATTATGGTTCAGATAATCATCTTCGTTTGACAGGTAAACATGAAACACAATCAATTGATAAATTCAGTTGGGGTGTCTCAGATAGAGGTTCATCAATTAGAGTTCCATTATCAACAGCAAAAGAATGGAAAGGATATGTTGAAGACCGCAGGCCAGCATCTAATGGTGACCCATATAAAATCGTGAACGTGATTTCGAACTCAATAGAGTTTGCAGAAGTTTTGGATAAAACAAACTCAAATATTACCAACAATATTGATTTGTTGAAAATCTCTGAAAAATACGGTACTTTAAACAACGAAGAGCTTTTAGCTGAGTTTGTAAAGGATAACGATATTGATATGAGTGAAACTATGGCACACACAAACGAAGAACAAACTGAAATTCACTTTAACGTAAATTCCAAATAAAATGGAAAACGAAAAAAAAGAATACGAAAAGTGCATATTGTGTAGTGGGGAAACTAGTGTAGAAAAGACAAAACACATAGAAGGTAGAACAGGGTATTTGGAAGGTGCTGGTCAAATGTGTACTAAATGTTTCTTGGATTATTATAAAAAAATTCATATCAAAGATGGTGATACTAAACAAAACTCATAAAAGAATCGTACTAGTTGGTAAAGCTGGTTCAGGTAAGGACTTTTTACGTCAGAAATTTGAAAGTCGTGGATTCAAATATGCGGTGAGCTACACAACAAGACCACCAAGAGAAGGAGAAATTCAGGGTAAAGATTATTACTTTATTACTGAAGATGAGGCAATTGTGCTTACAGAGTCTAATTTCTTTTACGAGTATGTTATTTTTAATGGATGGATTTATGGCACATCAATTACTAGTTTCAACAATGATGATTTGTTTATCATGACTCCTGCAGGTGTTTCGAGAATAAAACCTGAAGACAGAGAAAATTGTTTCATCATATATTTGGACATACCAACAAGTACAAGAATAAAGAGACTAACAAAAAGAGACATGCCTGGTGATTCAGTTAGAAGAAGAATTGAAGCGGATGAACTAGACTTTGATGATTTTATTGATTATGATTTACGTATAACAAATTCAGATTTCTAATGGAACATTTAAAAGATTATTTAAATAGAATTACAGTGGGTAACTGTATTGACGTTATGTCTGAATTACCTGAAAATACAGTTGACTTATTAGTAACATCACCACCATATAATGTTGGTATCGAATATGACCAACATGACGATAGGATTAGTATGAATGAATATTGGCAGTTTACTGAAGATTGGTTAAAAGAATCATTCAGAGTATTGAAAGATGATGGTAGGATTGCTGTTAATATTCCTTATGAGGTAAATGTACAAGACAGAGGAGGTAGAATTTTATTTATGGCTGAGTTTTGGGCGATAATGAAAAAAGTTGGATTTAAGTTCTTTGGTTTAGTGGACTTAAATGAGGACTCACCACATAGAAGTAAAACCACCGCTTGGGGTTCATGGATGTCACCATCATCACCATACATTTATAACCCAAAAGAATGTGTTATTTTAGCATATAAAAACTTATCTAAAAAGGTAGTTAAAGGAATTCCGCAATGGGAAGGAACTTGGGACCAAGTACCTGATGTAAAAGTTCCTGGCTTATTTAAAAATAAGTTGGTGTATGAAGAAAAGGATAAAAAAGAATTCATGAGTTTAGTTTATGGTCAATGGGATTATTTTGCAGACACAAAACAAATGACCAAAGCCACCTTTTCAATGGACATTCCAACTAAAGCAATTAAAATTTTAACATATAAGGGTGATATTGTTTTAGACCCATTCATTGGTTCAGGTACTTCAGCTTTAGCTGCTGAGTTTTTAGGTAGACATTGGATTGGTATTGAGTTAAGTGAATCTTATAGTGAAGTTGCGAATAGGAGAGTTGGTGAATATCGAGCCAAATTATTACAGACAAAATTACAATTAGAAGAGGTTAGTAAGTTCTAACCTCTTTTTTTTTCTATCCATGTATTTATTAGTATGGAAAATGTATCAGAAGTAGTTGCTGGACTACAGGAACTTTTTAATCAAGTGAAATACTTTCACTGGCAGACTAAATCATTCGCTCAACATGAAGCGTTCGGAAAAGTATTTGATTCTTTATCTGATTTAATTGATGAATTCGTTGAAGTGTCAATGGGTAAATATGGTAGACCGTCAACCAAAGGTCAAGAATTAGAAATGTTCGACTTAGAAGATGTGGATATAATGGATTGGACCTCAGGTGTTGTTGACTACCTAATATCATTTGATGATATTTTAGATGATATTGAAGATACTGATTTATTGAATATACGTGATGAAATGATGGCAGAATTTAATAAATTAAAATACCTATTAACACTTAAGGAAAGTAAAAGAAAAAAAGTAATAAAACTTACTGAATCTGATTTATATAGAATTGTTAAAAGAGTTTTGAGAGAACAAAAGTAATGGGTAAAACATTAATCAGAGAATCAGGAATTAGAGATATTAAGGAACTTGCTAAAAGGTATCCTAAGGCTAAGATATATTTCCACCAAGATTTAGACGGGGTAACCACTGCAATTGCAATGAAAAAATACCTTGAATCTAATGGTATTCAGGTTCCTGAGGTTGAAATAATCCAATACGGTGACAGAGAGTTTGCTGTAAGTAAAATGGATGCGGAGGGAGATACAATGCCTGTTCTTGTTGATTTTGCACACGGTAAACCAATGTTTAAAATCCATACAGACCACCACGATACTCAAGTAGGGGCTGAGGACACAAAAGCTACTTCGTTCAAAGAGTCACCATCTAATGTGAGAACCATTTCTCAAGTTTTATCTCCAAGAGACATTTTTACAGATACCGATATCAATTTAATATCTACAGTTGATTCCGCAAAATATAAAGGAATTCAACCTAAAGATGTTATGACTTATTTGTTCAGATTAGATAAAGAGGCTGGTTTGGAAAAGAATAAATTTGCAATGGGTTTAGTTGCAAATAAATTATTGTTAGCATACAAAAACAAACCTGGTTTTTTAGAGGACTTGGTTTTAAACTCTGAACCCTCTTTATACTCAATATTAAATAATATAAAAAGATACGCAACTGAAAGAGGTTTTGCGTCCGCAGAAGAAATGTCAGGATATCAAAAAGATTATATTGAGAAACAAAAACAAAGTGAAAATGTAAAATACGAAGACGGGATAATAATCCAATACGGAGGAGGTAGTATGTACAAACCAGGTTCATACGATAGGTACACGCCATTTGAGATATATCCTGATGCCGATTTCTTAGTTATTGCTTGGCCAATGGGACTTGTACAAGCATCTTGTAACCCATTCAAAGAAAACAGAGCTTTACCAGGTATTAATTTAGGAAAAATTGCCACTGATATGTTAGATTCTGCTAAGTCTTGGTTTGAATCAAAAATAATACCTCTAACAACACTAAAATGGGTTAGTGAAACATCCGCAACAGAAACTTCTGTTGGTTTTACCAGTAAAGATTTAGAGGCTTTTTACCCTGAAATTGCAAACAAATTTAAAAATTCGGGTGAGGATGTTTGGAACAAAATTAGTAAAATAATGGACAAACCATACCCAATGTTAACTGAAGAAGAATTATCATTATTAGATAATTTTGGATTACCACTTTGGGATATAGTTAAAGCCAATTCTGGTGGTCACAAATGTATTACAAACATATCAGGTCTTAATTATTATGGTAGAGGTAGAAGAAAACCATCAGGTAGTGGGTACAAAAAAGACCCATCTTCTGAAAGTCCATATGTACAACTAACAAAGAGTATCCAAAACAAATTGGTAGAAATATTAAGACAAGAAATTAAAGGGTAAACTGAACATTCTGACCCTCTTCAATTCCACATTCATCACAAGTTCCCGAAGGTAATTCCAAAACATATTGTCCTGAACCATTGTAATGTTCACATGGTTCTTGATTACAAGTGGGACAGTTTTTGTGTATTGATGTGATTTTCCTATTTGGGTCCATGAAAATAATATCTAAAGGTGTAATACAGTTTTTCATCCAAAAACTTTGTTCACCATTTTCTGGCATCATAAATAACATCCCATTAAAATCTTGATTGAAGTTTTGACCCATCATACCCTTTTGAATTGTCTCAGGTGTAAGACAAACCTTAACTTTGAATATATTGTCATTTACAAGTACTCTCATATTTATTATAAATATAATGTATGAGTAAATACGCTGGTGTAATTGTTAGGTTTGAGAATAAATGTCTTTTGTGTAAAAGGTCACCTCATAACGATTTTTTACCCAACGTTTGGTCAATACCTTCAGGTCATGTTGAAGAAGATGAGAGTGATATATCTGCAGCGGCTCGTGAGTTTTATGAAGAAACAGGATATATGGCTAAAGATTTAAGATACATATCAAAAATGGAGAGTGCAAATGGGAAAGGCGATGTTGCTTTATTTTTGATGGATGTAAAAAAACCACTTTATCCTGATTTAGAAAACGCTCAAGATGGACACGAACACACTGAGTGTGATTATTTTTCACTCAAATCCATACCACGTACAACAAAAGAATTAAAGAAAGTTTTAGAAATTTTGTTGAAGTGATTTGACTTTTCAAAAATAAAGCTATATTTATTTATCACAATCCCGAAAAGATTTCTTAAAAAAGTTTAAAGGGGGACTTGACAAAATCAAAATCCCTTCGTAACTTTGTAATCCAATTAAGGGAAAATGTTCTTTAACTTATGAATATGTCCAACACAGGACAAAATATTATGGACCCCTCCATCTATTTCGTTCAGTGTTGATAACAGACATAATTCGGCGGTTTAGCGTCGATACAAGATAACCCCAGCAATGGGACTATAGGGGCGAGAGTTTCAACAGAACGAGTAGCTCGGTGTCACGAAAGTGGCTCACAACTAAACAGATTACCTACGGGTAGGTCCTCATGGGCAACAGCTGAGAGGAACTATTCATCCTGACTACGTGAGGTGTCAGGATTGAGGTGGAGACACCAACAGGAAAAGGTAAAGGGAATGGTTCGACTCAGACGCCAATCTGATGTAGGGCTAGGTCACCAGTTCATCACAGGTATCCAAAGGGTAACCTACCGATATCAAGTTGAACCGTAGTCTTGGCGGATTACAGAAAGGTGAGTGGTATTTCCTTCTTCAAAAGAGAAGCTAGCCACCTCAGAGCTCATCTTTCATTACACTCACTATGTTGATTTAATTATGAAAAATTAAAACTACAGAAAAGGAAAAGTCTCTGAGCGGTTAAGCTGAAAGTCACCTAATTCCTCGAGTGGCGACACTAACGGGGAAATTGACAGGACCCCAAGTCCTTCAGTTTTGACTAAGAAAGTCCTAGTACCTGGGCACGGGTTTAGGGAGTCCGCAAGATTCCATAGAGACGAGTAAAAGTTGAGTAGGATTAACCGATACGAGTGATTGACGTAAACAATCGGTGATGACTCAATACAGATGGCAACATTTGTGGACAATGTGAAGAACCTCTAGTAAAGGATAATGTCACGAAAGATGGGTCAAGAATACGTGTAGTCTCAGCGTTTCAGCCTTACCACCCCTTGGATAGTATCCTTGGGCCGACTTCGAAGTTTCAAATGTACACCCCACGATAAACCAATTTCGTGGGGTTTTTTATTTGGTATTATCAAAACTTT
>SXGQ01836884.1_pt1 | contig 10588 bp, 9 predicted proteins | sample 3178371 | NCBI WGS metagenome assembly SXGQ01 (sample SAMN11356859, study PRJNA531348) | freshwater metagenome | isolation source: freshwater sample F1-20 | place: China: Fuxian Lake, Yuxi | collected 2017-12-25 | reverse complement strand
GAGGGTGTAGATCTCGGAGGTCTGCGCAAAATAGAAATACGGGGGCGCGCGTTCCCAGCTCGGGGCGGTGGTGGTCGAGAGGCGCGAGTGGACGAGCGCGAGGGCGGTGTCCATCGACTTGTCGGCGAGGTCGCGGAAATACTTACCGACCTGTTCGGGCATGAGCATGCCCTTGTAGATGATGGTGCGGCAGGAGAGGGAGCTCGCGTAGTAGAACTCGTCCTTGCCGGCGCCGCGGATCTGGTGGTGAGCCTGCTTACTCAGGATGAAGAGCTTGCGCTCGAAGTCCTGGTCGGTGGCGCAATCGGCTGGGCGACCGAGGAAGGCCTGGCGGACGACCGGTTCGCTGGCGATGGCGGTCTGGCCGAGCGACGCGTTGTCGACGGGGACGGTGCGCCAGCCGAGGACCGAGAGACCCTGAGCCTTGGCGAGGTCGGTGAAGGTGGCTTCAGTGGCCGCACGGATCTTGGCGTCCGGGGAGACGTAGAGCATGCCCACGCCGTAGTGGCCGGGCTTGGGGAGGTTGGCCGGACCTTGCTTGGCGAAGAACCCGTGGGGGAGCTGGAGCAGGATGCCCGCGCCGTCGCCGGTGTTGACCTCGCAGCCGCAGGCGCCTCGGTGGTCGAGGTTCACCAGGATGGTGAGGGCCTGTTGGATGATATCGTGCGAACGCTTGCCTTTCATCTGGCAAACGAAGCCGACGCCGCAGGCGTCATGCTCAAACTGGGGGTCGTAAAGACCCTGTTTTTCGGGAAGTCCGGGATTCTTCATTTCTGGTTTGGGCAAAAGGGATCGGATGGGCTGGCGGCTGAGCCGCCGGGTGCCTTGGCGGAGACCGCAAGACAGTTAAATCTAGTGGGCAATAATCCCCCCCTGTCAAAGGCAACTTGATGATTGGTCCGAGGGGGGCGGAGCCAGGTTTTCGTGCCAACTTCTCGGGCCGACAAACGCTCGTCTGCTTTTGGTTAATTTTGTTGGGAAAAAGCCCAAAGTACGACACGCTGACCGTCGCTGCGGACCTCGCCCGCGCCGGCGAGCCTGCCTGCGTCTCCCTTGACTTTGCCGCCTGTCCGCCCGACACCCCAAGCCATGAAAGCCGACAACGACCTCTACCGACAGTTGCGCGAAGTGCCGGCCGCGCAGCTCTGGAGCGTCGAGGTCCCCAAGTATGACCAGCTGACCGCCAAGGAGCGCGACCAGCAGGTGGCCCTCGTCCGGGCGGTCGGCGTGGTCTTCTCGACCTCCCGCAATCCGGAGATGAAGGCCGCCGTGAAGGCCTGGATGATCAGCCTTCTGCAGGACCCTTCCGAGAAGATCCGCCGCTATGCCACCGCGGCCATCCCGAAGCTCGGCGGCGACGAAGAGTCGGAGCGCAAGCTGATCGACATCCTTAAGACCACCGACGTCGACCGCGAGAAGAAGAAAGTCGCCTCGGCTCTCGAGAAGATCGGCGGTGCGGCGACCCTGAAGGCGGTCGCAGGTTCCGGCGAGAAGCTTATCGACGAACAGAAGGTCCGGGCGAGCGTGGCCCGCCAGGGTGGCCCCAGCAACGTCCGGCAGGACGCCGTCGTGCCGAAGCACCCCGGCCTGCGCCTGCACCTGCGCTGCCGCAAGGGCCTGGAATCCATCGTCGCCGACGAAGTCCGCGAAGACGATGCCCGCGGTGGCAAGTTCCGCGTGGTCGAGGTCCGCGGCTGCTTCGTGGTGGTCGAGCCGAAGGACGCTTTCACGCTCGCCGAACTCTATCAGCTACGTTGCTTCGATACCGCGGCCTTCTTCCTCGCCTTCATCCGCCAGCCCGGTTCGGCCGAGGCGCTGGACGTGCTCGCGAAGGCCATCGCCTCGCCGCTCGCCGAGAAGCTCATGTTGGCCCTCACGCAGGGCGCTGCCCGCTATCGCCTGAGCATGGTCTCCGAAGGCAACCATGACGATGCCGTCGCCAAGGTGACGAAGAAGGCGTTCGAACTGAATCCGCGCGTGCTCAACGACGCCCGCGAATCCCCGTGGTCGGTCGACGTGCATTTCGACGAGCGCAGCGCACTGGTCGAACTCCGTCCGCGCATCTCGCCCAACCCGCGTCTCTATTACCGCACCGACGCCGTCAATGCGGCCTCGCACCCGCCGCTCGCGGCCTGCCTGGTGCGCGTCGCCGGACGTCAGGAAAAGGAAATCGTCTGGGATCCGTTCTGCGGATCCGGACTGGAGCTCATCGAGTCCGCCTTGGCGGGCGGGGTGGGGCAGGTGGTCGGCACGGACATCGACCCGGCCGCCATCGCGATCGCCGAAGCCAACTTCAAGGCCGCCAAGCTGCCTGGTACCAAGGCCGCTTTCCATACGTGTGACTTCCGTGATATTATCCGCATCCCGGAACTCGACCGCGGGAAGGTCTCCCTGGTGATCTCAAACCCGCCTCTCGGCCGTCGCGTGCGCGTGCCGAACATGCACGGGCTCTTCACCGATCTCTTTAAGATCGCGTCTGAAGTCCTGCGTCCGAACGGACGTCTGGTCTTCGTGAACCCGTTGCGCCTTTCGTCCGTCGATCCGACCCTGCGTCTGGAATCCAGCCGCACCGTCGACCTCGGTGGCTACGATTGTCGTCTCGAAGTCTACCGTAAGCGCTGAGCCGCCATGAGGACGACCCTACGCGCCAGCTTGTTCGTCCTCTTCGCGTTGCTCATTGGTTGCGCCGAACCTAAGCCGGAAGTCGTCCAGGCGGAGTCGCATCTGGCGGCGCTCCGCGCCGCCGGGCTCGTGCCTAAGACCCTGGGCGATATCGAAGTCGCGGCGGTCCGCCGGATTCAGCCGTTGCCTACGCGCTGGGTGCGCCAAGGGCGCGCGTTCTGGTGGGCCGCGCTACGTTGTGCTGAGGGGGCGGCGGGACATCTGGCTTGGACGGATGAAGGACGACTCATCGACTTCAGTTTGGAGGGCCTGAGCGCAGTCATCTCGCCGCAGTCCTTCGCTTTGGCGGGCGTGCCGCCCATCCAGCAGTTTCCGCTGAAGGCGCAGGACGGCTCGCCAGTGGCCTCGGGTTGCGTGCCGACGGCGGGCGCCAGCCTGATCGCCTTCTGGTCGGCCCGACCCGGTACCGCGGCCTGGGGCGGAGCAGGGGAGCAAGACTTGGTCCATCGCTTGCGCGGCCGGATGCGTATGGGCATCCTCCCGGATCTTGAAGGTTATGCGGACGGCAAGATGTCCCTCGCGGGGGCCTCTCCGGACGAGCTTGCCGAAGCCCTGCAGGCGGATGCGGATGAGCGGGGCGTCGAAGTCGACGTCGCGCTTTCGGGCTATGACCGCCGGCTTCTCGGCGCCGAACTTTCCGCGGGCCGTCCGGTGCTGGTCTCCTGCGTGGTGCTTCTGCCGCGCAAGCCCGAGCTCAGCTGGGGGCATCAGGTCGTCGGGGTCGGCCGCGCGGAGGTGGGTGGCATCCATTACGTCGGCGTCATCGACAACTTCTTCACGCCGCGGATTCCCGGCAGTATCCGCTGGATCGCGGAGGACCGCGTCAGCCAGCTCGTGCTCGTGCGGCCGAGGCGCTGACTCTAAAGGTAGGGTCGGGACCGCGTCACGACCTAGCCTGTCTCTGCATAATGGGGTCAGACCCCATTAATAGGGTCTGACCCCATTATGTGGCGTGCCTCCTTAAGATTCGGCAGGCTCAGCTATAGGGCCAACCCGTACAATGCCTGGTTCGTGGCAAGAAGCGCTGCTTTGGGCCGTGTTTAGTTGCGTACGAATCCAAGGTGCGAGCTGAACCCGTGTTCCGAGAGTCCCAACCCTGAGATATTCCGGCGGCAGCGGAAAGGTTTTCAATACGGCTCGACAGTCCAGTCCACCGAATAGCCGGTCGCAAAACATTTCGATGACTTGAGTTCATCCAGGTTGTCGGGTGGATCGACAAAGTGACCAAAATCGAGACCAATGATTCCTTTAAACCAACAGACGTTAATGCCATGGCTGAGCAGGGCATTAGACGTATTAGCAGTATCGGAAAAACAAAAGTCCTGCGCTCGACGGATCTCTAGGCGAACGCAAACCCAACCTTCGTTCTTTGATTCCTTGGCATCACGAGTCTCAATCAAAGCCGTCACGACTCGTTCACTGTCCTTCGCATAAGCGATTTCTATTTTCCTAATCGTCGAATCGTAGAACGAGTAAAAACGATCCCTGAATTCATCGGCCGATATCTGAGTGAGTGACGGCATTTTATTTTCCAATCGGTTTACGCGGTTGAACCGAGGGAGGCAATACTTCCCAGCTAGGCGATAATCGAATGTTTGGTATGTGCGGATCGCCCTAGCTGTGGCAACCAACGTGGGGCAGGCCGGCCTCCCTGACCCCTTGTTCCGAATCCTGGGGCGGGTTGGTTTTTTCATAACGCAAGCAGCCCGCGGCCGGGTGGTCGCAGGCTGGTTCTTCTCAAATGGTGGAGGTGGTGGGAGTCGAACCCACGTCTTCCTACCCTTACGTCGTAACTTCTACATGCGTAGCTTCATCATTGATCTCGATCGCGTTTGGGGATGAGCACCCGTGCGACCTATCTGTATTCTCACTTACCCCGGAGATAACAGCTAAAGGAGGGGATCGCCCACGTTAACCGAGCTGATCCAAGACTGCAGGCGCGCCTTGGGGCTCGTCGCTGTACTTAGGCAGCGAGCGCGAGAACGTTGTCGTTCTCGAACGTGATGGTGTTTTTAGCAGTTATAGTGCTGCCCGTTGGATTTAAGAGGTTACGAACTACCCTCTGCATGCCGTCGCGATATCTTGGCGGGAATCGAATCCGGAACACCCCCGAAATGAGACGTCGGTCATTTGCGGGATCCGACTGAGAAGGAACGTCATCCATTATCCACGCATCCCCCGGGAAGTCAAGGGGTCGGGCGGCGGTAGCCGCGATGGAGGATGGGTGATAAAGATGGGGAAAAGGGATACTTCTTGTCCCCGTGTCACCGTGCCCACGTGCCCCCGCGTCGGAAATTTCTCTTTCCCCGTGCGTCGCGCTCGGGATAGTCGGCTTTGTCCATGAATGTCTTTTCCACCGACGTCGCGCTGGCCATCACCCGTCTCGGGCTGCTGATCCTGCTCGGTTGGTTCATGGCCCGCCAAGGCTGGGTGGGCGCGCATGCCCGTCAGCCGCTGATGCGCATGATCATCTGGGTCTTCTTCCCGGCCATGATCTTCTCCCGCGTGAGCGGTAATCCGCTCATCGCCTCGGGTTCACAGGCTCTGCTCTATCTCGGCGCCGGCTTCCTGATGATCGTGACCGGCTACGCCGTCGCGACGGCCATCGGCGTGCTCTTCAAGGTTCCGGCCGGCACGGCGCGTCGCACCTTCGCCTTCTCGGCGGGCGTCAATAATTTCGGCTACCTTGGCATCCCCGTCACGGCGGCGTTATTCAACAATGATGTCGTCGGGGTGTTGCTCGTGCATAATGTCGGCGTCGAGGCCGCGGTCTGGACGGTCGGTGTGGCGATGCTATCGGGCGAATCCTTGCGCAAGGGGCTGAAGAAGCTCTTCCAGCCCATGACTGTTGCTCTGTTCGTGGCTCTGGTCATCAACTTTACGGGCTTCGGTAAGAGTGCGCCGATCGTCTTCGCCAGCGATCTCTGCCATGTCATCGGCGACTGCGCCATCCCGATCGGCACGCTGCTCACCGGCATCTATCTCCACGAAATCATCAAGGACTTCAGGCTGGCGGCGGATGCCCCGGTTTCCTTCGGGGTGATGGCGGTGCGCTGGCTGGTCATGCCGGTCTTAGTCCTGGCGACGGTCGGTTTCTTCGTCGCCGATGAGTCTTTGCGAAAGGTCATGCTCGTGCAGGCGGCGATGCCCTGCGGTATCTTCACCTTCCTGATCGCCGAGATGTTCAAGGGGGAGGTCCTGATCTCCTTACGCTGTTCGGTGATTACGATGCTGTGTTGCCCTTTGGTCACGCCCCTGTGGCTTTACATGGGCGCCCGCTGGCTGCAGCTGGCCTGAGCATCCTTTACTTGTAGGCAGGGCGGGCTAGTCTGCAGGAGCTTCCCTGTGCGCCCGCTCCTCTCCATCCTGATGCTTGGCCTAGTCGGCTGCGCGACGTATGTCGATCGCGGCCCGCGCGTCCGGGTGGCCGTGGAGGAAGGGGACTACGAGACCGCTACGGCCGTCGCCCAGAACTTCGCGGCGGACGAACCTAAGGATGCGTTGGTCTGGAATCTCGACGCCGCTACGGCGCTCCGGGCGCAGGGTAAGCTCAAGGAAAGCGCGAAGGTTCTGGAGCAGGTCGAAGCCTCCTTCCGTGCCGAAGAAGAACGACCCGGCTTCTCGGTCGGGGATGCGACGCTCGCGGCTTTCTCCAACGGTTACGCCGAGGCGTATCGTCCTCGTCCCGCAGATCGTATCTACGCGTCGACTTACCAGGCCCTGAATCGCATCGAACTGGGCGATATTAACGGCGCCCGCGTCGCCATGGCTCGATTGCGCTTCGTCCAGCAGGCCTTCGGTTCGGGTAAGCTCTACGTGAAGCCCAAAGGCAAGGAAGAGAAGTACGACGTCGCCAAGGCTTCGCAGGACGAGCGCACGAAGGAAGGTCTCGGGATGATCGAAGAGAACCTCGCCGGCCTGACCGCCGAAGGCGCCTACGACGACGCGTTCAGCCACTGGCTTCAGGGGATGTTCTTCCTGCGTCTCGGCCAAGATTCCTCCGATCGGGAGAAGGCGCGCAAGGAACTGCTGGCGGCCACCCAACTCAATGGAAGCAACGAGGCCTTCCGTCGCGACCTGAGGGACGCCGAAGCGCCGGCGAGCGAAGGGCAGGGCACGATTGTCTATGTCATTTCCGAAACGGGCATGTGCCCTGAATGGTATCAACAGCGAATCGATATCCCGCTCTTCGTCGTCTCCTCCCGCGTGCCTTACGTGAGTGTCGCTTTGCCGGCTGTTCGGCCCTCGGGCCTGAATTACAATCTGAAGCTCAAATTGGATTCCCAGGACGTTCCGTTGCCCTTGGCCAGCCGACCGGACGCCCTCATCGCGAAGCACTTCGAGGCGGCCTTGCCCGGCATCAAAGCCCAAGCTTTCACGTCCGCCGCCCTCAAGGCGACCGCCAGCTACCTCATCAATAAATCCTCCGAAGAGGCGGCTAACCGCCAGAATGCTGGGTCCGGCGCCGTCCTTTGGTCGATCGCGACCAAGGTGGGCACGGCAATCTATACGGTCGGCACCACCAAGGCCGACCTGCGTAACTGGTCGAGCCTCCCGGCCCGTTTCTCGGTGGCGCGGCTGGAGGCCAAGCCTGGCCAGAAACTGACCGTGGTCGGGCATCCGGAGGCTTCCCTGACGCTACCCGCAGGCAAGGTTCTGCTTGTAAGCCTCAAGTCCACGCAGGAAAATCAATCCATCGTCCTCCGCTGCACCCCTCTCGTCCCATGAAAAAATTCCTGCCTCTCCTTGCGCTTGGTCTCCTGGCCGGTTGCACCACGATCCTCGAGACCGGCGACAAGCTTGAGCGCGGCATGACGCCTCCTGACGCCGTCAACTACGCGACGACCAAGCCCGAGGGTGGTTTCTCGACGCAGCTGAGCGACAATCGCATCGGCAATAAGATCGAGCTCCTCGCGGCCCGCAAATCCAAGACTGACGGCGGTTACACTCGCGTCCAGTTCGACCTCCGTAACGGCGCCTACCTCCGCCAGACGATCAACGTCAGTTTCGAATGGCTCGCCGCCGACGGCACTGTGACCGAAAGCCAGCCCAACTGGATCGTCACTCCGCTTGAACCTGGCGCCCTCACCACCGTCACCGCGACCGCCCTCAAGGCGCAGTCCGCTGAGTGCCGCCTCCGCCTGATCTCCCGCTAACCCCTCCCATGAACAAACTCTCACTTCTCGCCTGCGCCGTCTTCATCGTCGGTTGCGGCACGCCCGCCACCTACAAGGACCCGCAGGGCCGCGAGCTCGTGGTCAGCCTCGATAAGGTGAACATCCAGGACTTCGCCACCGCGGGATCCCAGATGCTCCAGTCCATGATCTCGTCCCCGTCCTTCTCCAAGGGCGCTCCGGTCTTGCAGCTCGGCTCCATCACCAACGATACCGCCGATAACTTCGACACCGCCTTGCTGCTCTCGAAGCTCACCGTGCCCCTGGTCAACGCCAACCGCGTCACGTTGCTCGATAATGACGCCACCGCTAATGCCGCCCGCGCAACTTCCGGCTCCAACGCCAATGTCCCGCGCGCCGAATATGTGCTCAAGGGTAAGATTCTGGAAGACCGCTCCAATGCCGGCAGCACCCGCCAGAGCTCATTCGTCTTCCAGCTCACCCTCGTCGAGGTCAAGCGCGGCGTCGCCGTCTGGACTGAAGAGAAGATCGTGACCAAGCAGGGCACCAAGAACGCGGTCGGTTTCTGATAAACCGCCGTCATCATTTGACCTTCTTACGACCTGCATCTCCCTCCGGTGATGCAGGTTGATTTTTTGATCGTCGGCCAAGGCCTGGCGGGCTCGTTGCTCGCCAAGGAACTCCTGCGTCGTGGCCGCACCGTCCACGTCGTGGATGACCGCTGGAAGTCTTCCTCTTCGCAGGTCGCCGCCGGTCTGATGACTCCGCTGACCGGCCGACGCTTCACCCTGACCAAGGATTACCCTGAGCTCTTCGCCTCCGCTAAAGCCAAGCTGACCGAACTCGGCGTCTTTCGCCCGATCGAGGTCTACCGGATGTTCGTCGACGAGGAGCAGCGGGCCAAAGGGCTGAAGCGGACCGAGTGCCGGAGCTGCCAGCCTTTCATCGAAAGCGTGACTTCCGCTCAAGGTGAACTTGACGTGAGTCTTACCGATACCTTCGGCGGCGCGCTCATGAACGGCGCGTGGGTCGACCTCCCGAAACTCCTCTCGGATGTCCGTGCCGAATTGCTCGCTGCCGGCAACCTGACCGAGGCTGCGTTTGATTCGGTCGACGCCGTCGCCGACGCCGAGGGCGTCTCGTGGCGCGCGGTCCGCGCCGGCGCTATCGTCTATTGCGATGGCTATAAGTCCGCTTTGCGCGGCCCGTTCAAATACCTGCCTTGGCAGCCCGCCAAGGGCGAAGCCCTGACGCTGCGCACCTCCATCGACACAAAGTCGTTCATCCTGAATCGCGAAGGTTGGGCCTTGCCGCTCGGGCAGGGCGTCTGGCGCACCGGTGCCAACTGGCAGTGGGATCAGTTAGACGAGACTCCGACCGAGCCACAGAAGGAGAAGTTCATCCACCGCTTCCGGAGCTATTTCGGTCAGGAGGTCACGGTCGAGGTCACCGCGCACGTCGCCGGAGTCCGTCCCTGCACCTCGGACAACCATCCCTTCATGGGCGCGCACCCGCAGCAGCCGAGGACGCACCTCTTCGGCGGACTCGGACCGCGCGGCACCGTGTGGGCGCCCCTCATGGCTGACGAGATGGCGGCCTACCTTTGCGAGGGTAGGGCACTCCGTCCTGAATGTAATCTATCCCGCTTCGCCCCTGCTGGCTAAGGTTGTCTCGGGGTGGTTGTCACCGCGTCACGGCATGCCAAGGCAGGTTGCTCTTCAGCCCTCCATGCAGGCCTCTTCTTGCCAACCAGCCAACCAGCTTATGGCATCCATTCTCGGGTGACGGGTGTCGGCCCTCGGGGCCTCAGCCAACCAGGCGTCGGCATCTCAGCCATCGGCCATCGGCTTCGGGTGTCTGCTTTCGCCCCATCCATTCAGGCCTCAACTCAGTCCTCCACTCAGCCTGCCGCTTACTTCTTCTTCGCCTTGGCGACCTTGGCCGGCTTTACCTCGGCCTTGGCGACCAGGAAGTCGACCGCGAGCAGGTAACCTTCGAAGCCCAGTCCGGTGATCACGCCTTCGCAGGCGGAGGCCGTGACGGACTTATGGCGGAATTCCTCGCGCTTGTAGATATTGGAAATATGCACCTCGACGGCCTGCATGCTGCTGCCGGCGATGGAATCGCGGAGGGCGACCGAGACATGGGTGTGGCCTCCCGGATTGATCACCAGGAATTTCACGCCCTTGTCGGCCCACTTCGCGATCGTGTCGATGATCTCACCTTCGTGATTGGACTGGAAGAAACGGGTCTTCGCACCGGCGGCCTTGGCGTGCTTCTCGATCAGCTTCTCGAGGTCGGCGAGCGTCCGGGTGCCATAGACCTCCGGCTCGCGCTTGCCGAGCCGGTCGAGGTTAGGGCCGTTGATGACGCCGATTTCCATGAAGGACGAATAAGTGCCGAGGCGGGTCGGGGCAAGATATGAAAAAGGGCGGCTCCTCTCGGAGCCGCCCGTGGTTTCGCCTGGCCGATCCCTTACTTCAGGATCTGACGAAGGACGTAGGGCAGGATGCCGCCGTGGCGGTAGTATTCGCCTTCGATCGCGGTATCGATGCGGGCGACGAGCGCGGCCTTGTCGACCGTGCCGTTGGCGCGGCGGATGACGAGCGTCACCGGGGTCTTCGGCTTGATCGGGCTGGAGAGGCCTTCGAGGTCGAAGGTCTCGGTGCCGTCGAGGTGGTACGAGGCGGCGTTCTTGCCGTCGGCGAACTCGAGGGGCAGCACGCCCATGCCGATGAGGTTGGAACGGTGGAGACGCTCGAAGGACTGCG
>SXGQ01761988.1_pt1 | contig 10588 bp, 3 predicted proteins | sample 3178371 | NCBI WGS metagenome assembly SXGQ01 (sample SAMN11356859, study PRJNA531348) | freshwater metagenome | isolation source: freshwater sample F1-20 | place: China: Fuxian Lake, Yuxi | collected 2017-12-25 | reverse complement strand
CCGAGGATTGCGAGGGACATTCGGTGAAGGCATGCAAGGTGGCGTTGCGTTGCCAGGAGGAGATGCTGAGGTTCAATGAAAGGAACCGAATGGAGGGTCTGCCTGAGTTGAGGATGAGGATAGGAATAAGCACTGGGATGGCGCTGGTGGGAAACATAGGAAGTGAGGACCGGTTGAATTACACGGCGGTGGGTGACACGGTGAACCTCGCAAGCCGCCTTGAGGGAACAAACAAGAATTACAAGACACTCATATTGATTTCTGAAAAGACAAATGAGTATGTAAAGGCGGAAATATTAACCCGCCCTGTGGACAAGGTGGCGGTGAAGGGCAAGATTAACGCGACAATGATTCATGAGGTGCTTGGGCTGGGTGAAAATGCGACCCCTGAACTTTTAAGGGTGATTGAACTAAGCGAGTTGGGATTTGGTCATTACCTTGCGCAGAGGTTTGAGCAGGCGATTAGCTGTTATCAACAAATCCTGGAAATCAGAAAAGATGATCATATATCCTTGTTTTACATCGAGCGCTGCAGGATTTTTATCGAATTTCCCCCTCAACCCGGGTGGGATGGAATTTATTTTAGTGCATCCAAGTAAACCCGGTTTGAAGGTTCAGGGATTTTAAGGTGCCTGTTGCAGGGGAGCGTCCTCGATATTGACCCGGATTTCATCGGAGTTCCCAACGAGTTCCGGGGCATACATTCCATTGATTTTCGCAGGAAGGGCATGAAACAATCCTGGTATTTCAGCCCGCATCCTGTAACGAAGGCTGTGATTGCCCCTTGCTAGCTGCCTTACAAAGAAACAGACCCGTTCATCGCGGAGTTCCATGTAGGCGCGCATGTCATTGCTGCCATAACCGCTGCGAAGTTCCAGTGGTTCAAAACCCGCGGCTTTCATATCCTCTATCAAAATGTACTCGTAATCATTTTTGCTGAGAATTTCCATTTCTATCTCGACAAGGTCGCCGCTCTTCACCGAGGAAAGATCCTGAATCTCGATGCGTTCATATTTTTCGCCCCGTTGGTTTACGGCCTCACCCCTTGCCCCTGGTACTTTCACCTCTGTCGCGGATTTTTTCAGGAGGTAATATTTGCGGTTGATCTTTACTTCGAGGCCTGCTTTTTTGATCGGTGTCTCAAGTGTGAACACGGTAAGATAGGCGTTGAAGTAAAGTGGCCCTGTCCCTTTCTTGCGAAGTTCCACGGTGTGATTTCCAGTCAGCACCCCATCCCCCAGAACCAAGGCGGTGTTTTCAAAGGTGAATAAATCCTTGGGTCCGATTTTCACTTCCTTGATCATTTTGCCATCCAGTAAAACTTCGACAGTCATATCGGGTTTGTCTTCGCCGGAGGCGGTGAAAAATTCTGCCAGCGCCTCGATGCAGAATGCTGTATCCCGCGTGCTGTTCCAATAGGTCGCATGCTTGCGATTGTTAAGGATGTATTTCGCAAGCTTGGCGGGCACTTCCCCCTTCGGGTTGGTCTTGCTCAGCAACTTGAGGTACCAGGCGTTTGCCTCGGTGTCGCTGCCATACCAGTTCCACCAATGATTTTCAGGTGGAAGTTTGAGATAAGCTGTCTGGTTTTCGTCATCCTGGACCAGGAATTGTTCCAGGTTGCGGAGAATCATGTCGAGTTTTTCCTGTTGTTTTTGTTTGAAAAGGGCGATGCCAAAAACCGCCTTGGCGTACGCTGAGACATGGGTTCGGTCACGGTACAAAAACTCATTCATCTCGGGGTTTGCAACATCTGCATCAAGTAGGACCATGTAGACCAGCGCGTCGAGGTCGTCCGCATGGTTCTTGTAAGGCTGGGTCTTGGCGGGTGCCCTCTTGATCAATTCCACCTGCTTATTCTGATAGTTTTTCAACCAGGTGATACCCCGCTCAAGCATGTTGGCGGGAAGCTCGACTTTAAGTCCCCGCGCTATTTGCAACCCATGCACCACAATCGCCGTGGTGTGTGGTTGGGAGTATTCACCAAATCCGGAGAACCAACCCCATCCGCCATCGGAAAGCTGCATGTTTTGCAATGCCTTGATCCCTTCCCGGGTCATGGTTTTAACTTCCTCGGGGTCGAATACTGGGTTTCGTTGAAAGCGTTTCCATCCCTTGGCGCGGGCCATGGGATCACCTATTTCCTGCGCGTTAAGATTGGTTCGTTTTTCACGAACCGCGGCAAGGTCAACTTCCAATTTCCGTAGCAGGTCCATTGTTATCACCGTAGGAACAAAGCGATTAAGGGTTTGCTCGGTGCAGCCGTAGGGATATTCCGCAAGGTAGGGAAGCGCGTCAACCAGCGCGCCTGCAAGCGTTGGTGAGTAACGGATTTCAAGCCTTGAATCATTCTCCCTGCGCTGTTCAGGAACATTGAAAGTCAACTTTGCGGATTCCTGGTTGGGACGAATGGCGCCGGAGAATGATTCAGTCCGAGCCATGCCATGCACATACGCGGGGAAGCTCATTTCCATGGCATCGGATTCAACATCGGTGATACCTTTGACACGGACGATGGCCCTGCCCTCATTGACAACCTTGACCTTCCAGTCGACTCGTTTTTCTCCATTAGGGGAAATCGGAACCTTTATGGTAGTGGGTGATTGGGCTTTCAAAACATTGCCATCCAGTTCCAGCGAAACCTCAACAGTCTTGGCATCCTTCAAATAGTTGTGGATATTCGCGCTTAGAATCACCTCGTCATTCTGGGTGAAAAACCTTGGTGATTGAAGACGAACAAGAAGATCTTTCCTGGTGGTGACTATGGTCTCACCTTCGCCAACACGGGTGCCTGAAGATATGGACCAGGCGCGCATTTTCCAGCCTGTCAGATTTTCAGGCATGGTGATATCAGCGGTGGCGGTACCATCCGGGCCAGCCTCGATGGAGGCCACCCATAACGCGGTGTCGGCAAAATTTTTACGGATAGTCGGTTGGACCATGTCAGGGCCTGGGGGCGCATCAACAGCACCCGGGCCACCATCAGCTTTGTCAGACTCTATTGATTTTCGATCTGCAGTGGATCTTCTCTCGGAAACACCATCCATCGCCATATTAGCGGCAAGGGCCATGGGCGCGCCACCACCTCCACCTCCACCTCCAAAACCTGCCATTTCACTTTTTGCAAATCGAGCCTTGTTCAGGCCACTGCGCCCCTGCATTTGCATCTGGTTGAATTCATCAACACCCTGGTTGCCAAATACGCCGAGGTCGCCCATTCCAACCTCGTTTAGCTTTAAAAGATTATAGCTTGACTTGGCAAGTGTTGATTCCTGGGAGGGGTGATGGTGCCTGCGCCATTTCCAGAAATATTCCTTGATATCAGGCACATTGGATCCGCCGGAAATATACTCAACGCTTCGGTCATAGGCTGTGAGCACGATGGAACCAGCGACTGGCCTGCCATCGAGGTCGGTGACCTTGACCTTGATTTTTCCTTTTTCTCCCGGTTTATATTCAGCTTTGTCAGGAACCACGGTGACATTCAAGATTCTTTTTTCAGGGGGAACCACCAATTCCTTCATTTCAGTGTGAACTTTTCCGTTGGATACGGTGAGAACCTCGACAAAAGTGTTCGGCATGTCGCCTTGGGTGATGATGATTTCCTCAAGGGAATTTTTCCCATCCATTCGGATTACCTTTGGTGCTTTAGAGAGACCGTTGACAGGTTTTGTGAAAAGCAAGACGGTGGCATTATTCTGGTTGGCATTGATAAGGAGCTTTGCTCGGTCACCCGGTGCGAATTCCTTCTTGTCCATTATCAATTCAAGGTCATTGAACTTGAGTGATTTGCCGTCAAAGTCCTTGCCATAGACATTGAACAGGTAACCGCCCTCCTCCTTGTGGCCTTTCTCATCTGCAAGGGTGAGTGAAACGCGGTATTGCCCGGCAGCCAACGGCTTGAATTTATAGGATGCCTTGCCCTGTTCATCGGCGCGAAGCATTGCCTTGTCCACGGGTTGCTCGGTGGGTTTGCCAGCTTTGTCGTAGGAAATTTTATAGATGACAGCATCGCCCGCTCCGGAGACTGGTTTTCCATCCGGAGTCTGGGATTGGAAAAAAGCCTCGATGGTGTCGCCAGTTTGGAAATGGCCCCGGTTTAGCCATGCGAAAACCCTGAATGGTTTTCTTGCCACTATGACTTTGCCTGAGCCGTTGATTGTCCTTCGGGATTCATCGACGACTTCCGCGCTGATGGAAAATTCATGGTCCTGGTTGCCATGAAATTGCTTTGCAAGCGCGGTGTCGATTTCGAGCTTGACGGTGCCATCAGGCCCGATTGGGGATTCTTGCTCGAGAACAATCTCGCCTGGTCCCTGCACTCTTGGATACCAGAAGGGGTGAGGTCTGCCACAACCCCATTTTTCCCATCCATCATAGAAGGAATAGTCAGGTGAGAACCACCAATAGCCACGGCCATAAAACCAATCCCAAACACCAAGGGGATGCCAGTCTGTGGATTTGGATTGCCTGGTGACCTTGATTTTGGCTTTACCCTTGGAAACTGGGGCTCCGAAATAATATTTTGCTACGACAGTAACGGGGATTTTTTCGCCCAGCATGACCGGCGTGGTGGGAGCCTCTACTTTCACCTCGAATTCAGGCTTCTTGTATTCCTCGACCCGGAATTGGATTCCTCCATGCGCGTTATTTCCGGGATTCGCGGTGTGAAGGTAGTAGGAACCCAGGGTGGCATCCTTGGAAATATCAAAACTACCGGTCACGCCACCGAAGGCATCCGCAGTCATGGTTTTTTCAAAAACTTTCTCCCCCTTGGGATTGTTGATCACGACTTTTAGGTTTTGACCTGCAAATCGCGCGGGTCCCTCAAGGTCATAGCGAGCCTCGGCGGCCCACAATTTGAACTCAACCTTCTGGCCGGGTCGGTACACCGGCCTGTCGGTGATCGCGAAGGCCTTAATCTGTTGAAAGTAATTGTCTTGGTAGTTCGCATACCAAAGGCCACTGAAGCCGAGAAACGCCTGTCTTTTTTCACGGCCCGAGGCCTGCACAAGCCATTGCATGGAATTTGGGGCATCATTGCCATCGATAAAAACCTGTCCATCCTTGTCCGCCTGTTTTGAAAACTCCTTGGTGACTACTTTAAAATTATTCTGGTTTGGTTTTATTTGTTCCTGCCTCCAGCCAAAGAAATCGAGCTTGGCGGATTCTTCAGGCAAGCCAGTCACTGAATCACATACAAAGTAATAGCCCTTGCCATCGATGCTCTTTTTGACGATCGCTAGGTCGTTAAGCCATACCACGATTCTGCTGGTGTTTCCCCCCTCGAGCTTGGCCACGAGGAAGTACGCGCCCGCGGGAAGTTTGGGAAGATCAATTCCAACCCGGGCATCATTATGGGCTGGCCTTGGTTCCAGTTTTTGTTCCCAGTTGGCGACTTTTTTCCCCAGGTAGATCTCCTGGTTCTTGTTGAGTATCCGCTGGCCTATGTCATTGATGTTTATTTTCTCATATTCCAGCCTGCCTGGATTATCCTTTAGATACTTGCGCACATCTGCAAGAAGCCTGGGCACATTGATCTCAATAGCCTCGAGGCTGATGGTCCTCGCGTTACGAAAACGGAATTGAATGTCGGCCTTGGTTTCCGAAACCTGCGCGTGGGCCGGCTCGAAACGACCCCAGTTCCCGACAATTTGCTCGAGCTTGTAGGACCGGTTGTGATTTCCCTTGCCACCAAACTTGGCGATGGCCTTTTTCCACGCCTCCGCCGCCTTGGGGTACTGTCTGCGATTTTCGTACTCGATTGCAATCATGTCAGCGGCGTTTTCATTCTCGATGGTTTTGCCATCCAAGGCAACCTCATGCCATATCTTCAGGTAGTTGAATTCGTCTGGAAGAGTAAGTCTTTTTATCCCGGATGCGATGCGAGCGATTGTTTCCTCATCCTTCAGATTGGCGAGATCATAGGTGCCTGTTTCTTTGTTGGTGTCTTCCATGAACCCGGGGAAATAACCAGCCAAAGTGTGTACTCCGAATTGCTGGTACAGGAATTGGGCCAATCGCATTTTGGAGATGTTTTTTCGGGAAGGATCCGCAATTGCCGCCTCTTGGAGAAGTGACCTCCATCGTTCCCCATCGTTGGCAGCTTTCTCAAAAGACTCGGGGACTTTGTAAAAAACAGGTTTGCCTGTCTCATCAACTGGCGCGGGGGTCACGCCATGGTACGGGTGCCAGTAAGGGCTGTCATCATATTCGGGGAGCGTGGAGAAATCGGTGAGCACCTGCAAGCGCCAGGATTCATGCCCGGAGGAACCTCGCAAAATGATGTCAGCGAAGTCGAGATAAAATAATGATGCGGCCTTGAGATCTTTGTCTTTGCGGACCTGTTCCAGGGCTTTGTAAAGCAATTGCATGGCCCTTGCGCGGTCGCGTGAGTAGCTGCTAACCTGCCTGCCACCACCCCGGTGATAGCCCCGTTCGAACTTGCCTGCAATCAAGAATCCAAAATGCTCGGATTCCAGGAAAGAATCAGCGGCCATCTGAAGGAACCGCCAGTCGCCCTCATGAATGCTGATGATGGAATCACGGAAATCATCCACCTCGTTGTTTCGCCCCAGGTTACGAAGGGATTGGATGGCCATGTTCATGTTGTTGCCGGCTTGCCTGGCATCTGCCTTGGGTGCCAATGCAAGTTTTTTGAAGCCCTCGAAAGCTTCCTTGAAGTTGCCTTGGTTGAATAATTTCTGGAATTTCTCGGGGGATTCATCAGCTCCCCGTGCATTTCCTTTCATGAAGTCGGGTAGGGTGAGCAACCCGAAAATCAAAAGAAGTCCCGCTCCTGCCAAAGAGATGATTTTTTTGTTCATGATGGTTCTTTCCTGATGGATAAACGGCCTTGTCAATAAGACGAATCATGATGCCGTTTGGATTGAGGATACACCAAAAGAGTTATTTCAATGAATAGGAATACCTTATTCTATGGGTGAAATTGTTGAAAAAATCTTGTTTCGATCATAAATTTGAGGGTTAGATGCTGGCAAATGCATGGATATCCCCTTATTCTAAAAGCAGGATTTGACAAACCAAACAAGTTTTGAGGTGATCATGATCAAGAGAATTATGGTTTCTGTTTTGCTGGTTGGCATAGCGGCCAGCATGAGTATTTCGCCTACTTTTGCACAAGATGCCAAAAAGAAAAAACTGGTGCTAATTGCGGGCAGGAAAAGCCATGGGTATGGGCAGCATTCCTTCAAGGCCGGTTGCATGCTATTGAAAAAGGCTCTGGATGAGAATGTGCCCGGATTGGAAACTGTCGTGGTCTTGGATGGCTGGCCCGCGGATGAATCCATCCTTGATTCTGCCGATGGTATTTGCATTTATAGCGATGGAGGTGGCGGGCACCCATACAACGCGCATCTTGACAAGATTGACGCCCTCGCCAAAAAGGGAGTCGGGCTTGCCATGTTTCACTATGGTGTTGAAGTGCCCAAGGGAAAGAGCGGGGACAAGTTTCTTGAGTGGATCGGCGGGTATTTTGAAACCAACTGGTCTGTTAACCCGCACTGGCGATTGGGTGAATCTGAGCTTGCCAAGAACCATCCCGTCACCAGGGGCGTTGATCCATTCAAGACCCATGATGAATGGTATTACCACATGAGATTCAGGCCCAAGATGGAAGGTGTGACCCCCATCCTCAGCGCATTGCCCCCATCTGAGACATTGGTGAACAAGGATGGCAAACTTTCCCGCGGTGATGGCCCACACAGTAACAACCCCTTTGTTCGCGAGGCAGTGCTCCAACGCAAGGAAAAGCAGGTGCTTGCATGGGCTTGTGAACGGAATGATGGGGGCAGGGGCTTTGGCTATACCGGCGGGCATTCCCATTGGAACTGGGGCAATGACAACAACCGCAAGATGATTCTTAATTCCCTGGTTTGGATCTGCAAGGTGGAAGTGCCATCCAAGGGTGTGAACTCCAAGAGGCCAACCCTCATGGAACTCAGGGAGAACATGGACTACCCCGTGCCTGATAAATTTGATTTTGCAAGGATAGAAAAAGATCTTGAGGAATCCAACAAGTAATCTTATCTTTTGATTCATGGCCCCCGGTGGGAATTTCTCATCGGGGGTGTTTTTTTGAATCAAGGTTTGAAAAGTTGCACCGCGACGATTTCCTTGTCGGTGCGGGCAAAGACACATCCCATTGCAAATGCGGGATGAGCCCAGGTGAATCCACAAACGCTGATTTTATCTATCAGCTTGAATTCCCTGGGGGAAAGATCCGCGAGTATGAGTTCCCCTTTTTCATTGAAGATAAGAGCCTTCTTTCCCACCCAAACCAAGCTTGCCTGTGGGTTGGTTCCCCGGGGCGTCACGGAATCGTTCTCCCACATTATTTTTCCGGATTTCGCCTCGACACACTTGATGCCCCGAAATCGGTCAAGCGCGTAATAATATCCATCCCTGGCCAAAGGGGAACACATTAGCATGCTGAGTTGTTTCCCCTCCCATGCCACTTTTGGCCCGGCAGGGGAGAGTTCAAGCGCCTTGGTGCCTGTCCAATAATCCGAGGCGAGAAAAATCCCATCATGAAAAACCAGGTCCGCAATCGCGACATCATAGTCCATGCCAACGGGAGATTTCCAAAGGATGGAACCAGTCTTTGGGTCGAGCCCGCAGGCATTCTGGGCGCTCCACCAGACGATTTGCTTCTGGTTGTTCACAGTGAAAATTTGGGCGGAGGCATAACCTGGCCTGTCATTGCCCGAGCGCCAAATCTCCTTCCCCGTGTCCTTGTCCAGGGCGATGAAGCAGGCATCGGGCTTGCCTCCGATTTGCAGCAAGACCCGGTTTTCATCTATCAACGGGGAGGATGAATATCCCCAGGTTGGATACTTTGCATTGAAGTCCGTGACCGCGTTGCGATGCCATAATACTTTTCCAGTGACCATGTCGAGGCAGTGGATATCACCAATGGCCCCGAAGGTGTAGACCTTGCCTTGGTGGATGGTGGGGGTGGTGCGAGGTCCGTTGCCATAATCAAGTTTCTTGTAGGGCGCCTTGTAGGAATGCATCCAGAGGGATTTTCCGGTGAGGGGTTCGAGGCAATGGATGCGCTCAAGTTCCTCTGCTTCGTTTTCTTTGGTCTCCTTGAAGCGATCCATCACAAACAGTTTATTGCTGGCGACGGCAATTCCGCCATAACCGCCACCGAGCGGTAGTTTCCATAAAGGCGGCGGATCCTTGGGTAGATGGGCGGGAAAGCGGGGTTCATGCCAGGTGCCATCCCGGGTGGGTCCGCGCCATTGGGGCCAGTCAGAATCAATCTGGAAGGGTAATAATGCAATCAGGCAAAAAAGTGAATTCATGACAAATCCAAGGGTCAACCAGTATTGGGTGTAACAAGACTAGTTGACCATGGAAAATGAGGCGAAGGCAAGGGGAAACTGTATTACGCGAACCAAGTTGGTAGCTGGCCTGCGGGAGGAAGATCAAGCACGGTGACCGCACGAATCTGCGGATGACTAGAGACCTCCTTGAGCACGGCTTCTGGTGGGCGGGCATCAAGGTTGAGAACAGCAATGGCTTCCCCACCCTGATTCTGCCTGCCAACATTCATCTGGGCGATATTCACGCCATTCTTGCCGCATATTGTGCCTATAGGGCCTATCAACCCGGGAACATCCTTGTGCGTGAACACCAACAGTACCCCATCCATGTGGGCATCCAATCGGTGTGAACCAAACTGCACCAGGCGCAGGTATTGGTTGCCGAAAAGTGTTCCTCCAAGGGTGATGGTTTCCTTGTCGCTTTGGATTGAAACCTTAATGAGCGAACTGAAGTCGCCTTTCTCCATGGTTGACTGTTCGACAACATCCACGCCACGCTCGCTTGCGAGCATTCGGGCATTGACAATGTTCACCTGCTGCTCCATGCCCCGTTCCAAAAGGCCTGCGGCAAAGGCGCTGGTTACCAACCGTGTGGATCGTTTCGCGATATCGCCCCGATAATGGATTTCCGCCCTTTGGATCGAACCCTTGTTGAGCTGTGCCGCCATGAGTCCAAGTCGATGAGCCAGGTCCACAAAGGGACGCATCTCTTCCATCTCCGCGCGATCCATCGCTCCCATGTTCACCGCGAAACGGACCATGCCCTTGCATAGGAAGTCGACCAGCAATTGGGCGGATTCCTTGGCGACCAGCAACTGGGCTTCCGCTGTCGCGGCCCCAAGGTGCGGGCTTATAACTACATTGGGCATCTTTAAAAACGCATGACTGGCGGTGATGGGTTCCTCGACAAACACATCGAATGCCGCGCCTGCAAGATGGCCTGAATTTATGCCATCGATCACAGCCTGCTCGTTGATGATGCCACCGCGCGCGCAGTTGATCACCCGGGCACCCTTGGGTAAAAGCGCGATCTGCTTTGCCCCGATCATATCCTTGGTTTGCTCGGTAAGCGGCGTGTGCACGGTGATGAAATCACACCTGGGCAGGATCTCGTCAACCGATGCGAATGTTTCAATGCCAAGCTGGGTGGCGGCGGTTGGGGCCAGCACGGGGTCGTATCCCACAACTTTCATGTCTAGTCCGTTTGCTGCCCTGCGCGCAACTTCACGGCCTATTCT
>SXGQ01067295.1_pt1 | contig 10588 bp, 17 predicted proteins | sample 3178371 | NCBI WGS metagenome assembly SXGQ01 (sample SAMN11356859, study PRJNA531348) | freshwater metagenome | isolation source: freshwater sample F1-20 | place: China: Fuxian Lake, Yuxi | collected 2017-12-25 | reverse complement strand
GTCATCACGGTGCACCTCCGTCCTTGAGGTCAAGCTCGTGGAGCTTCATCGCGATCTCGGACAAGAGCAGTTCGGCCGCGCTTATCGTGCGATACGCCTGCCAGTACTCACGCGCCGCGATCTGGTCCGCGCCCGTGGAGATCGCTGTGAGCGTCTCGCTCAACTGCTGCATCAGCACGGCGCGCTCGAGCGTGTCGACTGTCTCGGCGGCGGCTTTCTTGATCGCGACCATCATGGTGCCTCCGGTAGTCCGAGTTTCGATTGGAGCGGATCGACCTCCTGCTCGCTCTCGTCCTTGAACCGCGCTGACCAGCCGAGGCGCACGATGACGGTCGGAGCTTGCGCGAGGGCGTCCCACTCGATTGCAGCGCTGACCTTCGCGGTCGGCTCGGCCTTGCCTTCATCGTCCACGAATGAGTCGTCCGCGGCCTTGCGGATCTTGTCGTAATTGCTCTCGAGGAGACCGCGCAGTTGCTCGGTCGCGGAGGTGATCACAGCGGTTTTGATTTCGTTCGTGCTCATCGTCAGAGTTGCGCGGTTAATCCTCCAGCCACCTTGTCGGCCGGCGTGACGTTGATTTCGGCCGGCATATCGCGGACTTCCTCGGTCGTGCGGAGGCCTTTGAGGACGTCGCCGAACGTGTCGCGCAGCACGAAACCGCGAGCGCGGAACTTTAGCATCCGCCGCGGGTAGTCCGACCACGGTCCGTTCTTCCCCCATAGCTTCGCGGTCTTCGCATCGGCGACCGTGAACGTCTCCGACTGCGGGTCGCAGCCTTTGCGCTTCGCCGTGACCTTGTAGCCGTGCGAGTCCTTGCCGGCCTCGCCGACCTCTTCCTCGGAGTAGGCTTCGAGTTGACCGGAGGAGCGGACGAGCGCCAACGCGGCGTCGCCGAACAAGCTCGGCCGTCCGTTGACCACAGCGATGTTCGAGAGCGCGGCCATCGGAGTCAGGCCCAGCTCCGCGCCCCATTGCAGAGCAACGAGCACGCTCTCGGGTTTCTCCATCCCTCGCGGAGCGAAGCCGCTGCTGACGATTGCCTTCGCAAAGCGAAAGGCGTCCTCAAGTGAGGTCAGTTGAACGCCGGAGGCTCCGAAGGAGATCGGCGAGGACACGGTCGGCTTGGTCGCCACCGCGAGGTCTGTCGTTTTGTCGTCTTGCATTGTTGTGTTGTGTTTTGTGTTTTCCCGGCGCGTCGCGGATGAGCGGCGCGTCGGGTTTAAGTCAGAATGGAACGTCCTCGGAGATCGGCGCGGCTGACTCGAGCTTGACCGGCGGCGAAGGCAGCGTGCCGCGGTTGCGGTGAACGATCGTCCGCGCTGCGTTGCGCAGCAAGACGTCCTCCGGCCTAGGCGGGAACGGCGTCCCATCGTTGCGCAGTCGCGGCTCCGGTTCCTGCGCGTACCACTCCACCGACTTCGCGGAGAGCGATCCGAGCGGCGTGCCTTTGTTCTTGCCGAAGTGGACGGCAATGTCGCCCGCGTTTTCAATCACCTCGGACGGAAGCGGGATGTCCTTCGGTCCGGTCGGTGCCGGCTTGGAAGCGACCGCAAGCGCGGCCGGCTTGTTTCCTTGCGTGAGAGCCGTGCGGATGGCGCGGATCTCGAGGAGGAGTTCGTTGTACTGTTCGGTTGTCATTTGCAGAGTCGTTGAACCTTTGCCCCGTAATTGACCGTCGCCGCCTTGCGTGCGCCGGCCGGCCCGCCGTTGTGGATCCGAGCGAGCGTGACGACATCGCCCGCGGCCCATGCCTGCGGAGCGTACCGCTTGAGGTAAGCCGAGACGACGCGGCGAGCGAAGCCGAGGTCAACGACCTGCTCGTAGGTGCCAATGACGCGGGAGTCCGCGAAGTAAGCGCGGGAGATCTGGAGCGGCCCGAGGCTGCGCCCGTTGTCGCCGAGGATCGCGCCGTGCCGGCCGGACGTCTCGACGAGATGCAAGGCGCGCCAGAATGATTCTGGCGGCGCGGCGTGCGCGGTCGCGGCGAGCGCGAGGAGGAGAGCGAGGCGCTTCATGCGATGACCCCCATATCGGCCTTGACCCAGAATACCGGCTGACCGACCGGCTCGCCGTCTTGGTCGAGTTGCTCGACCATTACGTCGTCGGAAATCGTGTAGCCGTCGCGCTTGATGAATCGAAGCGTGCGCGCCTCTTTTTTGGCAAACTGTTGCGCCTCGTGCAACGTCTCGAAGAAAGCGACAAGCTCGCTGTCGCCGTCACCGAGTGACGTCGTGTAACCGCGGGTCACGCGGAAGTTGTGCATGTCGGAGTTCATGACGCAGCCTCCTGCTTGATCGCGTAGTGGGCGTCGGCGACCCAACCTTCGACCGTCTGCTGGTTCAGGTAGCAGACGAGAACCGACTCGCCCACTTGCGCGCCGGTCAGCGTTGAGGTGAAGTACGAGTAGCCGTCGCGGTTGTTCTGAATCTCGACCGGAATGCCTGCGCGCCGCAGCGCGGCGTTGATCGTGCGTTTGGTTAGTGTCATCGTCGTTGTTGGGTTGTCGTTGTTGTTTTGTGTCGTTGTTGGAACTTCAAGACCGCAGGTCTTCGCGGAGCGCGATGACCTCGTCGTAGATGTCGCGACCGTCGGAGGTGAGAATGACGGTGGGAATGTAAGCACCTTGACCGTTGAGTCGCTTGATGGCGCGGGCGTGAGAGACTTCGGCGCGTACCGCCGCGCGCAGCGTCCGGTGCCGCGAAATCGCGCGGCCGTTGAAGGTGTCTTGCAGGGTGTAGGTCGTTGTCATTGTCGTTGTTGTTTTGGTTGTCGTTGCTGAACGAGCAACACCAAATCACAACCTAACCGCTTCGACAAGACCTAAAGAGGAAAACTTTCCTGCGCTTTCGTAAGTCGCGCATCTTGCGCGAGTTACGCAGGAAGAAAAACGCAGCGTCAGTAGGTGTAAAGCTGCCCGGTACAGCTCATCGATATGTTTGAGTAGCTGGTTCCCTCGTAGAGCCCATAGTAGGTCAGAGAAAGTCCGAAGAAATTCAAAGTCGACGTCACTACGACGGTTGCTCCGGTGTAGGTATTATCGGAGGAAAGAACCACCACGGCATCGGGCGGTGCCTCTGGGAACTCCTCGACCACGAATTCAAAATCATAATACAATCGGAACTTGTTTGCGTTGTTTGGATCGCCTCGCAGATACAAAGTCATCGTGCCACTCTCGTAATCAAAAGTCGTCCCGGATATTGTTATTTCCAGTAACTTTTCGGCATTGCCTGTTGTGATCGGAACGCACACTCGATCTCGCGGCGTTCGGTAAGCCGAGACACTCCCGAAGTTGGTCGAGCCATATCCACTCCCGACCCACATCGACTCAATTGCGCTTTGAGCGTTAAACGCCGTTCCGGTGAATCCGGCAGGATTCGCGGAGTAGACACCCCCAATGTTTGCGGTGTAGGTTCCCGACGTAGCTGTTCCCGATAACGTAAGGTCGAAATTGTAGGCGTTCCAGTAGATCGACATCGCCGTTGTCAGCGCGATGTTGTCAACGTAGGGGAGCGACCGCGTTGCCGTTGTCGGACAATACGGAAAATTACGCGGGAAAAGGAAAGCGGTCGCGGTCGGCATTAGTACGGAGCCGAACCAATGATTAGCATCTTCGCCGGACTGCCATTGTTGCAAACGTCAATCTCGCGAAGCGTCATCTGCACGCTGATCGAGGCGTAAGCAATCGAGATCGAGGCACTTGCGCCCGTGATAAGGAACGTCGTCGATTCGATCCGCACCTCGTTGTTTCCAAAGTCGGCGTAAATGCCGGTCGGTCCGACCGTGTGGGTGACGCTTGCGTTGCGGAAGACGATCCCGTTGTCATCCGCGGTGATCACCGCGCCATCGTAACTCCAATAGATCCCATTGTATCCGAATGTTCCGGTGATGACTCCGGTCTCCTCATAACGAAATCCGGTAACGCTAACTTGCGCCATTTCCGTTCCATCATCGAACAGTAGAAAGTCGCGATGAAAAGTAGTCGCGATGGTAGGAGAATCGAAGACCAGCGAGATTTCGTTGAGCGTCGAGGTGATTGCCGCGCTCACGACGGTGAACCCTTCGTAGTCAACGTAGGCGTCCATGACGCCGTCCGTGTAAGCGAGCCCTAGTGCGTCAACCGTAATGACGTCCGCTCCCTCCTTGCAGACCAATCCGTCGAGCGACACTTGGACCGACGCGCTAGCTCCAATCAAATCGAATCCAGAAACGCCATAGGTCGTTGACGTTGTGGACGTCTTAAAATTGAGCGACGACGAAAACAAGGTTGCGGTCGCCGAAGAGGCAACGAAGGTGAACCCGTCCGCGTCAACGTAAGCGTGTTTCGTCGAGTTGAACCACTCGATCCCCGCGTCATCGGCCCAAAACGTTCCGGAGGTTCCAATGAAGTAGATGCCGTTGTCGTCGGCCGTAATCGTTGTCGTTCCAAATTTCCAGAAAATCCCGTCATTCCCAAAGGTGCCAGTAACGACGCCCGAGTCGTAGAGAATACCTGTCGCGCTTACTTGCGTAAGTTCGAGAGTGTTGTCGAACTCTAGAGTTTCGACTCCATACGTTACCGAAAGGGTCGTGGATTCGAGATGGATAAACCCGTTGCCGAGCTGACCCGTCGCCGATGCTCCGAAGAATGTGAATCCCTCAAAGTCAATGTAAGCCTTGTATGTCCCGTCAGTCCAGATGAAGCCGTCGCCATCTACCGTAACGGTCCCCGCAGCATCGTCGATTTGCAGGCCGAATATCCCTGCCGTGATTGCACTTGTTCCGTCGCTTGCGAAAAACCCTCCGCTACCGGCGTAGGCTGTGACCGCTGCTCCCTCAAAGTAAAACCCACCGGAGTCGATTCCGCTCGATACTGATGCGGTCGAGAAAATGTACCCGGCCGTACTTACTTCTGCGTAGTTCGCTCCTGTCCCGATGAAGACGCTGCCAGCGTTCATCTCGAGTCCGACATCGCCAAGCGTCAATCCGACGACGGTGCCGGAATACGCGAACCCGTTGTTGTCTATGAGCGAACTTGCCGTCGCGTCCTCCCATGCGACGCCGTTGTATCCGATCCCGGCGCTGATAGACCCGGATGAATAGTCGAAGCCCTGACCGTTTAGATGCCAGATTGCTGATCCGATGTAGGTGACTGCAATTGGGCTGACGAAGATTGCGTCTGTTGCGTCCTCAACGACAAGGCCGCCGCTATCAAGCGACGCCGTAACGCTTCCATTTACTACTGTGAGTTCGGTCGGATAAGTGGTCGGTGTAGCCCATGTCGAATGTTTTGGAACGAGATTTAGTTTCCCATCTGATCCGACGACGTTGATCGGATCTCCCTCTCCACCGCCGCCAGTTCCCGAAACCGAAATCAGGATTTTTGCGTCGGAAGTTTTTACCGTTACGCCGCCCCTCCCCTCCATTCCTTTGACGAGATCAACGAGCGCGTTGTGTTTCCTCGCCATAGGCGAGAACGCCGAAGGAACCTTCGAGAGCTTGAGCGATGAGTTCGCCATCGGATCAAGTCGCCGGCACCATTCGTGTCGTGCGCTGGTATATGTTACCGTAGAAACGCCGAGTGACGCTGTTCTGCGCAGCGATCAACACGTTGTTTTGAATCATGTTTAAGTAAGTCACCGGGGTCGGAAGCGTTGAAGCATTCAGCTGCGTAACCGCATTGCCCGAATTGTCTACCGGTGTAAATTGCCGAATAATTGGCAGATCACTATTAAGCCCCGATACGCTTGTCAGCGCGTAGTCGTTAAACAATGTCGATGCAACGACCTCGGTGATTTGTGCCGTGCGTGACGGTGCTCGCTTGTTCGTTACTCCTGTAACGCTGCTAAAAGTTCCGGTTCCGGGGAAGATCGCCGGCACATTCATTGTAGTTCCACTAGCTCCACCACTTTCGGTTTTTGTGTTTTGCTCAACGAAGTAAGTCACTCCGCTCCGAACATATTGCACCGCCACAAGCACCGTCTCTCCGACGGTGTAAGTCATAGAGGTGGTCAGCTGGAAATTAGAGCCGCTAGCAGCAATCGCGGTCACTCCAAAATCGGAACCTCCGCTGACGGTCTGAACGAATCCCGGAAAAGTGAAGACATACTCTTCAGCATCCGTCCACGCGGTCGGCACCTTTGAGTAGACTCGTTCCCATTGTAGAATTCCAGCGCGCTGCTCTTGGAAGTTTTCTTCTGCGACGAGATAAAACGTCGGACTTGTCGGCACTCCGTATGATCCTGCTGCGGAATATGCAGTATCGAGAGCAAGCGGACTGTAACTGACCGCGGTCTGCATGAACGACTGACGGAACAAAATCTTTTCATTGGGCACCGGCAAGATCGGATCCCAAACCGGAAGCCCAACCGTCACCGCGGAGTTAAACGACGCCTGTCCCGTTGCTATGTAATATGTAACGCTCATCGGATCGAAGCGGGTTGCAGCGAATCCCTAATCGCAGCGAGATTCTCGTTTGCCTTCTTTAACTGTTCAGTCTGTGAGGCGAGCGGATCACGCTCTGCAGCAGATAACTGCGAAAGGCGCTTCCGTAAATCAAGCGCCCGCTGCGTTGACTTATCAGCAGAGACATCAAACCCGCCAGCGCGTTGTCGCTCTGCTTGCTTTTCAAGCCGTTGAATCTCACGAGCACGCGCACGGGTTGTCTGACTTGTTCCCGGAACACCTTGTGCAAGTTCCGCTACGGTAAATGTCGAACGGTCTCGGAAAGCCTGCGAGAAGACCCGCTGTCCTTCTTCGACATTGCGACGAGCATCGCGAAGAGCCTCGGCGTTGCGAACCTCGGCCTCGGCGCGCCGGATGTTGTCGTCAACGATCTTTTCATTCACCTGCGCAATCTGACGCTCAATATCGAGAATCTTGCGCTTCGTCTCGAGTTGGTCCTCGTCGGTCAGCACGATGTCGTCAGCCAGACGCGATTCGAGCGAGAGCCTTTCCTCGACAAGTTGCTTGAGTTGTTGTTCGTCGGATTGCTGTTCTCGTAAGAAGTTAGCGCGGTCCTCATCAATACGTTGTTGCGCTTTGGCGTATGTTTCCGCGTCACGAGCCTGTTGTTCCGTCACCTGTTCCTGTCGCTTATCAATTCCAATCTGAATCTGCTGCATCCTCCGCATCAAGCTGGCTCGTTCATTCGCAATCTGTTGCAGACGGACCTGCTCTTCCCCGCCGAGTTCTACTGTCTCTTCTCCAACTTTGCGAACCTCGCCGGTTCGACTGACAGAGAAAACGTCGCGAACGCGCTTTTTGTCTATGTCCGCAGCTTCTTGCGCCAAACGAACATCCTTTTTTCTTAATTGCGCGAGGTTTTGCTCATCGGTTCTGCGCGCAGCGAAAATTTCTTCGTAAATGGAAGCCGTGTTCGCCGTGATCCTTTCTATCTCCTGCGCTTGATCGGCAGCCTCTTTGAATCCTTCGGTGAGCTTATCCACGAGCGATTGCACGCTTTGGATCCCAAGTCCCTGCATCAGTCCACGGAAGACATCTCCTGCGCCAAAGGCTCGATTGAGTTTGCGACCGATGTCATCTCCAGCGCGTCCGACGTCTGCCGTTGTCTTTGTCAACGCAGCCTTGAACGACGTTGTGTCGAGCCCCATCTTCGCGACGATTTCAGATACAAAGGCCATCGGTCAGCGGGTGTTTAGTTCGCAAAGGAACTCGTTTGTGATCGCGTCGCTCGGCGACCAATCGTTGAAGTCTTTTCCCTGCTCTCGCGCTGCGATGTATTTGAGGTACTGAAAAAGCTCGGCGAGCGGCGTGTCGAGAATCGCATTGCGGTCCCAGCCTGTCTCCTTGGCGATCCGCATCACAAGCGGAACGAGGAAGCAGGTTCCGAGCGGTCGGCGTTCTCCGGGTTCTGCGCTGCCTTTAGGGGCGTCTTGAAAAATCGCATCGACGTATTCGCGACATTCCTTGACCGAAGCATCAAAGTTTCTGGGTCCGATCCTTTGAAACATTTTTTTGCGACGCCGTAGATTTTGCCACCCCTGCGATCCGTCATTCGTTACATTTAGAATCCAAAGGAACATCGCCAATTCGACGGGACCAACTTCGCCGGGGCAAACGAAAGGCGACTCAATACCGTTGAGTACGAGTAAATCCCTGCCCGTCATTGGGCGAATCTCTTCGCCGCAAATTGTTACCGGAACCGTTAGGAACGCTTGCTCGCGGCGCGCCTCTTCCGAGGCCCGCATTTGAGAAAACCGGGAAGCGTACTTTTCACGCCAAAGTTCGTCGGGTGCCATCGCGGCGCTCCTTGTCGGCTGCCGCTGGCGCGAGCGCAAGCCGCACGAGCGACGGCCGCTGGCGTTAGATCTCCTCCCGCAAATTGAGCGTCTGGCGTTTGACCTCGCGATTGCCTTCGGGCTGCGACGCCTGCGTCACAACGAAGGTCACGCTAGTTCCGTTCTTAATGGAAATCTGCGCGTAGTCTCCGCGGCTGATGTAGGTCGTTGAAGTCGTCGCCAGTTGCGCCGTCGCAGTAGCATTGCGAGGCTCGGCAATCAGCGCGAATCCGTTAGGAGCGCCGACTTCATTTTGCCGTGAGATTTCAAAAGTTCCCTCGGTAGGCTCGAATGCTTCTAGGATCACCGAGGCGCTGCCGCCGCCGGAGAAGCTAAAGGTAACGACGCGGGAACCGTAAGGAAACGTTGATGGGTAGAGATAGGGAATAGCCATGACGGTGAGCCTTTAATTTGTTGCTGGTGTCAAACTGTCGGAACGACGGACGGCAAAATGCCGTATTCGATCCGGTGTCGAAAGGTAGTGATGTCCTCGCGGTCTCCCTCTGGATCTCGGACGGCAACCGCTGAACCTGTCTCGAGAACGTCGAGCGTCGTGTACCAAGTGACCGCCGGAGAGATCAATTTTTGCGCTTCGCGTGAGAGGAGATATCGCACCCGACCTCTGATACTTCCGTGGTTCTGCGGAGTTACTGCTGTTCGCTGCGTGATTACGTCGGTGCGCAAAGTTAGGAACCGATGGGAGAAGTACCACTCGCCATTAGCATAAGCCATTTGATCCGACGCGCGTCCTACTTCCTCGACGGCGATTTCAATGCGCGGAGACGTCGCAAAACTTACGCTCTGCGCCGGTAGAATGTTCGCGGTCGGAACCGTCGTTCCTCCGTTTTGCAGGACGGTCAGAACCGAGGCGACCCAGTTCCCCTCCTCGTTGTAGAGTTGCGCGTAGCTCATTGTAACATAGAAGCCGGTTGACTGTAAATGGTTCCAGCCAGAGATGCGCGGCGCGTTTTCCCGCCGCGCAGTAACCGGGCGAATTCTTTTTCGACCGACATTCTCCGACTGTTCAACGCCGAAGAAACGGTTCGCTCGTAATTTGGAATCTTAACCGATCCATTGCGCGCTACGATCTCCAACTTATTGGGCGTTGGAGCCTCAAATCCTCCTTTCGCATATCCTGCATGGCGTCGCACGTATGACGGCAATGGCAGCCCAACCGCTTCCGCTGCCTTTAGCCATCCCGATTTAGCGTATCCGACCCGGCCTTTGACTTCGCGAACGTATCGGTTGTATGCCGTTCGATCTGTCGTCATCACGAAGGATTTTCGCCTCACTCTTCCGCGGCGATTGCGGCGGCTGATATGATCATTTTTGTCAAACGTTTTTACGATCCAATACGCTCCATCCATTTCCCGAAGTGCATCCTGCAAGGTCTCATTGTCTCTTCGCCGAATCAATTCTCGCATTGGCAGACGAACTTCCTCACGAGCGCGTCCGAAGGAATTCTGATCAAGCAGGCCGATCGCTTTCTGAATATCGCCTTCGACTGCTTTTCGCCCTTGAGCGTTCGTTTTCGGAGGCGTGAACCGGATGATTTCGCGCAGGAACAACCGCATTTCCTCCCGCAGCAGTTTTTCCGCGTCTGCTCCAAGCACGCGCACGAAATTATTCAACGTGTCGCGATACCTAGCTTTGTTAATTTCAAAGGTAAACTTCATTGCAGCGGCCGACGCAACGTGTACTCATGCCATTGCTCATCTGTGTCCGGCTTTACAATCTGCCATGTTGTCGAGTCGAATATCCGATAAATGTAAGAGTTAGCCGCAATCCCGGCTGTGATTGAAACCCGAGGAATGCAAAGTGTGATCTGTCGCTCATCAACGAATCCCGCGTTTTCCATCATGACGTCACGATCCGTTTGATTGAATACGCCGTAGTACGTCGTTCCCGAAAATGTGAACGCCTCCGAGGCGGTCCCGTCCGGCCCGCCAATCGCGAGCGCGTCGATCCCGAGTTGCGTCGTGTCAAAGTCCTTGAGCGCCATACCTAGGCGGCGATTGTCACAACTCGAGATGCCGACGTGAAGTGATCGTCTTGCGCGCAGCCGGACGGAACGTGCCAGAACGAATCCCGAACCGCTCCGGCAATCACGCACGGCGCGGAGTTGATCGCGAAGACCTCGGCGGCGTCGCGCAGGAGCCGCGGGAGATCGCCCTGCGACCGAGCGCGCAGGATGTCGGTCGGATCGACGCCGGCCTCGAGCACTCGCGCCGCTTGCGCTGCATCGGCCAGAATGACGATGCGCCGCGAAGCCAGTCGCCGGCACTCCTTGAGGAGATCCGAGAACCGGAAAT
>SXGQ01059639.1_pt1 | contig 10588 bp, 9 predicted proteins | sample 3178371 | NCBI WGS metagenome assembly SXGQ01 (sample SAMN11356859, study PRJNA531348) | freshwater metagenome | isolation source: freshwater sample F1-20 | place: China: Fuxian Lake, Yuxi | collected 2017-12-25 | reverse complement strand
GATCTTGCGCCAGGCCCGCGTGCGCTCCTCCTCCTTGGCGAAGTGGCGCACCACCTTGCGGACCCGCGTCGCGGAGATCTCGATGCCGTGCCGCGCGCAGATCTCGTGGAACGAGTCGTACTCCTCGGCCAGGCGCAGCGTGACGGACTGGAAGCCGTGGCGGGCGATGTCGACCCGCTTGGCGTAGTTCATCATCGACGTCTCGAACATCAGGCTGTCGTCCGGTTCGGGCTCGATGAGCACGATGTCGACGCCCGGGTAGCGCTGCTCCCACTGGCGCGCCATCTCGTGCAGGCGCTGGTAGGCCAGCAACTTGAACGTCTGGTAGCCGATCTGCGGGAAGCCCATGTCGCTGACGTGCCGCGGCCGCGTGCCGAACAGCGTGCGGTGCGGCTTGGAGAAGTCGTTGACGTACGGGACGAGCGGATTGACGACGACGATGAACTTCGCGCCCGCCTCCACGGCGATGTCGAGGTTCGTCGTCGAGACGATGCCGCCGTCGACAAGCTCGCGTCCGCGCACCTCGACGGGCTTGTAGACCATCGGCAGCGCGGTCGACGCGCTCACGGCCTTGGAGATCGGGACGTCGCTCCACTCCTCGGTCCCGAACACGATGCGCTCGCACGTGTCGAGGTCCGTCGCGGCGAGGTAGAGCTCGGGGCCGAGCTCGCGGAAGTCGTTCGTGCGGTCGGGGTCCGAGAGCACCGTGCGCAGGTAGTGATCGATGCCGCTGCCCGAGTACAGCCCGGACGGCAGGCCCTCGGCGACGCCCAGGACGAGGTCCAGCGCCGAGACCTGGCCGAGATCGCCCGCCATCTGACGCACGACCTTGGCCGCCTGCCACGGCAGGGCCACACCCTTCTTGGCGAACTCCACGAGGTTGGGCCGCAGCAGATTCGCCAGCGAGACGTCGCGGAACGGCGTCGGCACCTGGTTGTTGACGACCCGCATCATCTCCTCGGGCGTGATGCCGTTGGCCGCGAGCGCCGCGACGAACGAGCCGGCCGAGGTGCCGACGTAGACGTCGAACTCGTTGACGGTGCGGTTGACCGAGAGGAGATCGAGTGCGCGCAGGGCGCCGATCTCGTAGACCCCGCCGGTGAAGCCGCCACCGCCCAGGACCAGGGCCGTCTTCGAGCGCTTCGGTCGGCGCCTTCCGCGCTGACCGCCGTTACCCGGCTCGAGATTGACGACCTTGCCCATGATGCTCCGAATTCAGTGTAGGTGCATGGCAGACAACTCCGCCGTCAGACCGCATCCCGTCGGACTCCTGTGGTGTTCTAGGTGATCGTGCGCCGACTCGCGTTCTTGATCACCCTTTTCGTGGCCTTTGCGGCCGGTTCTGCCCCGGCAGCCGCGACCACCGCCGCCACGCTGAAGGCCAAGCTGGCCAAGGAGATGCGGTTCGCCGGAGGGCTCTCCGGCGCCTACGTGCGCGATGTGGATTCGGGACGCGAGCTGTTCAGCTGGCGCGCGGACGCTCCCCGCATCCCCGCTTCGGTGGAGAAGCTCTATACGACGGCGAGCGTGCTGCTGCGCGACGGTCCGGCGTTCACGGTGCCGACCGTCGCCGCCGCCGAGGTCGCCCCCGACGCCGACGGAGTCATCGACGGGGACCTCTTCGTGATCGGCGCGGGCGATCCGACGCTCACGACCAGCGGGCTCGAGCGCTTGGCGCGGGCCGTCGCGACCGCGGGCGTCACCCTCGTCGACGCGGTCCACGGCGACGACGGCGCGTGGGACGAGCGCATCGGGGGACCGGACTCGAACTTCGGCTACGACCGCTGGCTCGGCGGGCAGCTGCGCGCCCTCTCGGTCAACCGGGGCTGGGACGGACGCCGCCTGCAGGCCAGTCCCGCGGGGTACGCCGCGAGCAAGCTGACCGCCGCGCTGCGACGGGAGGGCGTCAAGGTGGGCAAGGTCGGCACCCGGAAGTCGGCGCCCGAGGCGCCGGTCGAGATCGCGCGGGTGTCGTCGCCGCCGCTGCGCGACCTCGCGCGGGCGACGAACGTCCCGTCGGACAACTACCTCGCGGAGATGCTGCTGAAGGGCCTGGGCGACCGGCACGGGACGCTGGGGACCACCGCCCAGGGCACAGCGGTCGCGCGCGACACGCTCGACGACTTCGGCATCCGCCCGCGGCTGGTCGACGGCTCCGGGCTGTCGCGCGAGAACCGCACCACGCCGCGGCAGGTCGTGCGCCTGCTCGAGCGGATGGCCGGCCAGGAGAGCGGCCCCGCGTTCAGGGAGTCCATGGCGCTGGCGGGCAGCACCGGGACCATCCGCCGCCGGATGCGCGGGACGCCCGCGGCGGGGAAGTGCCGCGCCAAGACCGGGACGCTGAACGGCGTGAGCGCGCTGGCGGGGTACTGCCCGGCGCGTGACGGCGGGGATGTGGCGTTTGCGGTGCTCATGCAGCGGGTCGGGATCTTTACGGCTCATGGCGCGCAGGACCGGATCGCGGCGGCGATTGCGCGCTGGGACGGATAACGGGGAAACCTCAGCCTCACGTCGAGGCTGAGACTCCAGCCGGTCTCCGCCGGACGTTTTGCCCGCTGAGCGGGGCTTTCGTCACCCCAATCGCGCTTCGAGCTCGGCGACGCGCGCCGTCAGGGTCTCGACCGCGCTGACCAGGTCCCGCTCGCTCGGCCGATGGACGATCTCGAGCTTGATCCCGTCGGGATCGTGCAGGAACACCGCGTAGTAGCCCGGCGTGTAGCCGTAGACCTCGGGTCCGCTCTCGATCTCTCCCCCGTTCGCCGCGGCCCAGGCGCCCACCTGGTCGACCACCGCGCGCGACGCCGCAGCAAAGGCGATGTGGTGGATCCCGACGGCGTACCGGTCGTACGGCGTCGCGTGCGCGTCCGACTGGGCGGCGCGCAGGCTCAGGGAGCCCATCCCGCCGACCCGGCCGAGGTAGACGACGCGTTCGCCGCGCTCACCGTCGATCTCCACCGCCCGGGAGTACCCCAGCGGCAGGAGGAGGCCCTTGTAGAAGGCGAGGCTGCGTTCGAGATCGGTGACGACGAGGTCGAGATGGTCGATGGCGTCCATATCCGGATGCTACGTCCGGTGTGTCACGGACACGACAGACGCGGCCGGCGCCCGGACATAGCGTCCGCAGCGTGCCTACCCGACCGAACGGAGCCACCCGCATGTGCCGTCGCCGCCCGCTCACCGCCGCTGTCCTGGCGGCCGTCGCGACCGGCGTGGCTGCGGCGCCATCCTCCGCGGCCACCCTGCACGCAGATCCCGCGAGCACCCGCGCGGCCACGCCGTGCGCCGCCGAGACACCATGCAAGCTCAACTACGCCCTGGCCGCAGCAGGCGCGGGCGATGACGTCCGGTTGGCCCCCGGCGACTACTACGCGGCGGGCACCACGCCCTACGCGGGACTGCCCGACGTCAGGCCGGGGATCACCGTCCACGGCGACCCCGCCCTGCCGCTGCCCGTCCTGCACGGGCACATGGCCGCGAACGCCACGCCGTTCATCCGCATCCAGAACACCGGCGTGCTCCGCGACGTCGCCCTCGACGTGGGATCGAATCCCGGCCTGACGTACTCCTACGCCGTCATGATCACCCCCGGCGCACTGCTGGACCGCGCCCTGGTCCGCTCGCGCGGCACGGCCGGGGTGAACACGACCGCCTGCTCGATGGTGGGCGGAACCGTCACGAACACCGCCTGCTTGGGCACCGGCCCCGGAACCGTCAACGCGCTCACGGGCACCGCGAGCGCCGACACCGTCTACACGGTGCGCAACGCGACCGCGATCACCACCGCCGCATCGGGCGACGGGATCCGTGTCGGCGTGTCGTCCTTCACGTCGACGATGAACGTGACGAACAGCATCGCCCGCGGCATCACCTCTGACGTCGCCTCGCGGGCCGGGCTCGCAGGCGGGGACGTGACGCTGAACCTCACGAACTCCAACTGGAACGCCCAGAGCTCCGGCGGCGCGGGTACGGCCCGCATCGTCAACGGGGGTGGCAACCAGTACGGCCCGACCGCCGCGGTGCCGCTGTTCGCCGACGCGGCGGCAGGCGACTACCGCCCCGTGGCCGGTTCCCCGACGATCGACGCGGGCGTCAGCGACCCGCTCAACGGTCCGCTCGCCCTCGGCGGCGCGCCCCGCCTCGTTGGCGCCGCGACCGACATCGGCGCCTTCGAGTTCGTCCCGCCGCCTGCGGCGCCGCCCGCTCCCCCGGCACCCGCCGCCCCCGAGACCCCCGCGGCGCCGCCGACAGCGCCCACGAATCCGCCGGTCGCGGCCACCGGCGACACGCTCGCGCCGACCATCAGCGCCGTCGCGATCGGCCGCCGCTGGCGGGTCGGCACCAAGCTCACGCCCGCGAAGCGCGGGCGGTTGGCCACGGGGGCGACCCTGCGCTTCCGCCTCTCCGAGCCGGCCCGGACCACCGTGACGATCAGCCAGCCGGCCACCGGCCGCCGCGTCAGCGGGCGCTGCAAGCCCGTCACCAAGGCCACGCGCCGTAAGCCCACCTGCCGGATCTCCAACGTCCGCGCCACCCTGCGCGTCAGCGGCAAGGCCGGCAGCAACGCCGTGCGCATCACCGGCAAGATGGGCCGGACGACCCTCAAGCCGGGGCCCTACGTCGTCACGGTGTCCGCGATCGACACCGCCGGCAACCGCGCCGCGCCGAAGACCGCGCGTTTCACGATCTCCCGCTAGCCGTCGCCGTCGAGCAGCTCGAGCAGTCCCGCTTCGTCGAGGACCGGGACCTCGAGCCGCTCGGCCTTCGCGAGCTTGGACCCCGGGGAGTCCCCCGCGACGACGTAGTCGGTCTTCTTCGAGACGCTCGACGTCACCCGCCCGCCCGCGGCGAGGATCCGCTCGGTCGCCTCCTCGCGGGTCAGATCGGGCAGCGTCCCCGTCAGGACGAACGTCTTGTCCGCCAGGTGACCCTCGCCGGGCGGCGGGCCCTCGAGCTCGAACTGCAGGCCCTGCCCACGCAGGTCCTCGATCAGCGCGGCCATGTGCTCGTCGGTGAGCTGCGCGAGGATCGTGTGGGCCATCTTCTCCCCGACACCCGGGGTCGCGGCGACCTGCTCGGGCGTCGCGGACATCAGCGCGTCGATGGTCCGGAACTGCTGGGCGAGGTTGCGGCCGGTGACCTCGCCGACCTCCTCGATGCCGATCGCGAACAGCACGCGGCCGAACGGCCGGTCCTTCGATGCCGCGATCGCGTCGATCACCCGCTGCGCGCTGACCTGGGCGTAGCCTTCGAGCTCGACGAGCTGCTCGGTCGTCAGCCGGTAGAAGTCCGCGGCCGTCCGCACGAGGCCGGCGTCCATCAGCTGGGCGACCTGCTTCTCGCCCAGCCCGTCGATGTCCATCGCCCCGCGTGAGACGAAGTGCTTGAGCAGCTGCCACGACCGGCCGGGACACACGCGGTTGGGGCACATGGTGAAGATGTGCCCCTCGCGCTTGACGGTCGGCGTGCCGCACCGCGGGCACAGGTCCGGCGGGCGCGGGATCGGCGGGCGGTCGGCCTGCTCGGCGACGTGCGGGGCGGGTGAGACGACCTGCGGGATCACGTCGCCCGCGCGCAGGACGATGACCTCCTCGCCGACGCGCAGATCCTTGCGCTCGATGTCCTCCTCGTTATGGAGGGTCGCGAGCTTCACGGTGACACCCCCGACCTGCACCGGCTCGAGCACCGCGAACGGGCGCAGGTCGCCGAACTTGCCGACGTTCCACTCGACGCTGAGCAGCGTCGTGACCTTCGTCGTCGGCGGGAACTTCCACGCGATCGCCCACCGCGGATCGCGGCCGACGACGCCCAGCCGGCGCTGGAGCTCGAAGTCGTCGATCTTGATCACGACGCCGTCGATCTCGAAGTCGAGCGACCCGCGCCGCTCCTGCCAGTCCAGGCACTGGGCGACGACCTCGTCCTCGCTCTCCAGCCGCACGATGTCCTTGTTGACCGGGAACCCGTGGTCACGCAGCCAGTCCAGGCCCTCGCTGTGGTGCTCGAAGCGCAGGCCGTCGATGACGCCGAGCCCGTAGGCCCACAGCGACAGCGGCCGCTCGGCCGCGAGCTTGGGGTCGAGCTGGCGGATGGTGCCCGCCGCGCTGTTGCGGGGGTTCATGAACGTCGAGAGCCCCTGCTCGGCGCGCCGCTCGTTCAGCGCCTGAAAGTCCGGGAGCGACATGTAGACCTCGCCGCGCACCTCGAGCACCGGCGGCGCATCGTCGATCCGCAGCGGGATCGACGGGATCGTCCGCAGGTTGTGGGTGACGTCCTCGCCGACCTCACCGTTGCCGCGCGTGGCGCCGCGCACGAAGACGCCGTCCTCGTAGCGCAGCGAGATGGCCAACCCGTCGACCTTGGGCTCGCAGACGTAGGTGAAGCCGGGGCTCTCGATGCCCTCGCGCGCGAGGTGATTGCGCATGCGGTCGACCCAGGCGCGCAGCTCGTCGGCGGAGCGCGCGTTGGCCAGCGACAGCATCGGCAGCGCGTGGGTGACCTTCGTCAGCGCGCTGACCGGCTCGGCGCCCACCCGCTGCGTCGGAGACTCGGGGGTGACGAGCTCGGGATGCTCACGCTCGATCGCGCGCAGCTCGTCGAGCAGCGCGTCGTACTCGTCGTCGGCGATCTCCGGGTCGTCGAAGACGTAGTAGCGCTGGTTGTGGTAGCCGATGTGGCGACGGAGCTCTTCAGCCCGCGTCGCCGGATCGGGCGTCATTCGACCTCCCGCGCGGCCGGGGCGAGCAGCCGCTGGAAGTCGTGTTCAGAGAGGTCCTGCAGCCCCGCCTCGTAGGTGAGGTCCAGGTGCAGCGGTGTCACGGCGACGTACCCGGCCGCCACGGCCGCGAGGTCCGTGCCCTCGATCTCCTGGTAGCCCGGGTCGTCGCCGTAGATCCAGTACGTCCGTTTGCCGTCTTCCTCGCCGGACAGCTTCAGCTCGTCGCGGTAGATCCGCTTGCCGAGCCGGGAGGCCACGACGCCGAGGGCGTCGCCCGCGGGGACATTGACGTTCAGCAGCGTCCCGCCGGGCAGCGGGATGTGCTCGAGCTCCTCGACCAGACGGGCGCAGAACCGCGCGCCCTCGTCGAAGTCGAATCGGTCACCCAGGCGGAAGTCCATCTCCCGCGCGGCGGACTGCTGGGAGATCGCGATGGCCGGCAGGCCGAGCAGCACCCCTTCGAGCGCCGCGGCGACCGTGCCGGAGTACGTGATGTCGTCACCGAGGTTGGCGCCGTGGTTGATGCCCGCCACGACGAGCTCGGGCTGCCAGTCGGGCACGAGGCCGAGCTTGGCCAGCCGCACGCAGTCGACCGGGGTGCCGTCGGTCGCGTAGCCCACGGTGCCGTCGCCGAAGGGCACCTCGCCAACCACGAGCGGCCGGCGCGTCGTGATCCCGCGGCCGATGGCCGAACGGTTGCCGTCAGGCGCGATCGTCTGCAGATCGATCCCCGGGACGTCCGCGAGGTACCGGCGCAGCACCTGCAGCCCCTCGGCGTCGATGCCGTCGTCGTTGGTGAGGAGGACTCTCATGACCCGCGGGCCAGTGTACGGCCCGGCCTGGGCGAATCAGGCGGACCGATGAGTTCTGGCACGAAGCACGGTCGAAGACAGCATGATCACCGGCACCGATTTCGTCATCGTTCCCACCAAGGACTTCGATCGCGCGGTCGCCTTCTACGGCGAGACGCTCGGCCTGGAGGCAGGCCCACGCTACGGCGACCATCCGGGCGCCGAGTTCGAGACCGGCAACCTCACGCTCGCGGTGATGGACCTCGAGGCCTTCGGGGCGCCCGCCGGAGGGCCCGGCGCCCCGATCGCGCTGCGGGTCGACGACGTGGCCGCGGCGCGGTCCGAGCTCGAGGGCAAGGGCGTCACGTTCCGGGGCGACATCCTCGATTCGGGCGTCTGCCACCAGTCGTTCTTCGCCGACCCCGACGGGAACCCCCTGATCCTGCACCACCGCTACGCGCCTCGCGGATAGCGCACCAAACGGTGCGGGCTCGAACACCGTTCGCGCGACGATCACGCAACCACAGCGCCGCACGATGGAAGGATGCGACGACTCTGCTTCCTGCTCACCACCATCGCGTGCGCCGTGGCGCCCGCCGCCGCCTCGGCCGCGACCATCGGTCTTGAGGGCGACACCTATGTCCTGCGGGGTGACCCCGGCCCCGACGCGATCAGCCTCCGCGGGGACGACGACAACCTGATCGTGTTCTCCGGCGCCGCGCCCGCTGCCGCCGCAATGGGCTGCTCCACGTCCATGTGGGACAACGACGCGCACTGCCCGCACCGCCCGGTGCGCGTCGAGGGCGGCGAGGGCAATGACACCCTCGGCATCGAGCTCACCATGCCCGCCGTGCCGATCACGATCCTGGGCGGCGGCGGTGACGACAAGATCACCGGCACCGACGGCGCGAGCACGCTCGACGGCGGCCCGGGCAACGACACCGTGAGCGGCGGCGGCGGCGCCGACATCGTCCTCGGCGGCGAAGGAGACGACGAGGTCAGCGGCGACGGCTTCACCTCCGCGTCGCCTGACGTCATCGATGGCGGCCCCGGCAGCGACAGGGCTGGCGTGGGTTCGTGGTCGAACAACAGCGGTGGCGCCCCGACCCCGATGATCACCGTGAGCCTGGACGGCGTCGCCAACGACGGCCGGCCCGGCGAGGGCGACAACGTCACCGGCATCGAGCAGATCAAGATCAACAGCAGCGCCACGCTCAGCGCCGGTGCCGAAGCCGTGGACTTCGAGATCCCCTCCAACGCCGGGGTCGCTCCGTCCAAGCTCGTCGGCAGCCCTCAGGCCGACCGCCTGAAGGCCGCGCACGGCGCCGACGAGATCGACGGCGGCGCCGGCGACGACAACCTCGAGGGCGGCTACGGCAACGACACCATCACGGGTGGCGCCGGCCGCGACACGATCAACGCCGACGCCAGCGGCGGGTGCGACATCTTCGTGTGCAACGCCCCTGTCGGCAACGACACGGTCTTCGCCCGCGACGGCGAGGCCGACTCGATCGACTGCGGCGTCGGCACGGACCGCGCCGTCGTGGACGCGATCGACACCGTCGCGAACTGCGAGACCGTCGAACGAGGCGAGGTCAGCGGCCCGACGCCGCCCGGCGGCAGGCCCGGGTCGAAGGCGAAGACCTGCAAGGTCCCGAAGATCACGCGAGGCACGAAGCTCAGCACGGCGCGCGCGAAGCTCAAGAAGGCGAAGTGCAAGACCAAGACCGTCCGGGTGAAGTCGCGCAAGGTCCGCAAGGGCCGCGTCGTCAAGCTCTCCAAGAAGGCCGGCGCGAAGGTCAAGACGACCGCGAAGGTCACGATCTACGTGTCGCGCGGCCGGCGCTGACCTCCTCCGGGTAGCCGACGCTCGCCAGCGCCAGCCCGTGAGGCGGTGCGGTCACCCCGGCCGCCTCACGCGGCGCGCCGGCGAGCAGCCCGGCGAAGTTCTCGACGGTCCTCCGTCCGGAGGCCACCTCGAGCATCGTGCCGACGAGCACCCGGTTCATGTGCCGCATGAAGGTGTCGGCCGTGATCCAGAACTCGAGCAGGTCGCCGTCCTCCCTCCAGGCCGCGGAGAACACGTCGCGCTCGAAGCGCACGTGATGGGTCTCCGTGGGCGTGAACGCCGTGAAGTCGTGCGTGCCCGGCAGGGCGGCGGCACACGCGTGGAGCGCGTCGCGATCCAGCCGACGCGGCCACCACAGCGCCCGGCCATGCAGCCATGTCGAGCGCGCCCGCCGGTTGAGGATCCGGTAGCAGTACGTTCGTGAGATCGCATCCCCGCGCGCGTCGAACCCGGGCGCCGGCACGCTCTCGAGGATCGCGACGTCGTCCGGGAGCACTGCGTTCATCCGCACCGGGTCCACCGCTTCGTGCGCGTAGGAGCACACCTGACCCCAGGCGTGGACCCCGCGATCGGTCCGGCCCGCGACGGTGACGGGCACCGCGTCCTCACGCAGGATGGTCGCCAGCGCGCGCTCGACCTCCCCCTGGACGGTGCGCAGCCCCGCCTGCGCCGCCCACCCGGCGAACGCGGTGCCGTCGTACTCGAGGAGGAGCCGGGAATGCATGGCGCGTGCAGTCAAGCAGGAGAACGACAACGGCCGCCTCGAGGGGCGGCCGTCGACGACACAGAGAGATTCGGCTCCGCCGAATCAGACGAGTTCGATGTAGACCATCTCCGTCGAGTCGCTGCGGCGCGGGCCGAGCTTCAGGATCCGGGTGTAGCCGCCGGGGCGCTCCGCGTACCGCGGGGCGATCTCGTCGAACAGCTTGTGGACGGCGAACTTGTCCTGGCCGAGCGCCGACAGCGCCTGACGGCGGGCGTGCAGATCGCCGCGCTTGGCGAGGGTGATGAGCTTCTCGACCTCGGGCTTGACGGCCTTCGCCTTCGCCTCGCTGGTCTGGATGCGCTCGTGCTCGATGACCTCCTTGCAGAGGTTGCGCAGCAGCGCCTTGCGGTGCGCGCTGTCGCGGCTGAGCTTGTGGCGGGTCTTCTGGTGACGCATCAGTCGTCTCGGAGATTCAGGCCACGCGCGTGGAGCGTCTCGATGACCTCGTCGATCGACTTCTTGCCGAAGTT
>SXGQ01720333.1_pt1 | contig 10589 bp, 7 predicted proteins | sample 3178371 | NCBI WGS metagenome assembly SXGQ01 (sample SAMN11356859, study PRJNA531348) | freshwater metagenome | isolation source: freshwater sample F1-20 | place: China: Fuxian Lake, Yuxi | collected 2017-12-25 | reverse complement strand
GATTTTCTTCTCCATATGCCGTGAACAACCGGTGCAGAAGTCGCGGAGTAACCGGTCGCAAACCCTTCGCGTTCACATAATTCAACGGACAACGGGTGAAGTCTCCCGAGTGGAGTAGTCGACCGATTCGTCGTTCCAAACATCCGATGCACAACAACTTGCACTCGCATACACCCGACTCCCGCCAGATGCTGCCGCGCACCATATACATCTCGTGGGATGAGTCGCCCATGGTGTCGATGTCGCAGTCCGCGCACTTGCTGGAGAATGGGGGACGGGGAGGATGCGGGTCGCTCTCGAGGAGTGGTTCGACAATCGACCTGCACTCGCAGTCGGGTAGTCGAACGGTGTAGTTGCTGATCCCTGAGAATTCGGTATTCGTTGACTTGTTCATGTGGTCTCCTGTTGTTGGTAGGGGACGCCACGAGCACCGTTGGTATTTGCGCTCGTCGCGCCGCATCCCCGTTGATGGGTGGCACCGTGGCCCGGTGTGGGCTCGGTTGCCGCTTTCGGTTACGAAGGCTTCTTGATGCTGATTTCAGTATGACAAATGGGTGTTATGGAACTCTTCTACCCGCGTTGCTGAGCTACTAGTTTGCGATTGTGCCGAAGAGGAACTTCGTCTATCTCTACTCAAGCTCCAGCGGCAAGCCCATGGACGTCGGATATGGCAGCACGGCACAGCGGGCATTGAGCCACAGCAAAGGCAGTCACAACACCGAGTTGAAGCGCTGGTTGAAGAAGGGGGACTTCGACCTTCGAATCGCCGGCCCCTATGCGAGCGAGAAGGAAGCCAAGACCGTGGAGGCCGCATTGATTTCATCAATGCACCCTCGCTTCAATGTGGCCCCCGGTGACGGCCCCAAGTTCCTCCCTGTCGGAGTACCAGCCCACCTATGGGAACGGCCAGCGATGAAGCCGCTCACCCTTCGGGAGCTAGGCATCAAGGGCAAAGGTGTATTGCTCGTCTATCTGTCACCTGGCGACTATTTGCGCGACGGGCGACGAAAGTTCGACCCGGCACTACCGTCAGACCGCACAGCCTTCAAGAACATCGAGAAGAACTGGGACCTCACGAGCCTGATTGCCATCTGGCGACGCCGGCCCGACCTCATGCCCCGAACAATTCTCGGCATCCACGGCAAGGTTGGCCACCGTTTCGTCGTCGGATCCCTAGAGATTGACCGTGAACGGCTCTGCGACCCCCGTAACCGTCGCTACGCCGACCGCTGGCCACGAGCAAGGTGGCGAGTCCCCGTAGTTGACTCAACGAACCTGGACCACGCAGAACTGCGAGGACGGCGAGTCGACAAGGTCGTATTCGGGCAATTCAGCCACCAACTCCACATCTGGATCGATACGAAAGGTCGACGAAGGCACTGACGCCACTAATCCGAGCAATATGGTTTGGGAATTTGGCGTTCTGAACCAGACAATTCACCTTTTGTTGTAGCGTTCGTCGTAATGGACATTTATGAGGCAATCAACCCGATTGGCATAAGACAGCTTCTCAGTGAGATTCACTCGGGTGCGACGGTTCTCCCCGATTTTCAGCGCGAGTTCGTGTGGGATCCAGCTGCGACCCAGTCCCTACTTCTTTCGATTGCCCAAGTGTTTCCTGCGGGCAGTTTGCTGAGGGCCCGTGACCTCAATCATGGCTTTGCCGTACGAAGATTCTCTGGAGCTCCACCCGCAAATGGCGAGGCTCACACGTATTTGGTTCTCGACGGTCAGCAGCGACTGACGTCTCTGTATCACGCCCTCTATGGCGAAGGTTCATACAGGTTCTTCGTCAATCTCGCCGCAGCGATTCGAGAAGCTGATCCTGACGGTAACGAAGACGACATCATCTACTACAGACGTTCGAATCCCAAGGTAAGAAAGCTTGAATCTGACGTTGAGTTGCAAGCGAAAGAGCTCGTGCTGCCACTCTCCGTATTCCACAAACGTTCAGGCGGATTCTGGAAGTGGGTGACCGACGTCCGAAGCCACATGCCCGAAGATCAAGGCAGAGCCTTTGAAGCCGACATGCAATCTCTGCACGCAAGATGGCTAACAAATTTTGAGTCGTATTCATTTCCGACCGTGACGCTGAAGGGTGAAGTCCCGATGGAGGCGCTCTGCACCATCTTCGAAACGCTCAACAAGACCGGAGTCAAGCTCACTGCGTTTGAACTTCTCGTAGCGCGCTTCTTTAAGTTTCGCGTGAACCTACGTCAGATGTGGGAAAAGGCAGAGGCCAAGCACCCAATTCTTGCGGAGTATGAGGTCGAACCTTATTCGGCGTTGCAAGCCCTATCTCTTGTCGTTTCTGGCTCTTGTGCTCGCAAGGATGTACTTGCGATTTCGAAGAAGCAGCTTGAGGACCATTGGGATGGCGTGATCAAGGGCCTTGTGTATGGATTGAACATTCTGCGAGAAGACTGCAAAGTCGTCAATCGAAAATTGCTACCAACGCCGAGCATGGTCGGGCCGCTTGCTGCAATATGTGCTATCGGCCAGCTAGATAAACCAAGAGGAGCTGTTGTTGGGGCTCGGCGAGCGAAGATCGTGCGATGGCTTTGGTGTGCAATGTTCGGTCAACGATACGAAGCCGCAGCAAACACCCGTGCGCAGCGAGACGTCGCAGATATGCGTAACTGGTTTGCTGGGGGTGCTTTGCCTCTCATTATCGAACAATTCAGGTTTGAGAAGGAGGAGCTCTACGACGTCTCGAACAAATCCAGCTCGATATACAAGAGCGTCATCTGTCTCACGATGGCATCAGAGCCACAGGCACGTGACTTCCATAAGGGCAACGTCATCTCCTCGGCCATGGTCAACACGGGTGAGGTCGATGATCATCACATCTTCCCAGCTTCATATTTGGAGAACAAGATTGGAATCTCGAAAAAGTCGGAACGTGACTGTGTGTTGAACCGAACTCTCATCGATCGGACGACGAACATCGTGATTTCCGATCGGGCTCCGTCGGAATATCTGGCCGATATCGATGCGGGAGGCAAAACCGATGAGATTTTGGCGTCACACCTGTGTCCAGTGGGTGCGAAGTCGCCGCTTCGCCGCGACGATTTCAAGGAATTTCTTGTGGCTCGGGCTGAGTTGATTCATGCTGCAATCGCGTCGGCAACGTCAGCCTGACGAACTACGATCCAGTCAATTCATTTCCAATTGAATCCAACTGTTAAGGATGAGTCGAGTTTCGCACTTATGATGTGAGTCAATTGTGAGCAAGCCCTCAAATCTCGACAAGACATCAGTTGTCGCAATCTGTCAGCATGCGCAAGCCTTGGTTGGGCGAACGATGGCCGAGGCAGTTCCGGGTCTTGAGTCGAAGATCAACAAACGCAACAAGGGCGACCTCGGATTGCTTGTTGAGCGCTATTACTTCGAGCATGACCCACCAGATTTGAACGAGCCGGATTTTGATGAAGCTGGAATCGAACTCAAGGTCACGGGAGTGATAGCCAAACGAGACGGAAACCTGAGGGCTAAGGAGCGTCTTGTATTGACAATGATTAACTACGAGACGATTGTTGACGAGACTTGGGAGACCTCGAGGTTTCTGAAGAAATGCAGACTTATGCTCATCCTCTTCTACGAGTACGACAGGGCGAAAGATAACTTGTCCCGTCGATTTGTTCTTGAGCCCGTACTTCATCGACTCACCAAGCCAACGGTTCGACTCAACGAGGACGAACCGACGAGGCTTGAGGCATTCGAGATTGAGATTCCCGTTGAGGACATAAACACCATCCGTCACGATTGGGAAAGAATTCAAGCGAAGATAAAGCAAGGGCTGGCTCACGAGCTCTCGGAGGGGGACACAACTTTCTTGGGCGCTTGCAGGAAAGGCTCGGGTGGCTCAGATGAACCTCTGCGCTATCAACCATTCTCGGAACAAGGAGCCAAGGCCCGGGCATTCTCATTTAAGCCCGCATATGTAAATCGTTTAATCAATGGCGTTATCCGAGATTCCAATGGATTGAGAGCAAGAACACCCGCACAAGTTCCACGTTCATCAAGTCGAACATTCGAGGAGTCAGTTCTTGATGGCTTCAGTAACTACTTGGGACTCACACTCGGAGACATTGCTAAGAAGCTGGGCTATCACAAATCACCCATGGGATACAAGAGCTATCATCGGGAAGTTGCAAGAAGAATCCTTCTTGGGGGAGCTATCGGAATTTCGGCCCTGGATATTGAAGACATCGAGATGAAGACAATACGTGTTAATGGGGAGTGGAAACCCAACGAGGCGATGTCATTCCCAAATTTCAAATATCTAGAGATTGTGAATGAGCGATGGGAAGACTCGACGTTCTATGAAAAGTTGGAGAAACGATTCCTGTTCGTGGTGTTTCGAACGGACGAGCAAGGTGTCGAGCGCCTGGCGAGGGTCTTCTACTGGAACATGCCATATCGAGATCGTCAAGAAGCTCGAAGGGTCTGGTTGCGAACGAAAAGGTGCGTTGCCAAGGATGCCAGGTTCCTCCCAACCTCCTCAGACAGCCACGTCGCCCACGTAAGGCCGAAGGCCCGAAACTCTCTTGACAGAGAACTTACGCCGCAAGGGACCATGTTGGTGAAGAAGTGCTTCTGGCTAAATCGTGAATATATCGCGTCGGTTTTGAAAGACACCTAAGGCTTGACGAAGCTAAGCGACTTTCCTTCGCCGCATCTCTTGCGCCAATACTCTTCCAACTCTTTCCACCAGTCCCACCACAAGCGCATTACCCATGAAGAATGCACGTCGGCTGTCCGGAATCTGATTTCCATCGCAGTCATACTTTGTCCAGTCGTCCGGAAATCCGTTCAGTCGTTCGAGTTCAATCGGGGTGAGGCGTCGATAGCCACGTCTGGTTTTGATGATGTGCTTGAAACGCGACGGTGTAGATCCGCCCTCTCCCGTCAGAATTGTGCGACTTGGATTAGTCAACAGATCGGGGAAAGCCATCTTCCCCTCCGCATAGTTGTAGGTGAATCCACTCGCTTTGTGAACTCTTGCGATGGTCTTTGCGCCCTTCAGGTATTTCCACTCACGCAGTTGCTTTTCATGAACCCAGTACTCCTCAGGGATTGCTGAGTCGGGTAGTACAACGTCGCGAAGTACCTGCGGGTTCGCTGCCAGTCGGGCATTCGACTTAATCGTGTACGCACAACCGTTGATGAAGAGTCCAGAGTTGAGAAATGGACTCTTGTCACGACCCCTATTGAATTTGTTGCTGATATCAGTGACATCAGCAGACAGGTCGACGAGCTGCAAGTCGCTAGAAGCTTCTTCAAGTGGCAGCGCTCGTGCAAGAACTCCGGTTTTGCCGATGACTTCTTCGGGCGAACCGTTCTTTGCGCCTCTTTGAATCCGTGTTGCAACGATAAACACGCGAACACGACGCTGCGGAAAGCCATATTCAGCTGCATTCACCACGCGCCATTCCACGAAATAGCCGGCAGCCCCGAGCGTCTTCAGCATCACTGCAAAGTCGCGTCCTCTTTGGTGTGATGGTGACTTCAGTAAGCGATCGACGTTTTCCAGAAAAACAAGTGACGGCTTTCGTTGTTCAACTAATCGAAGTATTTCCCACCACAGCACACCCTTCTTGCCTTCGAGACCCTTGGCAGTATTTAGCGTCTTGGCGACGGAGTAATCCTGGCAGGGGAAACCACCAACCAACAGGTCGATGTCGCGTGGCAACGAAGCCACCTTCGCGATGTCTTCATTTGAGTGGCCCTCATCACCGAAGCGCGCGGTGTACACCATCGAGGCGTGCTGAGTCTTGGTTGATGGTTCCCACTGGTTCGAGAAAATGGTCTTCCAACCTGCCTTGGCCAACCCCAATCGGAAACCACCGACGCCGGCGAAGAGCTCTGCAGCGTTTCCGACAGCCTTTGCGGGTTCGCGGAACCGATTGGCCGAGGTCATTAGGTCGCAAGCATATTTCGTTTTTGTGCTGGGATCAAGTATCTCGCTGGGCGCTGAATGGTCGACATCAATGAGGGAGAGTTGCTGTCTTCAGCTACGAAGGCTTCTTGATGCTGGAATCAGTGTGACAAAGGGGTGTTACTGAGTAAACCGAGGAAGTCCTTGATCGGGCTGCTCGCTTACTTTGGGGCAATAACTGTGACTAGATGGAGCATCGCTCGGCCAGTACCGACGTATTCCAATTGCCGACTGCGCTGAGCATCAAGATCGATATAAATGATTGCGAGGCGTTCAAGCCCCTTAGTGCGATGAATAGTCTCGCAAACAATTCGGGTCTCGTCTCGCTCTTCCCATCTCGCAATCGCAGTTGACAATACTGAAGACAACAACAAGTCTCGTTCTGACGTGTGTCTAGTGAGAATCGCGAATTGGGATGGCGGGATGTCGTACTCCCGCTGTAACCGCTCGATTTCCTCTGCAACGACCAACACCAATGCTTCGATAGAAGCCTCCCGCTCTCGAACTGGCGCGCCCTCTGGTGCACTGCGGTTAGGTGCCGCACCACCGATTGCTTGAACACGTCGAGCAATTGCGCGACTTGATCGCACGTTCGTTTCAAGCAGTAGGCGAGGGATGTCCTTAGGTGGCGACCACTGCTCTGCGTAGATTGTCTGGTCGGGGTCGGCGAGCATCAGCAGACGCCGCGGCCCCGAAGGACGATGCAAGGCCTCAAGTGCTTGAATCCAGAGCGCAGGGAAGTCTTGTGCTTCGTCCACGATGATTGCATCAAACCTCTCGGTGACGTCGGCGACCCGTCGCAGCAGTTCTTGTGCCGGCACCTCTCGCCACCAGGCGCTAGGCGGCGACTCCGGAATGACAAAACCTAAAGGCTTCAGCAATGTTTCAATGAGACGATGGAACGTCTCAACGGTGACGTCAGTGTCGTCGAGGCGTTGTGCAATGTCTTCGCTGATTGGCCGGTTGTAACAGACGACAAGAGTGCGTTCCCCACGGGTGGCGCAGCGTCGAGCCCACCGCTCTGCCAGGTACGTCTTACCCGTACCGACGGAACCAGTGACAAGAAAAGTTCGGTTCGTATCACCCAGACGAGCGGCAACTTCGAGGCGCTCCTTGGTTTCATCATCGAGTCGCTGAACCGCACCTTGAATGAAGCGGCCTTCCACGTCGGTAAGTTCAACCTTCGGGCACAAAGCGCGCAGAAAGCGAAGGTATTGATTTTTCGGAACCGGACTGTTTTCCTGACGAATGTAGGCCAGGGCTGCCTCGGGAACCTGAAGCTCTTGACTCGTCCAGCAATGTGAGCGGGGAGCGTTAGGCCCTAAGCCTTCGCGAGGCAAATCTCCAACGTCCGGCAAGACGACAACCTCGTTGATGAAAAGCCCTTCAAGATCGAGCTTCATCGCTTTTAGGCGACGCGCCAATTGATGCTTGGCGTTGGCAATCTGGAGAAACGGATCGGTCTTCAGACGCTCGCCGTTTTGGTACCACTGGCCGTCACGAACAGCGATCGTGCCCCCCTTCACTTCAAGTACGAACACTCCTCGGTGCCGAGATGCGAGAACGAGGTCAACTTCTGCATTTTTGTTGTCGATCAGTACTCCTACCTTCGGAATGATCTGCCAATCATCGCCAAGAGACCTCATGAGTTGCCGAATTACGCGGCGTTCCGATTCGGGGTGAAGGTTTTCAAGACTGAGATCTTCGGGTATGAGGGTCGCCACCACACAAACGGTACCGAACCATCGAGCAATTCTCGTCTTAAGTGAGATCGATGATTTGGGCTGCGTCTCAGCGCTTGGGCAACCTCGCCATGATTCGCGCGTCACTGTCGTGCTCCATGAGCGTGATGACGGAGTAGCCAAGCCTCCGCAGCTGGTCGGCCTTACGTCGGTCGCGGCGGCGGTTGTTAGCGATCTTCTGTCGCCACCATCGGCGATTTCGCCTCGGTTCTACGTAGCAGCGCGGGCACCCGTGCCAAAAGCAACCATGCACGAAAACGGCGATTCCGTGATCGGGGAGCAGCAGGTCGGGCTTGCCGGGGAGGTTAGCCGTCCGCGACGTATGCCGGATACCCAACTGTCTTGCGATTGACCGCACACGTCGCTCGGGCTCGGTGTTCCTCGTTGCGACTCTACGCATCCGCTGCGACACCGCAGCGGTCGGCTTAAGTGGTTGTTGTTCATTGGGCACGCCTTCACAGTAAGAGCTGAGGTTTGATGGCTGCCGACCCGTCAAGTATCGTGCCTCCGTGGATAGCCGGGACCTCGCGATCCGCTTGGAAACTATGCGTAGGTGGTGATGCTTCCGCACTTCGGACAACGAGTCTTGGACGCGTAGTTCCCTGCGGGCCGTCGCAAGGTAGTACCGCACCTACAACGCAAGGCGTTTCACCCGCGATCTGAACGCTGAGCTCGATGAATGATTCCGCTCTCTTTACCGGGCGCCTTCAACTCCCGACGCACCAGCTCACTTAACTCTTCAGCAAAATCCTCCTCACGTCGGCGAGCACTTGCTCTTCGGCGTCGGCGGGTTTGATTTCTGCTGAGCACGGCCATGACACGTGGTGGTACGTGACGTCGTTGATCCTTTCAGACTCGATGGGAACCGGGCCTGTACCAGAGAAGTCAACAAAGACAGATCTCGCTGATGCAAAGACCTGAGCGAAGCCCATCACTTGCAGGAGCGTCTCTCGTTCCCAATCCTGCTTTCGAATTCGATACTTCACATCTCCGGTTGCCCTTGGATAAAGTGCTGGATCCCCATCGACTTCAAACACCAAGTCTGGGTTGAACTGCAATCGCACTGCTGACTTCTGCCCACTTGTGACATGAACGCCCGGCCCTAGTTTGGCATCAAGAATTTTTCTCATTCCAACCTCTATCAACTTCGGTGTCGGCACCAGAAAGCAGGTCACCTTCACATCTCCAAACGTCAGAGAGCGACCAACTCCGGTCAGAATGTGGCGAGCAAGCTGGAGCGCGTCTCGTTGGTGAACTGCCACTCGTGGCTCAACCGCCTCCAGGTCACCGGGACGCAAACGTCCGACATCGCCCAATCTGTATGACATCTCTCGCGCTCGGGTAGCAAGCGCTAGGTAGGCGTCGCGCTGAGGCGAAGGATCTCTCGGCGCGACCATAATTGCGGCTGAACAGACTCCCTGACTGGCAGCTCTAAGAATGCGATTGACTGGATTATCAACGGTCAATTCTTCAAATTGTGAAGGAAATCGCAGCAGACCTCTTGACAAATTGAGCGAGGTACGCCGAACATCGAGTCGGCCGCGAATGTAAGGCGGGTCGTCAAACTTTTCTTCATAATCGTGGTGCAGGTCGGCACGAAGGGTCTTGGAGAGGGCATCAAGATATGCGCCCCAAACTGATGGCAAGAACGACGTGTTTGGCTTTAATCTGAAGGTTTCTTGACCAAAACGATAACTAATACCATCGAGTGCAGCATCAGCGAGGTGATTGAAGTGAGATTGTGGAATCTTTGGAACCACGATGATTTGTAGGTCGTTGACGCCGATAACCCCTATCGCTCTATCAACCTGGACGCGCCACCCGGTATCTGCCGGTCTCCGAAGTGCCCGGATTACTGATGGTTTCTGTTTTTCGTCTGGGTTGTCCGAGTCGGACCCGCGTTCCGAACCGTCATCATTTGGGTTGTCTCTCCAATAGGAACCGGGACCGGCAAGTTGCTTTCCGAGCTCTTCAAGCGCGCGTGCTTCGGCCTCCGAGATGTCTTCAATGACCTCGTTTCGACTCTCAATGATTTCGCGCGCGCTACGAACTGGCACTCGGGAAAAATCCATCGAGGGTGTATTGGTTCTCCGTGGCTTGGCGCTCAAAGAAGTACTCATCAAGCAATGGAGCTATCTGGCGGCCCCAAAGGGCGCGAAGAGCACGCACATCAAAGTGTTTGTGCATGAAGTAGCTGTGGCCGATCTGGCGATGTTTGTCAAGATCTTCAGCGAGTCTTGAATTTAGTCTCACGAACCCGTCGTACAACTCGTCGCCCAGTTCGTTTACTGCCGAGCCGCTCTCGTAATGACCTCGCAAGACCTCAACGTCCGGCCCGAGTGTGAAAAAGTCAAACCGCCGGCGCAGTGCTACATCCATTACGCGAGTGCTTTTGTCCGCCGTATTCATGGTTGCAATGATGTAGAGCTGGCGCGGCAGCTTGAAGCCTGAATGCAACATGAGATTGATTGTCTCTTCGCGATACTCAAGGAGATACATCAACTCACCGAAGACACGTGGGATGTTTGCTCTGTTGATTTCGTCAATGATCAGCACTCGAGGAATCTCGTCTGTCTCAATCTCTTTAGCCAGTCGAAGAATTGGTCCAGGCAACGGTTTGAACTCAATCTGTCCCTGTTCGTTGGCAACGGGTCGGAGCCCTTCTACGAAGTCTTCGTAGCCATACGTCGGGTGGAACTGCACCAGTGTGGTGTAGTCCTCTTCGTCCACTCCATGTTGCCTCAAGAGAGTCTTTGCAAGCTCGCGCGCTACATATGTCTTGCCCGTTCCAGGTGGACCAGCAAGGACAATTTGAGGCGACTTGTCTGTAAGTGACTCGAGTAGCTCGTCAAATCTTGACTTGGCCATAAAAAATGTTTCCTGGCTTGATTCACTTGTGAAGCTGG
>SXGQ01806190.1_pt1 | contig 10590 bp, 7 predicted proteins | sample 3178371 | NCBI WGS metagenome assembly SXGQ01 (sample SAMN11356859, study PRJNA531348) | freshwater metagenome | isolation source: freshwater sample F1-20 | place: China: Fuxian Lake, Yuxi | collected 2017-12-25 | reverse complement strand
TTCCTCCCCGCCGTGACGCTCGCGAAGAACATCGTGGCCGCCGGCGAGCTGGGCCGCGTGTTCCACTACCGCGCCAACTTCCTCCAGGACTGGACGATCTCCACCGAGCTGCCGCAGGGCGGCGCGGGTCTCTGGCGCCTCGACGCCGCCGCCGCCGGTTCCGGCGTGACGGGCGACCTGCTCGCGCACTGCATCGACACGGCCCGCTGGATCAACGGTGAGATCACCGAGGTCTCCGCGATCACCGAGACGTTCATCAAGGAGCGCGTCCACACCGCCACGGGCAAGAAGCAGGCCGTCACCATCGACGACGCCGCGATCTTCCTCTGCCGCTTCGAGAACGGCTCGATCGCGCAGTTCGAATCCACCCGCTACGCCCGCGGCCACAAGGCCCTCTACACGTTCGAGATCAACGGCGAGAAGAAGTCCCTCCAGTGGGACCTGCACGACCTCAACCGCCTCAACTACTTCGACCACGCCGTCCCCGGCGACCGTCGCGGTTGGGCCAGCATCCACACGTCCGACGGCGACCACCCGTACGCCGGCAACTGGTGGGTCCCGGGTCTCTGCCTCGGTTACGAGCACTCCTTCACGCACGAGCTCGCCGAGTTCCTCAAGAGCCTCGACGACCCCAAGGCGCCGAAGGCCTACCCGGACTTCCGCCACGCGCTGGGCACCCAGTATGTTTGCGACGCCGTCCTGGAGTCCGCCAAGACGAAGCAGTGGGTGAAGGTTAAGAAGGCCTAAAAGCCCCTCCAGCTGCCCGCCAATGGCTCCGGATTTCGCGATCCGGGGCCTTTTTTGTGCCTAAATGGCCAGTTCGCATCCCCATTGGAGATTTATTGACAGTACGCTGTTTATGTTATCAATAATCTGAATGACTGATAACAACTACTACGACTCGAGTCCCGTCATCCATCCTGCCTCCATGGTCTGCACCTACCAGCTCTACCTCCTCAACCGCCACCTCTTCATCGACCTGCCCGAAGGCCGTGCGCTGGTGGACACCGGCGCGCCCTACAGCGCCTCGACCACGGGTCGACTGACCTGGCAGAACCGGAACCACGGGGTGTACCGGGGCGGCTACCTCGGCTTCACCTTCGACCAGCTCTCCGCCGAGATCGGCGTGCAGGTCGACGCGTTGCTCGGGATGGATCTGCTGGCCCAGACGACCCTCCTATTCGACGTAGCCCATCGCACGCTGACGGCGGGAGACGAGATGCCCGCGGGCTTCATCGCCCAGCCCTACGAGCTTGCGCCGACGTCCGACATCCCGCTCTTCCGCGTGACGCTCAATAACCAGCCCGCTCGCGTGCTCTGGGACACGGGCGCACAGTTCGGCTATGTGACGGCCCGGCGCTTCACGGACGGGGCTTCGCCGCGGCCCGGCTTCACCGACTTCAGCCCGATGTTCGGCGACCTGGCTATCCCGACCGCTTACACGCTGCCGTTCACCTTGGCGGGACACGACCTGCTGGAAATCGTCGGCCCGGCGCCGGAGGTCCGCGGCGGGGGCGTCTCGCCGGTACCGATGGGTCCGTTCCTCCGGGCGCTCGATATCGACGCGATCATCGGGCCTTCCTGGATGCCGCGCGTGAAGGTCTGGCTCAACCCGCTGGACCAGACGTTCGCCCTCGCGGTGTAAGCCCGCGGGACATCCCGACAAAAAGGCCCCGGCCCGCCTCGCGGCGCCCGGGGCCTTCCTTTCGCGCAGACCGCTTACTTCTTCGCGGCGGCCTTGGGAGCGCCGGGCGAGTAGAAACGGTTCATCTTGTCGAGGATGGCCGTCAGCGCGGCGCCTCGGTCCAGGACGCCGTTGTGGCGCCAGACGATCTCGCCGCCGGGGGCGACGAGGATGGAGTGCGGGATCGGGCCGGGCATCTCCTTGTCCAGCACGGCCGCGAGGTCGTCGCCGCCGCCTGCGAAGAGGTAGTGGTTCGTGGTGCGGCCTTCCTTCTTCACGCTGGCCTCGACCTTCCGGCTGAGGCCGGCGGCCTGCTGGAAGAGGAAAGCCTGGGCCTTAGGGAGCTCGGAAGGCTTGTCGAGGCTGATGGTCACGAGCTCGAAGTCGCGCATGTCGAACTGGCGGGAGATCGCCACGAGGTCGGGGAACTCCTGCTTGCACGGGGCGCACCAGGTGGCCCAGACGTTGATCAGGCGGTACTTGTTGGTCGGATTGGCGCGGAGCTTGGCGATGTCGGCTGCCTTGATCTCCTCGACGGTCACCGGGGTCTTGGCCCAGGACTCATGCTTGGCGTCGTGCAGCGCCTTCTTCTCGCGCCACTTGGTGGAACAACCCATCGGCTTGGTGAGCTCGAGCGCCACCGGCTTACCCGCCAGAATGGCATCGACGGCGTTCTGGCAGTCCTTCGACTTCACGGTGCTGTCGTCGTAGAATCGGGAGTCGTCGAAACGCCCCTGGTAGCGGAGCTTAAGGTTCTTATCGAAGACGAAGACGTGCGGCGTCGCGAGGCAACCGTACGCGCGGGCGACCGTCTGGGTGTCGCCGTCGTAGAGGTAGTCGAAGGTCCACTGGTTCTTCTCGGCGTAGGGCTTCATCTCGGCGTAGGAGTCGCCGAACTCGCCGTAACCGAGCTCGTCCTTGCTGAGGCCGTCCGGGTGGTTGGGGTTGATCGCGACGAGTTTCACGCCCTTGCCCTTATATTCCTCATAGAACTTCTGGAGGCGGCGCTCGATGCTGTGCGAGGTCGGGCAGTGGTTCGAGGTGAAGAGGACGACGAGGGCCTCGCCGCCGACGTACTCGGCCAGCTTGTGCTTCTTGCCGTCGGTGCCGAGCAGGTCGAAGTCGGGGGCGGCGTCGCCGCTCTTGAGGGTCTTGAGGTCGGGCGGGTGGCCGTTGACCAGACCGGGGGCGTCGGCGGCGTGGACGCCGACGACGGCGGCCAGGACGGCGAGCAGGGACAGGAGGCTCTTCATAAGGATGGGTGGGTACGGGTTAGAGTCCCCAAATCCCCCGGTGTTCCAACCCGAAAATGGTCAGACCAGCCCGAACGCCCGCCCCAGGTCCTCGGACGAGCCGTCGGCGCAATCGACCAAGGATAGCGCCCCCGCCCGGACATAAAAGACGGCCAACTGACGATAGCGGCACCCGAACTCGACCGCCCCGGGCAGACCCAAGGGGACGGCCCAGCCGGGTTCCTGATGGCGGCCATCCGGCGAGCCGCCGGTGACGCGATGCGGACGAAATCCCGCCGCCCGGAGGTCGGCGTGCAGGCGGGCGTCGGCCGCGACGTTGTCCGCCAGCGGAACCACCCTGCCCTCCGGGTCGTACGCGGTGATGATCGCGAAGTCGGCCGGCCAGTCCGCGGGCAACGCCTCACCGCGGAAGACGGCCTGCCGGAAAAGCGGACGAAGCGCGGGATCCATGGTCGCGAGCGACGGACGGGCGGCGCCCGCCGCGTCTACTTCTGGGCGATGAGCTGCAGCTCCTGGATCGCCCAAGGCTGGTTCTTGGTGACGTCCGTGAGCGTGACCTTCACGAACTTGGTCTCCTTGCCGCCGAAGTACGCCTCGGACAAAGCGTAGAGACCGTGGCTGGTGCCGAGCGGGAACCACTTCACGCCGTCGACCGAACCCTCGACCTTGAAGTTCTTGGGAAAGGCGCTGGGCCGACCGGCGGCGTCGAGGCGGACGCCCGCGATCTTGCGCGCGGCCGGGAGCTCGACCTGATACCACATGCCTGCCTTCTGGTTAGCCTTGGTCTCCCAGCGGGTCTTACCGTCCGCGTCGCATCCCTGACCGGCGAGGCCGGCCTCGTCGCTGGCCGAGACCTTCCAGTCCTTGGCGGCCGGGACGATCGGCGGTAACGCGGCCTGCAAGGTCTCATGCGTCCACGGTGCGGTGACGTCCTTCACTTCCTGGCGGATGCGCGCGACGTCCTTGGCGAAGATCGCGGCGCCCTTGTTGCCGAAGGCGTTGCGCACGTAGGACGAGACGGCGGCGATCCACTCGTCGTCATTCATGGCCATGGGGACCATCTGGGCGTCGTAGGTCTTGCCGCCGACGGGACCGGCCATGCCGTTGAGCAGCACGCGCACGATGCCGTCCCGATGGCCGCGCACCGTGGCGGAGTTGGCGAGGGGCGGCGCGAGGGTCGTGCCGGGCTTCAGTCCTTCCATGGCCATCCCCTTGCCGTCGTAACCATGGCAGGAGAAGCAAAGTTCGCGGTAGATCGCCTGCCCCTTAGCGAGCAGCCTGTTCTCGTCGCCGGTGTACTCGCGACCGCCGACCTGGTCGGTGCCGGTCAGGATCACGGCGCCGAGCTCCTTCACGCCCTTGGAGGGCGAAGCCAGCATCGTCGTCTGGGCGAACTTGGCATGATCGGGCCAGGCCTTGGCCTCGCCGGTGCCGAGGTATTTCGCGGTCATCATGGCCTGCAGGACGACCGTGGGTTCGCGGTCGGCGCCGAGCTTGCGGAAGTCCTCCAGAAGCGACTTATCACCTGCCTTGACGAGGCTTTCGCCGGCGCGGAGGGCCTGCGCCCGGAGGCGGGCGTCCGGCGAGGCCAGGAAGGCCCGGACGACCGAGGCTTCCAGCGCCCCGAGTCCTTCGAGGGTCCAGAGGGCGTGGATGCGCCCCAGCGGCTCCGGGCCGCGGAGGGCGATTTCCGTGAGCGCGGGGACGACGGACTTGTCCCCTTTGAGGACCAGGAGTTTCTGCGCGGTGTCGCGCCACCATCCGTTCGGATGGGAGAGATGGGCGACCCACTGGGCCGGGGTCTCGTCGAGCATGCGCGGCTGCGGGCCCGGCTGGAAATCCTTGTGAACGAGCCGCCAGATACGGCCGTAGCCGAAGACCTTGTCCATCGAGTACTGCTGGACGACCTTGCGGAGGTAGCTGCCTTCCTTGACCCAGTTCCCTTCCTGGATGATCCCGCGGTACATATCCACGAGGTAGAGGCAGCCGTCCGGTCCGTTGACCATGTTGACGATGCGGAAGTTAGGGTCGCTTGAGCGGATGAACTCGGACTTGGCGTAGGGGTTCTCGAGCCGGGTGATGCCGTCGACGACGGAGACCTTGGCGCGGCGGACCAGCCGGCCCACTGGTTCGGAGATCAGGACGTCCCCGCGCAGGTCGGCCGGCAGGCGGTCACCCCGGACGACTTCCTGGCCGCACGAGGCGGTGAAATGGTTCAGGGTCTTGTCGGGTCGCGTGCGACCGGCGCCGCCTTGGTGGTCAGCCAGGCCGATCTTGGGCCAGACCTGCATGAAGTCCTCGGGGTACTGGCCCTTGAGGTCATACGCGCCGTAGAGGATCGGGGTCTGGAAATGCCAGAGGCCTTTCTCGCCGCCCGCGTTGGACCACCAGATCTTGCCGAGGTCATCCTGGGCGAGACCCCACTGGCCGCCGCCGTTCGGGATGGTCTCCTTAAGGGGCTCCTTTGCGCCGTTCCAGCGGAGGCGGTAGGCGTTGTAGGTCTGGTAGAGCCAGTTATCCAGGGTCCAGATCAGGCCGCTCTGCTGGTGCTCGAGGTTGCCGTTCTTGGGGCCGCCCACGAACCACGGCGCCTTGGTATCGGCGATGCCGTCGCCGTCGGTGTCGCGATAGACGAAGATATCGAGGGTGTCCGTCTCATTGATGAGCACCCGGTCGTCGAGCGGGAGCACCATGCGCGGCAACCGCATCTTGTCGCGGAAGAGGACGTGCTTGTCGAACTTGCCGTCGCGCTTCGTGCTCTCGTGGCGCGAGACGACGCCGAGGGGGTCGTGCTCGTTCTTGCCGTCGATGTCCTGCATGTACGTGCGCAGTTCGGCGATGTACATGCGGCCGTTACCATCAAAGGTCAGGTTCGCCGGTTCGCGGATGCCGTCGCGCTCGCTGAGCACGAGTTCGAGACGGTACCCCTCGGGGAGTTCGATGGTCTTCAGTTCCTCCTCCGGGGTCAGGGCCTTGACCGGAGGTTGCGGGGTGAAATCCGGCACATAGGGCTTGTCCTCGGCGGCGAAGGCGGCGGCGAAGACCAGGAGGGCGGGCAAGACGGGACGCATGGGGGGCTTGCCGAAACTCCCAGATTGAACGGTATTTTCAAGCCGCTTCCCGGGGCGGCGGCGAAAACGTTTTGCCACAGGACGACACGCTGGCTTCCTGCCTCCATGCGCACCCTGCTGCTCAGCTTACTCCTGGCCTCCCCGCTGGTCGCGGCCAACGGCAAGCCCAACCTCGTCATCATCCTCGCCGACGACCTCGGCTACGGGGACCTGGGCTGCTACGGCCACCCCACGATCCGGACGCCGCACCTCGACCGGATGGCGGCCGAGGGCTTGCGGTTCACGCAGTTCTACTCGGCGGCGGAGGTCTGCACGCCCAGCCGGGCCGCGCTGCTGACCGGACGTTACCCCGTCCGCTCGGGCATGGCCCATGACCAGTTCCGCGTGCTGCGCGCGACCTCGACCGGGGGCCTGCCGACGTCGGAGATCACCTTGGCCGAACACCTCAAGGCCGCGGGCTACGCCACCGGCCTCATCGGCAAGTGGCACCTCGGCGCCTGGGCGAACGACCGGCCGCAGCACCACCCGCTCGACCATGGTTTCGATTTCCACTTCGGGCTGATGCATTCGAACGACATGAACCCGTCGGACCAGCCGAAGCCGAAGAAGGCCAACGCCCTGGTCGCGCAGGATCCCTCATGGTGGAACGCCGCCCTCTACCGTGGCCGCGAGCTCCTGGAACCGCGCACGGACCAGACGCGGCTGACCCGTCGTTACGCCGAGGAAGCCGTGAAATTCATCGGCGCGCACAAGGATAAACCGTTCTTCCTCTACCTCCCCCACACGTTCCCGCATACGCCCTTGTTCGCTTCGGAGCGCTTCCAAGGGTCAAGCGCCCGGGGCATCTACGGTGATGTCGTCGGCGAACTCGACGAGAGCGTCGGCGCGGTGCTGCAAGCCCTGCGCGACCAGGGGGTCGCCGAGAACACGTTGGTGGTCTTCACCAGCGACAACGGCCCGTGGACCTGGATGGGTGCCGAGACGGGCGGGAGCGCCGGCCTGCTGCGCGACGGCAAGGGAAGCACCTGGGAAGGGGGGATGCGCGTGCCGGGCATCGTCTGGTGGCCCGGCCGGATCAAGCCCGGGGTGACGAGCCAGGTGGCTTCCACGCTGGACCTGTTTCCGACCTTCACCCGGCTCGCCGGGGCCCAGCTCCCGGCCGACCGGCCGATGGACGGGGCCGACCTCTCCCCTTTCCTGCTCGAGTCCAAGCCGCTGGAGCGCGAGGTCTTCTGCTACTACCGAGGTACCCGGCTCTTCGCGGCCCGACTGGGACCGTGGAAGGCCCATTTCCAGACCCAAGGTTCCTACGGCGATCCGAAGGTCGTGACGCACGAACCTCCCCTGCTCTTCAACCTCGAGGTCGATCCTTCGGAGTCCCACGATGTCGCCGCTCAGCATCCCGAGCAACTCGCTCGCATCATCGCCGCCGTCGAACGTCACCGCGCCAAGCTGACCGTCGCCCCATCCCAACTGGTCGAGACCACGGCCAAATAACCCGCGTCAGGCCCAAGGGCCTCGTTTGGGCAGGACATCCGCGGAAGGATCCGACTCCGGGCCGCGGTCCTCTCGGCTTTGGGCGGGTCGCCCCGCGACGATCTGACGGAGGGACCGCAACTCCCTCTGCGCATGCTCGTGCTCGGTATGCGCCCGGGCCAAGGCGGCATCCTGGGCGAAGTAGGCCGGCCGCTGACGCAATTCATCCCAGCGCCGGAACCAGTAGTCGGCCTGCCCCATCGCCGCCCGCTCGGCCTCCAACTGCCGCACCCTTAGCCGCAGGGCTTCGTTATCGCGGCATAAGGCCCGGCAAAGCCAACGCGTTTCACGGAGACGCCGCCAAGCCCAGAAATCGGACCGGACCCAACGACACCAGAGTCGTCGTAAGAAGCGCATGGCCTAAGAAGTTAACTTCAGAGGCTCGGGCAACAAGCCACGGCTCGCCGTGGTTTACCTCAGCAAAGCCTAGGGAAATTAGCCCAAACCGCATTCACTCGCCGATTTTCTTGTCCAAGAGGAAGCGCCACTCCCAGCCGCCCGCCCACTCGTGCTTCGCCGGCTCGCCCGGCTTTCCTTTGGTGACCTTGAGCCCGGACTTCGAGCGGTAGGCCGCCCGGAGGCGATCGCCCACGATCTGCACCACAAAGAAACCGATGTCGGTGTGGCCATCGTTGATGCAATCCCACTTGCGGGTTTCCCCCGCCGGCGCCCAGGCCTTCAGGCCGGTCCCGGTATGACCATAGAGGTAGAGCGCGATGTTATAGTCCTTGGCCACCGCATAAGCCGCGGCCCAGTCCTCCGGATGCCACCAGTCGGTATCGAAGCCGCAATGGCTCATCAGCACGACCGGGCGGCGGGATTTGCCGACGTGGGTCGCGAGGTCCTCCCGCAGGAAGGTGAGCGCGGCCTGCGGATCATGCCAGACCCGGTTGTACTTGATGGCGGCGTGCTGCGTATCGGCGGGGTACAGGCCGAGCTGCACGAAATGGACATCATCCCAGTCCCAGGACGTATGCAGGCCGTTGGCGGACAAGTTCAGGATCGCCCCCTTCTCCTTGCGGAGCCGGTTGCGGGCGATGAGCTCGGCCTGCATGCTGAAACCGCTCTTCTCCTTGCCGACCGGCGGACCATCGTGATTACCCCAGCATTCCATCGTCGGGTAAGCGAGTCGCGCCTCCCCGGGAAAAACCCCGAAGTCGGCGGCATAGAGGGCGAACTGCTCGCGACCGATGATGCGACCGGCGACCTTGGTGTCACCGTTGTCGATCAGGTCCCCCAGCGAAAGCACCGCGCGCGGCCGGGCGATAGGTCCGCCACCGAGCTTGGCCGGCCACTCGACCTTCGTGATGCCGTTCATCTCGGCGATCGTGGTGGCGTTGAGGTCGTTATGATGTCCCTGCGGATGGTCGACCTGCCGGTAATGCGGATCCGAGGTGGACAGGAAGGTCACGTCGCGGCGCACAGGCTCCGCGGCGGACAGGAGGGCGCTGCCGGCGAGCCAGAGGAAGGGGCGAATCATGAGACGATGCTAGCCTGGCGCAGGCGCCGGGCGAATCTGAAATCAGGCGAACAACGCCGTCACCGGCTTGGCCTTGTTGCCGACCTGCATCGGGCGACCGGCCGGCGTGATGATGTCCGTCTGGACGGGCAGACCGGCAGCGTGCGCGATGGTGGCGTGGAGCGAACCCGGCGAGACCCCTTCGCCATCGGGAGCGTAGCCCTTGGCGTCGCTGGCGCCGTGCACGTAACCGCGCTTGACGCCGCCGCCGGCGAGGACGGTGGAGAAGACCAGCGGGTGGTGACCGCGGCCGCCGCCGGAGAAGTCGGGCTTGCGACCGAACTCGGTGGCGACGACCACCAAGGTGGAGTCGAGCAGGCCCTTGGCCTCGAGGTCCTGGATCAGGGCGGCGTAGCCGCGGTCGAACTCGGCGCCGACGTCCTTCATGCGGGTGTCGAGGGTGGCGTGCATGTCCCAGCCGCCATGGGAGACCTCGACGAAGCGGACGCCATGCTCGACGAGGCGGCGGGCCAGCAGGCAACCTTGGCCGAACTTCGAGGTGCCGAACCGGGCCTTGGTCGCGGCCGACTCGGCGGCAAGGTCGAAGGCGGCCAGGTCCTTGCTCTTCATGAGCTGGAAAGTGGACTCGTAGAATTCATTGTAGGCCTTGACGTTCTCGTCGGTCGGCGCGCCGGCGAAGCTGCCGTTGAGCTGGGCGAGCAGGTCGAGGCGGCGAGACTGGGTGTCGGCGTCGGCGAGGCCCTTGATATTCTGGAGACCGTCGTTCGGCGAGAGGATCGGGAGCGGGGAGTAAGCGGCGGGGAACCAGCCATTGCCGTGGTTGGACGGACGGCCGACGCAGACGGTCGACGGCAGGGTCTTGCTGCTCGCGCCCAGGAAGTGCTGGGCCCACGCGCCCAGCATCGGGTGCTGCACGGTGCCGCGCTGCTCGAAGCCGGTACGCATCAGGTAGGAAGCCGAGGCGTGCACGCCGACCTTGGCGGTCATGTTGCGGATCACGGCGATGCGACCGGCGACCTTCGCGGTCTCCGGCAGGTAGTCGGTCAGCTGAAAGCCGGCCTTGGTGGAGATCGTCGCGCCGGGCCCCTTGCTACCCCCTTCCTTGGGGTCGAAGGTATCGATGTGCGACATCCCGCCAGCGAGCTGGATGAAGATCACGCGCTTGGCCTTGCCGAAGCCCGGCAGACCGGCGTTGGGCGCGGAGCCGGGGGCGGCGTCGGCCGCGGCCGCGAGCTGGTTGAAGAACGGCAGGACGGACAGGCCGAAGGAGACCTTGGCGCAACGTTCGATGAACGAGCGGCGGGCGAGCGGGTCGCGGAGCTGGTCGGAGGGGAGGTTTCGGCTCATGGGAGGAAGAGGAATTCGCGGGTGTTCGCCAGGACCCAGGCCAGGTCGGCCGGCGTCAGGCCGGCGGCCATGGCCTTCACGGCCTTGGACGACTCGTCGGGGCGTGGGTGGCGGGAAAGGAAGGAAAGGTAGAGGGAGTCGACCTGGGCTTCGCGGCTGGACAAGCCGGCCGCGGCGGCGACCGCCGTCGCCTTGGCGTCCGACACGGTGCGGCCGACG
>SXGQ01073789.1_pt1 | contig 10591 bp, 16 predicted proteins | sample 3178371 | NCBI WGS metagenome assembly SXGQ01 (sample SAMN11356859, study PRJNA531348) | freshwater metagenome | isolation source: freshwater sample F1-20 | place: China: Fuxian Lake, Yuxi | collected 2017-12-25 | reverse complement strand
AGGTAATATCACCGTTGGTAAAGGAATAAGAAAATAAAAAATAATAAATGTAATTTGAAAACCCCCTTCTTATGTTGGGGGTTTTTTATTTCAAATAAATTGCATTATCTTTGTATTTATGGATATGGAACAAATTGATGAAAAGAGTTTATCAAGAGTTTATGCTCATATTCTAAATCATGATTGTGCCATTGTTACAGCCTTTAGAGCTCAGATGATAAATTGTTTGAATGGTGATGATTCAGACGAGAAGGTAAATACATTTCAAAATAAAGAACGTAATCGTGAATTGGCATCAGCGTTAATGTTGATGGGGTATGATATTACAAAAGTAAAAGGTACCTATATTGAAAATTATCTACAGGATAATTCTGTTGAGGTTAAGGAAGATTCTTGGTTTGTTGTTAACACTAAGGATGATTCTAACTTTATTTCAACCATTATTAAATTGGGTGAAATGTATTGTCAGGATTCTGTTGCCATTTTGGAAAGAGGCGGAAAGAATTCTTATTTGGTTGGAACAAACAATAGTGACTTTCCTGGTTATGGAGAAAAAGAAACTTTTGGTACCTTAAAGTTTGGAAACCAATATCAGTTTATGACAAAGGTTGGCAATCGTCCTTTTGTTATGGAATCTTTTGAAACCTCACAAATAAATAGCAAAAGGATTATTTTAAAATACGGTAAACCTATTGTTGAAATGTTGAAAATTAAATAATGAACATCATTATCACCGAATCACAACATCAAACATTTTTATTGGAAACCATTTCCACATATCTTCGTAGAAGAATGTCTATGGATGTTATGAAACAAGAAATGGATAACATTGTTGAATATGCAATGCTACCATGTGAATTTGAGAACGCTGGTGAGTTTGTTGCAGAAGCCTGTGATATAATGACATACAATTATCTTGAAGATTTAAATGCTTCCGCTAAAGATAGAGATAGTTTTTATTATCACATGGTTGATTTATTTGGTGATTACCTTTCTAATTATTATAAAAAAAATTGTAGTGAAAGATTAAGAACTGAGTCAGTAAGAAAAATTATTATTACTGAATCTCAGTTTGAACAAATCATACCTAATTCAGTTAGAAGAAGGTTATTAGAAATATCTGATGTCTTGTATGAAATGTTAAACAATACCGACATTGGTGAAGAAGCCGAAGAATATCCTGAAGATGATTATGTTGATTATGTAATTGAAATATTATTACCTGAGGTAATTTACGATATTGATTGGTCTGATGTTGCTGAGTATGAGGAAATATTTAAGAAATTGGTTGGTGATAAAATTAGACAATTTTGGAAAGAACAAAATCAAGATTCGTTAAATGAATCTGAGTCTGAGGAGGACAATAAGGAAGGTATGTTTGAAATTATGGATGATATTATTGAGATGGCCTATGGTGGTTTTAAGATTACTGATGAGGACAGTTATATTCGTATATACAGAAAGAATGATTTAGAATTAGATAAAAATATAATTGTACAAAAAAATTCTTGGGGAAGAATGTTTTTAAGTGAGGACATTGTAGATGAGTTAACAAAATATTTTTCTATTGAAAGTAGAGAAAAATCTGAGTCATTAGTATCTGAATATTTCAAAGACCGTTATGGAATTATAATTAAAGCGTTTGCGTTAAATTGGTAATTTTTTAACCCCCTTACTTATAACACCATTTTTAATCACACCTTCAACCCTACCTGTATGTGGCATAACATCATCGTGGGTTTTTTTGATACCATTCTCAATAATATCATTCAATCTCTCATCACCATCCTCCCAATCACCATACTCAGTATGTTTCACCCCATTTTCAATAATGTCTTCAATTTCATCTGTAAATTGGTCAGTCCAATCATATTCATGGGGAATTTTATCTGAGTAGGTTTTTTTCACCCCATTTTGAATGGTGTCTTTTGTTCTCTGTTTTCTTGAACCCTCATAACTGCGTTTCGTTTTTTTCACCCCATTTTGAATGGTGTCTTCAATAACGCAAGAATAATCAATTTGTAGAGATTTTTCGGTGTGTTTCACCCCATTTTGTATGGTTTTATCTACAATTTTCTCACTATTGACCCACTCTTCCAAAGCTCTGGCATCTTTCACCCCATTTATGACATTGTCTTCAACCCATTTGGTAATGTAATGTTGATTTTCAACAACATCCAATGATAGGTATTTAAAAACACCTGTAAAAAAATAATAGTTATACCAAAGAGTTTTTTCTTTTGTTAATTCTATAACCCATTTTTTTTGGTCAGTAAAAATTAACCACGTACTTCCATTGTGGTCATACGTATCAACTCCCTCAGAATTAAAGTCAATAAGTTCTTTTACAATTCCATAAACAGAATCCATATTACAAAGATAATAAGTTTTTTTTGTGAATTCAAATAATTTCAGTATATTTGTATTGTTATGGCCGACCAAGAATTGATATACGATTTTATTACTAGGTTTAGTGATGCTAGCTCATTTTCAGATAATATAAAATTTGATTATCAACTATCATGTAGTGAGCGATATATATCAATTTATTGTCATGTAAAATTCAGTTACGAAAAATTAATTACAAGTAATCATTATGTAAATTCAAATGATATTAAATCACATTTATATAAGATTAAAAATGATATTAAAAACTATGGTTTTTTAAATGAAAATCAACATTTGTTTACTAGAGTATTTTTTGAATCTGATGATGAACAAATTTGGAATAAAAAAGTTCTAAAAAAAATAATAAAACCACGTATTCGTGAAATTGGTGAAGGTTCAATTCATGGTATTTCGTTCAGAAGAATAGGTGATGAGTTATACCCAACAATTAAAATTACTTTTAAAAATAGTTCAAGACATAATATCCGTAGATACATTGTAACCAGTAATATTAGAGAAATGCTTATTAAAGAATTTAATTTAAACCCAAGTATTAGTGTTAATTATTAATTTAAAACTTGTCTTTTGTATACGGTAGGTATTTATAATTAATGAAACCAATAAAATTACAAACCATTAACGAAAAATTTAAGGTTGATACTAATGAGTATGAGAAATTGTATGAAGATAATAATTTTTTATTAGTCATCCCTTTTACTCACGAGGCATCTTGTAAATATGGTTCAGGTACCAAGTGGTGTACAACAGGACGTGATGAAGAAGGTCAGGAATGGTTTAATAAACATAATACCGTTGGCAGTTTAGGTTATTTAATTATTAAAGATAATAGTTTATCTGAAAAAATTGGTAGTACAAAGTTTGGATTATATTTAAATAAACCAAACGTAAATTATTTGGGAGGTAGATTTGAGTCACCATCAGGACTTATCATTTATGATGATAAAAATAACCCAATCAATCCTAAATTAATCGCAAATAAATTTGATAGAGAAAATTTATATATTAAATTATCTACCATGTTAAATGAATTTATTGAGTATAGTCAAAATAAATTTTTAAAGAATCAAACACCTGATGTTACTGACTCTGACACATTAAAAGAATCTGAGAAACAAAATGATGTTGACGAAATGATTACTGAATTTATTAATCATAATTTTGGTGAATACAACACAGAATATTATAACACTTTCGATGAAATATCATTAGATGTATCCATTGAATATCATGTTGAAAAAAGTGTTATTTGGAAATTTAAATCAGAGAATATGGCATTCTATGGAGATTTTATCCCTGATTATGAGGGTACCGTTTATATTATTGTTGATAGATTATTAGTTGGTTTAAAAGATGAAGATAGTTGGGAGAGAATGTATGGATATGATGATATTCCTGAGTATATTTGGGATAAGTTTAAAGAAAAAATTTGGGAACAAGTAAAAAAATATTTTAATACCGATGTTGATTTTGATATTTATATGTATACCGGTGAATATATGAATGAATCAGTACTAAATGAGTCTACACTACCTGAGGGATTATCAGATTTACTATTTGATGTTATTGAAGATTATAAAGATAGTTGTGATTTCTTTGATGATGATTTAGATTTTGCCGAAGCTATAATCAATTACACAATATCAAGAGCGGTGTCACAAGAAATTATTGAACCAGTATCAGAAGAGTACATTGAAAGTTTATATGATGAGCTATTTAACAAATATGGGGAGACTTTGATGGGTGAATACAGTGCAATTTGTGAAAATAATGATTAAACATATACATTTAAATTAATAAAACTACATTTATATTATGAACAACGAACAAAAAGCCCAAAGATATTCTTATTTGATGTCACAATTTGACGTTTTGAGAAACAAAATTGCCGATATTAAACTTACACAAGTGAATCTTACTGAAGAACAAGAAAGACAAATCAAAGTAATTCAATCACAACAACAGTTAATTATGAAGGACATCAACAGATTAATGAGTTAAAACCTCATTAATTTTCCACAATATAGTCAAAATCTACATTTAGACCATATCTGTGACACAAAACACCCAATTCACCTTCAAATTCTTCAAAATTATATTCAGGTACATCGTACCAGTCGGCATCTTCAACTAAAATATTATTATATTGGTCAAGCATGTTAAGTTTTTCTATTGTTAGATAGACTGTACCTCTATATTCTGTACTTAATACGTCATCATCATCGTAAGATTCTTCTTTTTCTAAACTAGTATGTTCTTTATTTACGCTGTATTGCATGTAAATTTTTTGCCACTCATACGAATTCCAATCCAAATAAACAACATTAGGACTGTAAACACTATGGTCAGGAATTATAAACGTTAATAAATCTATTAAAACTTCTTTTTCATCAGAATTTTCTTTTTTGTTTTCTGATAAAATAGTTCGTATTCGTGATAAATCACCAATTATGTCCACAATTTTTATATTAAGATTTTATATTTCTTGGTTTAGACTCTAACATTTTCATTTCATATGTTACAGGGTCTTTATGAACCAATTTAATAGGGTTTGGCTTAGCCAAAGAATATAATTTTGATAATCGTTTCATCATTTTTTCGCTTACAAATTTAAACTTTTTCTCTTGAAATTCAAAATATTTCAATGGATTTTTTTTAAATCTTAAAATTTCGCTCTCAAAAGAATTTAAAAATTTCATTTTTTCATCTGACAAACCAAACATAGCCTCAAAGAAATTGTTTGTTAACATTGTGTGTGCTCTCTGTAATGTTCTTTTCTGTAATTCGAAATAAATAACTTTTAATAAATCATTTATTTTTTCATCCATTGAGTCCGGCATTTCATAGTCTTCAACGTTTGATAAAAAATTATCAACTTCTTCAGGTTTTTGTTTTAATGATTCAATCATTTTATCAAGACTAAATTTATTTATGTCTTTAAGTGTTGAATACGTTCTGTTACTTGAAATAAAATTTAAAAAATCTTTTTGAGATATTTCACCCTGTTGCATCAAGCTATAAATTTCAGAAGGTCTAACCAAGTTTTCGATTGCTGTTATAAAATAAAGGTAGTATACAAATTTGTCTATTTCTTCAATACCAAAACGAACACCCGAATACACACCATATTGTGACCTTTGTTTTAAAGTCTCACTTGGTTTTTTATAACCGTCATATGCGTGTTTTAATTCGTGAGACAAGGAAGAAATAATCATTTGTTTATTATCCTCAAGAGTTTTAATAATAATTTTATTATCAACTTCATTAATTGAAACAGGAATCGCCAAGTTAATTGAAAGTTTTATTTTGTCAGTGTCAACATTATTTAATTTAAAACCATCGTCTAATTGAGATTGACCATTATGCCCCAACCCCAAGACTAAAATTCCTTTATGAGTTTCACTCTCATCATACCCATCAAACTCAAATTCAACTATTATGTTTTCAAAATCTTCATAATCAGAAAAAGAATATTTTTTATTTGTGTTTTTAAACGCTAAACTAAAGTTAGAATTACCTGTTACTATTTTTCTTTTTAATCTAGTTATAATATCATTATATAACTTTTGTGCCGAATCTGTAATTCCACGTGGTACCCCGACCTCTTCTTTCAGTATTTTTTTAATTAAATCACGCATGATATATTCATAAATATAAGTGACTTGTGATTTGGTATTACTTTAACAAATACGAAAAGAGTATAAAAACTATTGATATTATAGAATACCAAATACCATAACCAAATAACATTTTTATTTCACTACCAAATGAAAGAGCCGGTATTTTCTTTAAGGTTAACAACCTATATAAGCAAAAACTCCAACCAAAACATATTAATTCATACATAAGACAAAGATACTTATATTTATTATAAAAACAAATCATGAAATCAATTAAAGAATCAATTAGAAAAATTACCGCCTTAATGGAGGATGAACACAAGCCTGAGTTGTCTTTATACAAAGCAATTAATAAATATTTTAGAGAACATGGACATGAACGTGGTATGTTGGTTTTGGACAGGATTTTAAAAGAGATTTCAAAAAAACACGGTCCATCACATGTATCAGATAAAAGTTTTGCACCTGTACCTGTTGGTGGTGTTACAATTCATGAAATGATGGAAGAAGATGAGAGTGTTGAAAATATTGGTGATTCATTAATTCACTCTGAATATTTTGAGGAAATACTAGAAAGTACTTACGCATCTGATTTTGAAAATGAATCTGAATATGTTGATAGTATTTTGAGTTCATTAATTTCAGAATACAAAGGAACAAGTATTGAGGATGAACTATATGAATACTTAAAGGACGTTTATGGTGAATCGTTAATTGATTTATACAAAAGTGGTGACGATGATAGTAAAGACCACGACAATGATTTAGAATATTTTGTGTAACCACTTGAACCCCTTCCAACCCGAAGGGGTTTTTTGTTTCATATAAAGTTCATTTTGATTTTTCTTAATTTGTTTTCTATAATGGTCAAGTGTCATGTCTTTCCAAGTTTTAACCTTCACGGGTTTTTCTTTGATTGTGATATCATAGAAAAATGTGTCAAATAAACTCAATACAGACCATCTGATGAACTCATATACCGAAATAATGGTAAGTACTTGTAAGAAGGTTAAAAGTAGAATAGACATCAAATAAATGATACAAAAACTTTACCAAAAAATCCATATAAGTTCTATATAGAAGTTATATAAAAATATATTATATATAATAATATTAATATATATTATATTATAATAAGATAATAATTATCAAACCTTTGGTAAAAGGACCAAAGAATTAAAAAAAAATTTGGAGTATTTATATATGATGAAATTTTTGGATTCTTTAAAAGAAATTATACTTGAGAATAATTATCGTTTCGATACAGAAATGATGAGGACTATCAGACCGTTATTAAGAAACATATATACGGGTAATGGTTATAATATTCCGACAGGAACACAATGGTCAACAGTACAATTGGTATATCCTGAATTTAGTGATGTATGTCAAACCAAAGAAGGTGTTATTGGTCCAAAAGAATTAGCACATCCTGGTGAAGAAAAATACAATTGGTCAATTATTAATAGATTTGATACAAACTCATTGGTTCACAACAAGATAAAAGAATTACATGCACAATCAGGTGATGAAAATAATTTATACACTTGGGTTAAAAATAATGCAGAAGACTTATTTACACCAAATGGTAGATACATTAATGAATTAGTTAGAGTCAATTTACAAACCTTCTTAAAAGGTGAAGCCCGTGAAAGACAAGCCATTAAAATCTTAAGTGATAAGTTGCCAAACATTACATTACAAAAATTTTGTTCAGGTGCTGAAGAAGATTTCTCTAAGGGAAAAGACCTTATTGTGACATTACCTAACGGGGCTTCTTTTTCAACACAAGTAAAACCATTTGACACAAAGAAGTCAAAAAGATGGACGGACCCTGAAGGAACGGTATATTATAAAATCAAGTCAAGTTCGTACAACCCAACACAATACAAACCGGCAAACGTTCAAGTAATTATGTTTGTTGATGATGAACAGTTTATAATCTTTGCAAATGAAAAAAATAGAATTGTTAAAGATGGCATCGCTTACTCTAGATTTTATGAGGAACCACTAATTACAAATTTTGATTTTGGAATTAAAAAAGATAGTGGTTCATCACAAGTTAAAAAAGTAAAACAACACTTTTCTTACGGTACTGACAAACAAAAAGAAATTGAAAGATTGGAGTTAAAGAAACGTGAGATAGAAAAATTGATAAAAAAATTATCAAAAACGAAAAACTAATAACATTGATGTATTTATATAGAAAACAATTATGAAAACAGTAAGATTATCTGAATCGCAATTAGTAGAACTAATTAATAGAGTGGTTAACGAAAACCAATTGGTTGGTGTTCAGGGTATGTCTCCGATGCCTGAGGCAACTGCAACTGAAGAGCCAAAAAAAGAAACTAAACCGAAAGCCGAAAAACCTGTACCACAAAAATTATATGACAGTTTGGCTAAAGCTAAGGCGGAATTTGAAAAACATTACCACAATATTGACTATTCTAAGAACCCGACAATTAAAACTAAATATACAAACTTGATTAAGGCAGTTGAAGCATTACACGCAGAACTTGGAAGACATTCACAGGTAAACAAACTTTAATAACACTATTTGAAATTTTATTAATCCCTCATCTAACAAGGTGGGGGATTTTTTATTTACACAATAAATTAAATTGATTATTTATTGTCCATGATTACAAACACGTTGATGTTGGATATTATTCATGATTTCCAAGAAAACCAAAATTATAGATTTTCAATTGTTGAACTAAATGAATTTGAAGATATGAACCAAAAATGTATGTGGATATCTTTAAAACTTGAGGATTGGAGATATAAAGAGGGTATGAATTTACAAATATTGAAAGAAGATATTAAAAAAAGAATATCCAACCTGTTGGGGTTGGATAGACTAATATTGTTTTTTGATATTAATATAGATTGTCTTTAAGACATTTTTGGTATTTCTTGGTCAATTTTTCTGGCCGTGTCCTCACGTCCTTTATATTTTTCGATTATTGACAACATATTTTTTGAACCAGTTCCCCAAACATCCAACTCACCCTTTTTACCATCTCGGGTTCTACAACCCGCAATTTCATTAAATGATTTACCATCTCTTAAACTTTGAACTATACAATTATAATAACCGTTCTTCAAAGTTTTAATTGTTGCATCTACACCATATTCAGGTTTTGAATAATGTTTAACACCTACCGAATTATAATTTTTGATATCGGGGTCCATACTATAATTGTATGTAGTATTGAATGGATTGTTAGCCGCTGTAATTTTTTTCTTATTAGGACCTTCAGTTCCCATTTCACCAATTCTCCATAACTGAAAAAAATCAATATTGTTTTTCGATGTTGGTGCACCAATACCAAATAAAATTGCTTTATAAAAATCATCGTCAGATTTAACTTTTGAAAAAACTTCCATTTTTTCTTTTTGAGTAAGTTCTGTGGCATCTTTGTCGGGTAAGGTAAATGAACTTTTAATCTCAGATGAGTCTCCCGTATCAATCAAGTCATCAAATGCCGCACCAAGCTTAGTTGATACACCTTGTACTTTACCATAAAGGTAATCTTTGATGTCATCTAACATGTCTTCTTGAATCTCATGTTCAGTCATTAATGACTTCATTTTATTAAGTTGTTCGTTTAATTTTTTGTTTTCCATAATAGTGTTAAACATAAATATCTTATTTCTTGATAAATGATATTTATTATCATGGAAATAACACGTATAGGGTATCAAAAGGCTTTGAATTCTTATCTACCAAGAAAGTATCCCTTTGTTGCGCGTGTTGATATTACAAGAGGTCCAGGTATAAAAATGGGTGTGTTTATCTGTGATTTACATTTAACAACCAAAGAGGGTTTTTACAAAAAAATCAAAAGTGAATGTAAGGAAAAATTTAAAGAAGGTGATGTAGTAGGGTTTTGGCCATTTATACAATGTTTTGGAAAAAACTATGATATTATTGGATTCGAAAAAGATATTCAAATGATTTATACCGAACTAACAGGACTCAAATCAATTTCCCGAGATATTACAATCAAGTTTGAACTTAGATGAAAATGGTTTCAACATAAAAACCAACACACTGCATAGGTCTAAATTTTTCAACATAGTTTGTGATTACATCATAATACCACTGTTCATTAAAATTATTATACTCCTTAAAGACTGACCATATACTACCTTTATTTAACGGACCAAGATTAACAAAATTACCATCACGAGTAATGTAATGGTCAATGTATTTGGCGTAAATTGTAATAGTTAAAGCATTTCCAGTCGTATGTTCTTCCAAAGTAATCTTTGTTGGTTCTTGTTTTATTTTAAATACCAAATCATCATATTCATCATCATGGTTAATATCCGTAATTTTTTTTATTTCATCAAACAAACCATTTATAAAATCATCTGTAATATAAAAAGATTCTAATTTTTCATTTTTGTCAAAAATGTTTACAATAACTTTTTCCTCAATTCCAAGATATTTTAAATAAGGTTTTAATTCTTCATATAAAGAATTTTCTAAACACTGACGACAAAATGACTCATCATTGGGATTATGAACTTTGAAATCAAAAAATAAAGAATCT
>SXGQ01793592.1_pt1 | contig 10593 bp, 10 predicted proteins | sample 3178371 | NCBI WGS metagenome assembly SXGQ01 (sample SAMN11356859, study PRJNA531348) | freshwater metagenome | isolation source: freshwater sample F1-20 | place: China: Fuxian Lake, Yuxi | collected 2017-12-25 | reverse complement strand
GCGCACCCCGACGCCGAGGCGTGGGCCGGCGAGACCGCTGTCGCACTCGGACTGCCGGACAGCGGCGCGTACGTCAACTACCTCAGCGACGACGGTGAGGGGACCGTGCGGCGGGCGTACCCGGCCGCCACGCTGGAGCGGCTACGGGCGGTGAAGGCGCGGCATGACCCGGAGAACGTGTTCCGGGTGAACCGCAACGTCGTGCCGGAGCGGGCCGGGCGGTAGTCACGGCCGTCGGTGCACTTCCGCGGAAGCGCCTCAGCGTTTCTGCGCGAGTTCGGCGGCCGCGGGCTGCGGCGTGAGCCCGCCGCGCAACGCCTCGGCGACCTGATCGACCGTCGTGTATGCGCCGGCACGCCCCTTCGTGCGCCAGCGAAGCTCCTGCCCACCGCTGCCGATCGCCTCGATCACCCAGTGGCGGCGGAAGAACAGGCGAGCCGCCGTGCCACCGATCGCGATCAGCGAGAGCAGGACCACCTCGATGGCGATGGCGAGAAGCGGCCAGACGACGAGCCACACCACCAGGATGAAGACCGCGACGAGGAGCGCGGCGACGATGGCGGCGACAACGCCATCGCTGAAGTCCACGAAGAACGCGTCGCCCATGTCCGGCCCGTCCCGGCCGTCGCGTCGCCACACATGCGGGATCTTCACGGGGTTGCGCGTCCAGTCGATGGACACCTCCCAGGTCACGCCATCGGGGGCGGTCACCGTCTGCTTACGCGGCAGCACGCGAGGAGCATAGGGACGATGATGGAACGCGCAAGAAGCGCAGTCCGCACGGAACGCGGAGCTCAGGGACACTGTCCCGCGATCGGAGGTTCTGGATGTCGCTTCACCCCCAGGTCCGGCTTGTCCAGGCAACGGTGCCGCTGCTGAACGCCCTGAACGAGGACCGCACCCTGTTCTGCGAGTTGATCGGCTCGCCCGTCCCCGACGGGTGGCCCGAGTTCCCCGAGGCCATCGGCTTCACGCTGGAGCATCTCCAGAGCGCGCCAGAGCGTCATCGCCCGTGGTCGATGCAGTTCTTCGTCGACCCCGCGACCGGGCGGCTGATCGGTTCGGGTGGGTTCGCTGCCCCACCGGTCGAGCGCACCGTTGAGATCGGCTACGAAGTCGCCCCCGAGTTCCGCGGACAGGGGTTCGGTGCTGCTGCTGCTCGGGCGCTGGTCGAACGTGCTGTGGCGAGCGGCGAGGTCGACCACGTCATCGCTCACACCCTGGCCGGTCCGAATCCGTCTACGGGCGTGCTCGTCTCGCTGGGCTTCTCGCAGGTCGCCGAGCAGCAGGACCCCGACGCCGGGACCGTCTGGGCGTGGAGATGGACGCGGCCGGTGACCACGTAGCCCGTCGAGCCGAAGCACGCCGTACGCCGAAGGCCCATGCCGTTGCGCCTGCGGGGAGGGGCCAGCACCCTTCGCGGGACTCGCGTTAGCGGCGCTCGCCGGAGCGCAGCGCGTCGAACTCCGCCTTGTCCGCCGCGGCCTTCGCCTTGCGCTGCTTCGCACCGAGCTCGTACCGGGCGCCGAGCGAGATCTTGGGGTCGTCGACGTCGAACGCCGCCTTGGTCCGGCGGCGGTTGACGAGCACCGACACCATGTGGCCGGGCTCGGGAAGGTCGAAGCCCATGCCCTTCACCCGAATCGTCAGCCGGACAGGTTGCCCGTCACGCCCGGGCACCTCCACCAGGTAGTCCCACACCTCGACCATCCGCGGTTGGGTCCCGTTCTGGAAGTACTCCTTGACCATGTACTGGCTGATGAGCTTGCCCTGCTCCTTCGTCAGCCCCATCCGGAAGACCGGCCGATCGTTGATCGTCAACACGCGGCGGATGCTGCCAGGTTCGGGTTGAGCCGGTCAACCATCGCCTCGACCCCTCTGGCGTGTCTGCCACACGGAGCGAACGGGACTCGCCGAAACCACCGCAGAAACGCGAATACCCCGCGTCTCGCGGGGTTCTCGTGTAGTCGGGGAGACAGGTGGAGCTGCCCGCGGCTACGGGCCTTCCGCGACGCTCGATACGCCGTCGATACGCCGACGAGCACCCCACCCGGCTTTTGCGGTCATGCGTCTAGAAAGTCGCCGCTGCTCCAGTACTTCTGGAACAGCGCGCGCCAACCCTCCGCCTCGGTGGCCCGAAGCCGGTCAATTCGCGCGTCACGGTTACCGAACCCGGACGGCGATGTGCCGACAGTCAACCCGCCGCCCTGCCAGAGGTAGCACCGGTCATGGAAGAGCGGGTTCTTCGTCTTGCCATTCCAGCGACGGACGTGCACGTTTGTCATTCCGCCCGGCGGCTTCTTCGCGCCGCGCCCGCTGAGCACCTTCACGGGAGCGGTGACGCCCTGCAGGACCGTCCAGTCGTCCGGCTTGCCGCCGAAGTAGGGGTCCATCACCCAAATCTCCCCCGGTGCCGCCGCAAGGTGGTTCTGGATGACGGTGATGGCCGTGCTGCGGTCGCTGACGATGCGCGCGTCGAGGCCCTTCTCCAACAGTTCCCGATAGTCCTGTTCGAGCTGGTCCAGACGGTCTAGACGCTCTGTGACGGTCGTGGTCACCTTCTGGCCGGCGGTGAAGTTGATGGTTCCGCTCGCCCCGCCCGGCCCCGAGACCCGTCCTGTCCCAGTCACCTGCTCAACCAGCTTCGACCTCTGGGTGCGGTCGAGGAGCACGCCGTCCCGGTCGTAGAGCCTGGCCTCGTGCGCCAAGCCGCGTCCGAGCGTTGGCAGTCCGACGAGTACCTGCGTCTGGCCGGCGCGCGCGCCCAGGTCCAGGTCTCCCAGGAGGAGCCGCCGCGAGTTCGTCAGCTCACCCCCGTCTGCCCACTCCTCCAGTTCGACCTCAAGGTCCGCGACGTCGATGCGTCCGGGGTCGAGCCCAACGTGGAGCTCGTACAGGTTGAAGGTCCCGTCACCCTTGACGTCGTCGAACCACGCGCGGCGCTCCAGTCGACCAACCAGCAGGCCCTGCGTCGGAGGGTCGAAGCTGTGGCCGACGTAGGGCATCGCGATGCCGACCGTCGACCAGGCGCCGTCGTAGACCGTCACGCCCTGGACCTGCCATTCGCTCGTTACCACCATGTCCGCAAGCCCCGGCGTTCTGGTCAGCACGAACCCCCGCAGAGGTCGCGCCGCAGAGGCGGCAAGCCGCGAGACGGGCGTCCACAGCCGTGGGAAGACGTGCAGGAACGCATCCGGCGCCGCGACGGGCGCGCTCGCTTCGGGGAGTGGTCCGACGGACGGCACCGTGGCGTCATTTAGGACCTTGGCGAGCAGGCTGCGCGCCTCGCTGACGTCCATGCTCACGCGCCCGGCCACGAGCGCGGTGCCGTCCTCGGCTCGGGCATCCGTGACGAGGATGTCCGGCGGCAGCTTCGAGAGCTCTTGAAATTGCGGGTTGAGTCGCGCTGTGCTGTCCGAGCGCCACTTGCCCCACGAGGACTGGCTCATCTCCGGTGGCCCAATTAGAAGTGAGCCGTGGCGAAGTGTCAGCTCGCCACCCTCATGCTGATACACCGCCGAAAAAACCGCGCGCTCGTCAGGCTCGGGCTCTAGGCGATTGAGAAGCGCGTCGTGGGGCGGAACCGCGGGCGCCGTTCCGATGTCGGTCTCTTCGGCCATGGCCGCATGATGGCAACTGCCTCCGGTACGTCCCCTCGCTCTCCCAGCGCCATCGCGTGGTGGGCGGTCGACAACGCGAGCGGGCGCGCGCGAGCTTCGCCAACCGCGGCTACTCCCAGAGCCCTTCCTCCGTCGCGACCTTCCCGAGCGGCGTTCCGCCGGGCTCGACCGAGAAGGTGCTGTGGACCGGATGCCGCGGCCGGTGCGTGCCGTCCGGGTCCAGCAGGGTCGCGACATGAAACGGCGCGGCCCTGTCCATCTCCTCGCGACGCACGACGAGCGGCTCGACGGCGAAGGCCGCGGCGAGCTGGTCGGCCCACGCGTCAGCGTCGGCACCAAGCAGCGTGTCCTCGCCCGCGCTCGCCACCTCCGCCTTGCAGTCGCGCTGAAAGGACGCGAGCCAGTCCGACAACTCGGCCTGGTGGAACAGCATCTGCGTCTCGCCACGCATCTGTGCGAGCGACTCGGACATGGGCGTCCCCAGGGTAAGCGCGCCCGCGGACGCGCCGGGTGCCGTCTAGCGCGACCGGCGGCGGCCAAGCACAGTTACGCCACGCCGGGCGGAGGGTCGGGCACGCCCTCGAAGCTCCACAGCCCGGCCGCGCGTTGCAGCTCGCGCTGGACAGACCCGATGAGGTCGTCGGTGGGCTCGGCCACCTCCGCCCAGCGCGTCAGCTCGACCGAGCCCGGCAGCCCGCGGTAGAACTCGCCGAGGTAGGCGGCGATGGCGCGCACCTCGACCAGCAGGTGCATGCGCGCGTCGCCGTAGCCGCCGAGCGCCGCCACCAGGTCGGCCGCGAGGCGCCAGCCCGGCAGCAGCACCATGTCGAACAGGCCGCCCACTTTGAGGATGTCGCCGGTGAGCACCGCCGAGACGCCCACGGCGCCGTCCCACTGGGCTCGAACCACCCAGGCTCGCTCGGCGAAGGGCTTCGAGTCGGAGTTGAAGCCGTAGGCGCGCTGGATGTAGCTCTGGCGTATCGAGTGCACACCCGGCGTCGGGTCGGACTTGCCGAGTGCGGGCTCTCGAAACAGACGCTGCTCGAACGCGTCATCGAGCTGGCCACGGAATCGCGAGTGAAACAGCCGGGAGCTGATGTCGTCCTCGTAGCTCGCCGCAGCCAGCCCGAGCGTGACGACGACTCCGAGCTGCTGCCCGGTCACGCGGTGCAGCGCCTGCACGGCCCGCTTGGCGTGGCCCTCGGCCCGCTCGCGAGCCTGCTCGCCGCGCGACAACAGCTGGGCGAGGCGCGCCGGGTCGGTGACGCGCACGCTCTGGCTGGACACGCGCTCGAACACCTGGCCGTCGGGCGTCATGCACGGCGTCTGCGTGAGCGGCTCCACCTCCACGACGGCCGCCCACCGGTCGTCGCCCAGTGAGAAGACGCGGTGCGCGTAGCGAGGCATCGGTCGCAGGCCGCCGATGGACTGGTCGAGCCACAGGCCTGGCTCGCCGCGGCGCTTAACCCCCGCCAGCTCCCAGCCGTCGTCGCCCGAGGCCGCTCCGACGATGAAGTGCCCGCCAATTTGGTTGGCGAGTGCGCAGACGCCGTTGCGCACATGCTCGGGCCGAAGCCGACCGCGACCGTCAGGGCCGTCGGCCTTGGCCTCCCAGGTGACGCCCTCCTCCTCGGCCGCGGCGAGGAACGCGCGCACATGCTCCTCGGTCAGGTCGGCGAGGGGAACGGGGAACGGCGAGCGCATCGGCCGAGACGGTACGGCCGACCGCCGACGCTAAGCCGAAGTGGCAGCGCTCGTCTTCATGCGGATGAGCAGCGCCCCCGCCCACCGAGGACTGCGCGAGGGGTCGGGCGGACTGCATGTCTGTGCGGGCAGCGGACTCGGAGTTGAATCACCGCGCAGCGAGCAGACTGCCCTGTACCCGCCGTGGCATGAGGCCAGCGGTCCGCGTGGTCGTACAGAGACTGGCGAGGTTTTTCCACACCTGGCGACGGACAGCCTCGCCGTCCAAGCTCCACACCTCTCCCAAGGCGTGTTCGATGGTCGACACGGCGCCCGGCCGGTCGGCGCTCTTGTCGGAACGACGCGTGTGCGGGAAGTCGGTCTCCGTGAGGACGCGGTCGGCAGGGATTGCTGACAGGACCTTTGGCCGGGCGGCCTCGGCGCCGTTCAGCGAGAAGTAACAGCCCAGGTCGACGGCTCGTTGCGTCTCGCCGGCGGAGCCGCGCCACCAGTGGAGGATGGCGCCGGGGACTCCGCCAGCAGCCTCCAGGTCCTCAAGCACCGTCGCCGACGCGCGGACGCTGTGGATACTCACGAGCCGCGAACGGTCACGCGCGACATCGAGCGCGGCTCGGAAGACTCGGCGCTGGTCGGCCATCGGGACCTTGGACGCGCCATCTAGGCCAACCTCCCCGATGAGCGGTGTCGATGCGATGAGCTCCGCTAGCCGGTCCGCGTTGAAGTCCGCGACGGCCGCCGCGACCCGCGGGTGACACCCCAGACCCCAGACGCAGAGTTCGTCTCTCCGTTCAGCGGCCGCGGCCCATTCGGATGGCTCGCGAGTCACCGCGAAAACGGCGCTTCGGAGCGCCCGCAGGTCCCGCGTGTCGATACCCGTGAGCACGTGCGCATGAGCGTCGACGGGCGGAAGTACAGCCATCAGGGGATGCTCTCGACGACAGGTCGCAGCTCGCCGAGGCCTCGGTTGACCAGCGCCACCGCGTCCGCAATGGCGATGCGGGGCGGGAGACCTAGCGCGAGGAGGTCGTTGGCGGAGTAGCCGCGCCGCAGGCGGTACTTGACGGCTTCCACGGTCTGACGACGTGTCGCTGTCACGAACTGCGGCCGTCGAGCTTGGCCCCGCAGCGTGTCCTCCACGTACTCGGTGCTGTCGGTGAGCCCGCTCGCGATAAAGGACCCTCGCCGAACGAGGCACCCGAAGCACAGACCGCACTGGGCTCCCTGCGAGAACCCTGCGAACCAAGGGACCTTGCCGCAGGAGTGGGTCATGGAAAACAGCTCATCCGCGCGACCCGCCGGGACCTGCTGGGCCGCGTGCTTAAGCACTTCCCCCTTCGTCAGATGCTCAAGGGGATTGCGCAGGTCTGCCTTGAGACCCAGGCCGCGGAGCACACCGACCAGACCGTCGAGGAAACCCGGGTGCGTCGTCCGTGTGGTCAGCGAGCCACGGCGCTCGGGGCTTAGAGGCGGGTTGATGGTCGTGAAGCCGTTCTCGCTCATCCACAACTCGCTGTCGCGCACTGCGGCGACAGCCAGACCCAGCGCGATGAACAAGAGGGAGCGGGTGCGCCTCGACTTCTCGTCCGGGAAGGCTCGCCCAGACCCGACCTGGTGGGCGCGTCGCCGGACCTGGAGGCGATGATGCGCCGGGGCTTCGCCCCAAAGGCCGCCAAGCTCGTCGACCAAGCGGCTCTGGACGGTCGCAGTGGAGTTCGCGTCCCAGTGCGAGACGAGAACCGGCGGCGTGCCGTGGGCTGCCTGCGCCATGAGTGCGCCCGCGAGCGAATCGGCACCGCCGCTGAACAGGCAGACAACAGGCGCCGACTGGACCTCAACTACTTCGCGTCGACGGGCCGGCCGCTCCTGCTCGAAGGTCAGCTGCCAGCGGTCGCCGCTCAACAGGTGCAGGAGGTCCACCAGCTCGTCGGAGTGGTCGTTCCAGAGGTCGGGTGCGGAGACCGGGACGGTGAGTTCCAGGTCTCGGTCCCATCTCACACCCGAGCCCTGCTCGCGGGGTGTGGACCGGTCGGCCAGAAACACAAGAACTGCGAGGCGGACGAAGTCAACGTGCAGCGCTGGCGCGTCGCCGAGTTCTTCCAGGCGCGGGCTGATGCTCGTCTCCATCGAGGACTCCTCGCCGCGCGGACGCCAGAGGAAGTCGTTGACGCTGAGCTCTTCGAGCTGCCGCGGCCCGACGCGGAGCCGCAGCCGGTGCGCGGTCATTCGCTCGCGCGGAGAAACGTCCGCGCGTCGTCGAGGGCGTTGTAGATGGCCTCCTGGATGTTGTCCGCATCGAGACGGTCCGGCAGGTCGAGTTGGTTGACGCTTATCTCGATGAGGTCGCGCAGCTGGTCTTCCTGGTCGACCGTGGTGTAGCCGTCGCGGGTGCCGTCGCGGAGCTCGTCGCCGACCTCGGTGATGGAGAGCTCGAAGACGTAGTCGGTGATGAAGGCCCGAACGGCGTCGTCGGCCGTGGCGCCGTCATCGAGAAGCGCGAGAACGGCAACGCCGGACGCGTGCTGGAGCTCGTCCTCCTGAATGCCTCCCACGGAGCCAGCGACCGCATCGAGGATGCGGCGAGCTTGCTCATGGGCGTCCAGGCCGTCGAGCTCAGCGAGCGTGAGCCCGAACCGCTGAAGTGTCTCGTTGTCGCGGGCGCGCAGCGCCAGGCCGGCCGCAGCGACGCTGCCGCCGACCGCAGCGGCTTGTGAGCGCGAACGGCTTCGACCGCCACCTCCGGTGCGAGCCCCGCCGCCGCTGGCTCCTCGGCCACCTCCGCCGGGGCCATCGCCTCCACCGCCGCTCCCCCGCAGGCGCGGTCGAGCGACGACCGGCTTCAGCTCGTCGAAGTCGGGAGTGGCGCCGTCGTTATCCCAGTCGAGTGCATTCGCGATGTTGCTGAGTAGCTCGGCCGCGTTCTCCGAGGTGGGGTTGTCGGCATACTCGCCGGCCTGCTCGCGGGCCTTTCCCCACGCGCGACCGCCGCTGCCGCCGTAGGCACCCGACGTGCCCATCAAGACTTGCCCCCGACGCCCTCGATGCGCTTCCGAGCGACGGCTTCGACACCCTTGTCCAGGCGACCAGACTCGACCCACTCCCTAACAACGGCGCGCAGGACCAACTGCGCGTCTTTCTCCGGCGCCAGCGCCAGTACGAGCGACCCCTTGAGGCGCTGCGGGTCGAGCTCGCGCAGACCTTCCGCCATGGCCTCGGCGACGGCTGGGTCCTTCGCCAGCTCCGTGATGGCCGGCACAAGCGCCTTCTCCTGCTCCGGCTGGCTCTTCGCCATGTCCACGAAGTAGCGGGCGAGCGACAAGCGATGGTCGAGGCTGACGCCCGGCAGGCGCTCCGCCGCGCCCCGCTGCTCCGACCGGGAGCCCAGGAACAGGTCGACCAACTCACGCACCTCTACCGGCAGTCCGGACTCCGGGCTGACGCGGCTGCGGAGCGATGCGGCGAGCCGGAGGTAAGGGTCGAGGTCGAGCTCAGCGAGTGCCGGGTCCAGCTTCGCCCAGTCGCGTAGCGCCGCCAGCGCGCTCTCGCTCGCCGCTCCGACCGTGGGCTGCTCGCCGCTCTCCAGCGCCGAGAGGCTGATGCTCAACTCGCCCTCGCGCATCCAGTTAAGGAGCGTCAGGAACGCCGCATCCTCCAACTGCTCCAGCACCATCAACTTGGCGAGCGCGTTCGGCTGCAGGTCGATGCCGCGCCGGCCCGCAACCGTGGCGCGAATCCAGTAGTCGTTGAGGAAGCGCTTGAGCCGCCGCGGGTTGCCGTTCAAGCGCTCGTAGAGCACGGGCGCGAGCATCGTCGCGAGTTGCAGGTCAGCCTTCGCGTCGCCCGACAGCCCCTCATCGGGAAGCCCTTCGAGGACGTCGCCTTCTCCAGCCGCCCGGCGTGCGGAGCAGTGCTCGGCGAACGGCTTCAACGCGTCGTCACCGTCGAGGTGGCGCTCCAGCATCAGCAGCGCGAGGTACGCCTCGGTCTCCGCGCGGCCGAGCGCCGGAACGCGGACCGGGATTTGCACAATCTTCTCCAGGTACTGCCGTCCCATCTCGGTCGCCTGCGGCGACGGCTCGTACTGCGTGGCGATGGCAAGCGAGACGGTCCGCCGGTCGGCGGCAAGGACGAACGCCATCTTCGGGACGGACAGGAAGAGCTTGACCGCTTCCAGGGTGGCCACGACGGTGGCGGGCAGGCACCGGTCGAGGTCATCGACGAGAACGACGACACGTTCGATTTCCGGCAGCTCCTGCATGAGCTTGGCGAACTCGTCGCGGAAGCCCTGAAGCGTCGGCTCCTCAACGATGGACTCCTCCTCCCCGAAGAGGTCGAGGACCTCATCAATCTTCGGCAGGCCCATCGAGAGAGCGGAGTTGGCCGCGAGCTTGATGACCTTGGAGACCTTCACCCTGCGGGCGAGCGACTTGAACCGCTCCTGCACCGTGTCCGACAACTTGTCCCAGCCGCCCTGCCGCTCGACCGCTTCCTTCCGAACCGCGTTCAGGACTTCTCCGATGAGGGTCGCCTTGGGGTCCGTCGCCGGGTCGTACTCCCATGGATGCGTAGGGATGACCACGACCGTGCCGTCGTCCTTCAACTGCTCGCCGAGGATGGTGAGGATGCTGCTCTTCCCCGAGCCCCAGTCCCCTTCGATGCCGACCGTGACCGGGTCGAGCTTGTCGCGAAGAACGGCCTCCGCGATGGGCGCGGTGACGTCGGCGAACCCAAGAAGGTCGAGTTCCGCGGGGTTGTCCGACCAGAGCGGCGTCGTCATGAATGCAGGCTGCCTGTCGTCAATCGTCTAGAGCGTTAGAACCTAAGGACGAGACCGGACGCGAGGCGTCCGTAGCCAGCCTGGCGAGTCTGTCTGCGGCGAGGCGCCCCCTGCCCGGAGCTGCGCTAGCGCCGACCGTCGCGCTTCGACTGCGTTGCGCTGTCCGGGCTAACGGAACCTCCGAGCGGGGACGGCTGATACGGCCAGGTGCCCAATCTCGATACGGAGCGGATACGCCGGCGCCGAAATCGTGGTTCGCGGAGTTGCGCCCCGGTTCGCTGTTTTCGCCGCAACCAAGCGAAGAACGCGGGCTCCGGTGCGAACTCGTGTTATCTAGTTCGCACCGGGCCTTCGAGTCGGGGAGACAGGATTTGAACCTGCGACCGCCCGGCCCCCAGCCGGGTGCGCTACCAGACTGCGCCACTCCCCGTGGCACTGTTTCCTACAAGCGGGCGACGGGAATCGAACCCGCCCTAAGAGCTTGGAAGGCTCCTG
>SXGQ01015402.1_pt1 | contig 10594 bp, 10 predicted proteins | sample 3178371 | NCBI WGS metagenome assembly SXGQ01 (sample SAMN11356859, study PRJNA531348) | freshwater metagenome | isolation source: freshwater sample F1-20 | place: China: Fuxian Lake, Yuxi | collected 2017-12-25 | reverse complement strand
TGTCCGTGCCGAAGTGGTCCAGCATCAGGAACGGGTCAAGCCGGCGCTGCAGGTTGTTCGTCAGCACGCGGTTCAACTTGACGCCCGCACCGTCGCTGGTCGGCTGACCGGCGACAAGGCGTTCAACCTCGCGCGGTTGGTTCAACAGGGAAGTGGCGACGGTGTTCACGGTGTTCCTTTCAGTTGCTTTCGGGCCGAGCGCTGGGCCGCTCCCGAGCCGGCCCGCCATGGCGATGTGCTTGCGGCTCAATGCCGCAAGCATCGCCGTCCCCTCGGGGGACCGGCCAAGGTAATCCTTGGACGAGGGGCGCCTGATTTTCAGGCGGCGAGGAGTTGGGTGATTTGCGAACGGGCGTTGGCCATGCCTTGCTCGGCCGCGAAGGCCATGCCTTCAGCGTAGACGAACTCGACATCGGTCATGCCCAGGAAGGCCAGCACGGTGCGCAGGTAGGGCGTCATCTGGTCGCTGGGCTGGTCGCGGTGGATGCCGCCGCGGCTGGTGACGATGTAGACCTTCTTGCCGGTCACCAGGCCGATGGGGCCCTTCTCACCGTACTTGAACGTGACGCCGGCACGGGCGACTGCGTCGATCCAGTTCTTGAACTGGGCGGTGACGTTGAAGTTGTACATCGGCACGCCGATGACGACGGTGTCGGCGGCCAGCAGCTCGGCGATCAGCGCGTCATCCTGCGCCACGCGGGCGGCTTGCTCGGCGGTGCGCTGGGCGGCGGGCGTGAACAGCGCGCCGAGGGCGGCTTCGTCCAGCACGGGCTGCGGCGTGACAGCCAGGTCGCGCACGACGAGCGTGGCGGCCGGGTTGGCGGCGCGCAGGCCGGCGGTCAGTTCGTTGGCCAGGCGGGTGGAGGTCGAACCCTGGTCGTCGGTGACACGGCGGGCGCTGGCGTTGATCTGCAGGATGTTCATCTGGGGCTCCGGTGAGAGGTCGGTTGCGATGGGGTGAACTCTAGAAGTCACCAATCAGCACCGGAAGCCGCTGTTCTGCATAAGATTGTTCCATTGATGGATCAATCGAGGGGTTCGGATGGAATCAGACGCCGATGACCTGCTGCTGTTCGCCCGCGTGATGGAGTCGGGCAGCTTCAGCCGCGCGGCCGAGCGCGTGCACTGGCCCAAGAGCACGGTGTCGCGCCGCATCGCCGCGCTGGAAACACGGCTGGGCGAGAAGCTGCTGCAGCGCTCCACGCGCAAGCTCACGCTGACGGATTTCGGTGCCGGCGTGCTGGAGCATGCGCGCACAGTGGCTGCAGAGGTCGATGGCGCATTGGCGCTGGCATTGCACCGTCAGAGCAAGCCCAGCGGCCGGCTGCGCGTCAGCATGCCGGCGGACTTCGCGCAGACGGTGGCGGCGCGCATGCTGTCCGCGTTCGCGATGCAGTATCCCGAGGTGTCGCTGGAGCTGGACCTGACGCCGCGGCGCGTGGACATCATCGGCGAGGGGTTCGATCTCGCCATCCGCATGGGCAACCTGGACGACGACAGCCAGCTCGCCGCGCGGCGCCTGGCCACCACGCACTGGGGGCTGTACGCCTCGCCGGACTACATCGCCCGCGTGGGTGAGCCGCTGCTGCCGCAGGCGCTGGACAGCATGCATGGCCTGATGCTGCTGGCCCGCAACGCGGAGGTGATCCCGTGGCACCTGGCGCGCGACGGGGCCGAGACCTATGTGTCGCGGCCCGCGCAGCGCACGCTGGTGAACGCGCCCAGCGTGCTGATGCAGATGGCGGAGGCGGGCGTCGGCATCGCCGGCGTGGACCGCCTCATCGTGCGCGAGGCGCTGGAGCAGGGCCGCCTACAGCGCGTGCTGCCGGACTGGCACCTGCCGGGTTCGATCTGCTGGGCCGTGTTCCCGGACCGCCGCCTGATGCCGCTGCGGACCCGGGTGTTCCTGGAGATGATGTCAGCGTTGCTGGACAGTTGCCCGACGCCGACGGCTTAGCGCGATGACGGCCAGGCCGACGGCGAGCATGGCGTAGGTCTCGGGCTCGGGCACCGGCAGGGCGTTGGCCATCACTGCGGCGGCCAGTTGCTGGTGGCCCAGCGTGGTGGGATGGATGCCGTCCCAGAACAGCGAGGTGTCGCACGGGTTGGTGGCGCCGTCGGCCGCGCAGGCGTTGGTCCAGTTGCTGAAGCCGGTTGCACCGGCCTGGCTGGCGGTGACGGCTTCGGTCAGGAAGCTGTACATGTCGAACGTCGACACGCCTGGGGCGTTGCCGATGAGGCTGAAGAGCGCGGTGTTCATGGCGGCGCTCAATGCGGATGCTTGCACGCCCAGGCCGGTTGAATTGGCAAACGGCGTGAGGCCCAGGTTGGGGGTGTTCAGCACGAGGATGTGCTGCGCGCCGGCCTGCTTCAGGTCTGCCACCATGCCGGCCATGTCGGCGGCGTACGCGGTGACCGTGGCACCCGCAAGGGCTGCGAACTGCTCCGGCGTGGTGCTCGGCGTGACGGCATCCAGCAGCACGCGCACGTTGTTGCCGCCGCCAGCCACGATGTAGAGCGCGTTCGGGTCGGCGCTGGCGTTGGAGCCCAACGTACCCAGATAGGTGTTCACCTGCGTGCGCATGCTGTACGGGAAGCCCGGCAGCTGCGGCAGGTCGTCGCCATTAACGCTCGTCTGCGCGCCTGCAAAGGCGTAGTTATTGCCGCCGGCCAGGGAAGGCGCCAGTGCCAGGTTTAGCGATTGCGCCAGGTACTGGGTCCAGACGGCGCCGTTGGTGTAGGTACCGAAATCAGTGGGGGTGCGGCTGTAGGTCGCGTCATTCGGAATGTTGAGCTGCGGCAGCGGCTGCGTGCCGCCGGCGGACAGCACGATGGCGTTGTTGCCGCTGTCGGACAGGCTGTCGCCGAACACGAACAGGCCGGAATACGACGGGGCGGCCGACGCGGAAATGGCGGCCGCACAAAAAGCGAAGCCCGCGGCAACGCGGGCAAACAGGTGTTTGGACATGGAGTACTCCCTCTGTATGCGCCGCAAACGTCGAGCGGCGGCACGGAGCATCCGTGCACAACTGCACAGAGTCAACCCGGGAGACTTCCCGGGTGGCGCCGTTGCTACTCCTGCGCGTTGTTGAACGCGACCTCGACCGCCGCTTCGCGTGCTCGCGGAATGGGCGCGAACCGCCACTGCTTCACCGCATCGACGGCGGCCGTGGCCAGGCGGTTGTGGCTGGCCTTGATGGCCTTCGCCTGCGTGACGCTGCCGTCCGGCGCGACGGTGAACTGCACTTGGGCGAACCCGTTGCGGAAGCTCTGCTGCTGCAACTGGCGGGGGATGGTGGGGTCCACCTTGGCCAGCAGCTTGAGCGGCTCGTCCGCCGCCTCGGCGGGCGGGGGCGGCGGCTCCACGGCACGGGCGGCTGCGGCCAGCGGGGCGGACGGCACCGGCGTGGGTGCGGCAGCGGCGAGCACCACCGGTGTGCGCTCGAGCTCAGGCTCGGGCACCGTGGCGGCCATCGGTGCTGGTGTTGGCTCGGGAGGGACCGCGGCAGGGGCCGATGTCGGCATGGGTGACGCTGCAGCAGCCACGGGTGCCGGCGCGGATTGGGGCGCTGGGGGCGCGGCTGTTTTCGGAGCCGCGGCCACCGGGGCGGCCACGGGCTTGCGCGCGGCGGCCGGGGCAGGGGCCGGAGCCGGCGTGGTCGGCTGTCGGTTGGCGCCCTTGTCGCCGTTGAGCTTGATCCAGTGGAAGACCGCGTCAGCGGCCTTCTGCGCACGCTCCAGTCCCTCGGACTTGACCGGCTCGTTTTGGGCACCGGCCGGTGAGGCCAGCAGCATCAGGGCGCCCGCGATGGCGGACAGGGTCGGCGCCAAGTTGGGGCGCGCTCCGAATGTCATGACTGCTCCATGGAAACGTACAGGGGCGGGACGACCGGCGGCGAAACTCTAGTCAAGCCCGCGCCTGGCACGTGCGGGGTTTGCCCCGCCGCGCGTGCAATTTGCAGCAAATCGCGGGCCAGCGAGGTGCTGGCCGTGGGGTCAGGTCTGGCCCAGCAGCGCCCGGCAGCGCTTTTCGTGCTGCTGGATCTCCGCAAGCGTCACTTCGATGTCGCTGCGCTGCTGCTCCAGCTGATCGCGGTGTTGGGCCAGGATGGTCAGGAACGCCCGCAATTGGGGCGCGGCGCTGGCCTGGCTGTCGTACATGTCGACGAGCTGCTTGATCTCCTGCAACGCCAGGCCCAAGCGCTTGCCGCGCAGCGTCAGCTTCAACCGCGTGCGGTCGCGCGGTGTGTAGACACGGTTGCGGCCCTTGCGGCCGGGCTCCAGCAGGCCGGCCTCCTCGTAGAAGCGGATCGCGCGCGGCGTGATGTCGAACTCTGCCGCCAACTCGGTGATCGTGAAGGTGGGCTGTGGGGCTTCGGTCGCGGCTGTGACAGATCGGCGAGGGGGCATCGCTACACTCAATTGACGTAAACGTCAGTCTAAGGGGTCTGTTCAGACGGTGGGAGTGGGATGCGTTGCCACTCAAAAGCCCGCGAGCAAGGCGCGAAACGAAGCTGGGGTCATCCCCAGCGAGGCTTCGCAACGCCGCGCGCGGGCTTTTGAGTGACAACCCTTCGGGAGAGGGGCTGCGCGGGCGCATGGCGTCGTTGCGCGCCTTGCCTGGGCATGAGCCCAGGCGGCGCCGCACGCCTAGCCCTGCACCCGTGCAGACCCTCTCGCACCCACTCCCACCGTCTGAACAGACCCCTGCCATGGGCAATCCACGCGAGTCAGAACTTCATTACCCCTTGGGCGAAACCCTGCCTGCTCCTGGCGAGGCGCTGGACCTCGCGCCCGGCGTGCGCTGGGTGCGCATGGGCCTGCCGTTCGCGCTGGACCACATCAACCTGTGGCTGCTGCGCGACCGCATCGACGGCCGCGAGGGCTGGACCATCGTGGACTGCGGCATCGCCAGCGACGACACGCGCGCCAACTGGGAGCGCGTGTTCGCCGAGCGGCTGGACGGCCTGCCCGTGCTGCGCGTGATGGCCACGCACTTCCACCCTGACCACCTGGGCCTGGCCCACTGGCTGACCGAGAAATGGGGCTGCCGTCTGTGGATCAGCGCCACCGACTTCAACCTCGCCCGCCTGGCCAGCAGCTCCACGGTGGGCATGGGCGGCGCCTCGGCCGCTGCGTTCTTCGGCAGCCACGGCCTGACCGACCCCGACTCGCTGGACAAGATTCGCGACCGCGCCGACTACTACCCCAAGATGGTGCCCGTCGTGCCGGCCAGCTACCGCCGGCTGATGGAGGGCATGGCGGTCGAGATCGGCGGGCGCACGTGGCGCTGCATGGCCGGCTACGGCCACGCGCCCGAGCACATCAGCCTGTTCTGCGCGGATGCCGAAGGCGGCCCGCTGCTGATTTCCGGGGACATGGTGCTGCCGCGCATCTCTACCAACGTGTCCGTCGTCGACGTGGAGCCCGAGGCCGACCCGCTGACGCTGTACCTGAACTCGCTGACGCACTACCTCGACCTGCCGGCCGACACGCTGGTGCTGCCCTCGCACGGCAAGCCGTTCACCGGCCTGCATGCCCGCATCGACCAGCTGCGCGAGCACCACGACGAGCGCCTGGCCGACGTGATGACGGCCTGCACGGCGCAACCCACCCAGGCGGCCGGGCTGCTGAGCGTGCTGTTCAAGCGCAAGCTGGACCTGCACCAAACCACCTTCGCCATGGGCGAGGCCATCGCCCACCTGCACGCGCTGTGGCTCCAGGGCACGCTGCGCCGCGAGCTGGGCGCCGACGGCATCTACCGCTTCTCGCCGGCCTGAGGGCCGGCACAAAGTGAAACGCCGCCCCGGATATCCGGCGGCGGCGTCTCTGCCTGGTACCTGCTCTCCCTCTATGGCCGCCGGTTCGAACCGGCTGGCGGGGTACCCGTGGTGACAGCGTGCTGCAAGTGTTGCTGAACGTGAAGTCGCGTGGGTGACGGGCTTGAGGGAATATTCACACGCAAACCATTGCAGCCGGCGGCCAAGGTGTGGCGGCTACTGCACGACGATGGATTCGTCCCGCAAGGCTTCGCGCGACCGCTCGAAATCGGGCAACACGGAGCGCACGGTGTCCCAGAACGCCGGGCTGTGGTTCATCTCGCGCAGGTGCGCCAGCTCGTGCGCCACCACATAGTCGATGATGGCCGGCGCGAAGTGGATCAGGCGCCAGTTCAGGCGGATGGAGCCGTCTGCGCTGGCACTGCCCCAGCGGGTCTGCGCGGACGACAGCCGCAGCGACTTCATCGTCACGCCGAGCTGCCCGGCAAAGTGCTGGCAGCGCGGCAGGAAGTCTTCCCGGGCGCGCGCCTGCAGCCAGGCCTGGGTCAGGTCGCGGATCTGCTCGGCCGACGCCCCGGCCGGCAGCGGCAGGCGCAGCGTGCGGGTGGCGGCGTCCCACACCACCTCGCGCTCCGCGGGTGCCAGCGCCATGGTCAACGGCTCGCCCAGGTAGGGCAGGTGGCCGCCGTCCAGCCATTCGATGCGGGAGGCCTGGATGCGCTGCTGGCGTTCGCGCTGCTCGACGAGCTTGCGCAGGATCCATTCGCCCTTGTGGTGCAGGGCACGTTCGATCTCGGCGATGGGCACCCAGCGCGGCGCGCTGACGCGCAGGCCCTGCGGGCCGACGACGAAGCCGATGCTGCGCCGCCGCGCCCGCTTGAGCTCGTAGCCGACGCGGTGCTGGCCCAGCCACAGTTCGCGGCGCGAGCGCGGCGCACCCGGCTCCGCGGGCGTGATCTCCGGCGCCACGTCGAACAGCGATAGCTGGCTGTCCTGCAGGAGTGGGGCCGGACGCTTCGCGGGCATGGTGCTCAGTGCTGGTTGGCGGTGCCGGCGACGCCGGCCTGCGAAGGGGAGGCATAGGCCTCGGGGTCGAGGCGGCGCATCTCGCTTTCGATCCAGTCCTTGACCTCGCGCATCATCTCGACAGGCTCGCGGCCCTCGGGCCGGATCTGCTTGCCGATGGAGATGTCCACCACGCCGGGCTTGAGCAGGAAGCTCTTGCGCGGCCAGCAGCGGGCGGCCGTGGCAGCGATGGGCACCACGGGCAGGCCGGCCTCGATGGCCAGGCGGGTGCCGCCACTCTTGTACTCGCCGGCCTGGCCGCGGGCGATGCGCGTGCCTTCCGGGAACATGATGACCCAGTTGCCCTGGCCGCCCAGGCGCTTGCCCTGGGTCAGCACCTTGTTCCAGGCCTCGGTGCGGCGGCCGCGGTCGATGTGGATCATGTCCATGCGCGCCATCGCCCAGCCGAAGAACGGCACGTACAGCAGCTCTCGCTTGAACACGTAGGCCAGCGGGTGGCTCAGCAGCGCGGGGTAGGCAAACGTCTCCCATGTGCTCTGGTGCTTGGACAGCAGCACCACGCCCGCGCGGCGGTCCTCGGCGGGGGGCAGGTTCTCCATGCCGTGGATGCGCCACTTCACGCCGCAGATCCAGCGGGCGCTCCAGATGGCGATCTTTAGCCAGTTGGCGCAGGCCCAGTAGATCGGGTCGCCGCGGCGGAAGATGGACAGCACCAGCACGCCGAGTGCCCAGGGGATGACCGTGACGATGAGGACGAGGACGAAGATCAGCGAGCGGATGGCGCTCAGCAGCGTGGGCATCAGAACAGGTCTCCAGCCTGGGTGTCGGGGGAGAAGGCTTCACCGCGCTGCTCGGCAACGCGGCGGCGGCTCTCCTGGATGATGACTTCCGCGCAAGCCATCAGGTCGTCATGCACGCGGGCGCCGGGCACGGCCGCCAGCACTTCTTCGAGCTGGTGAGGCTCCAGCGCGCCCAGCGGGCCGCTGAGCACCACATGGGGCACGCAGCCGGCGGCGCGTGCGGTGAGCAGGTCGGTCAGCGAAGCGCCCACCATGTGCACGGCGGGCAGTTCCACGTCGAAGCGTTCGCCGATCTGCTGGATCAGACCCGGCAGCGGCTTGCGGCAGTCGCAGCCTTCCTCGGGCGTGTGCGGGCAGAAGAAGGCCGCATCCAGCCGCCCGCCCTTTTCGGCCAGCAACTGGTTCAGCCGCAGGTGCACGGCGTTCAGCGACGCCATGTCCAGCAGCCCGCGGCCGATGCCGGCCTGGTTGGTGGCCAGCACCGTGTGCCAGCCGGCATGGTTCAGCCGGGCGACGGCCTCCATCGCGCCGGGCAGCGGGTCCAGCTCTTCCGGCGCCTTGACGTGGTCGTCACGGTAGCGGTTGAGCGTGCCATCCCGGCCGAGGATGACCAGCTTCATGTTCGGGACGTCGCTGCGTGCCATGGAAGCGTCAGCTGGCCAGGCGCGACAGGTCGGCCACGCGGTTCATGGCGCCGTGCAGGCAGCCCAGCAGCGCCAGGCGGTTGGCGCGCAGGGCTGGGTCTTCGGCGTTGACCATCACGTCGTCGAAGAAGGCATCGACCGGGCCCTTCAGCGCGGCCAGGGCTTTCAGCGAGCCGGTGTAGTCGTGCTGCTCGAACAGTGTGTCAGCCTGCGGCTGCACGTCGGCGATGGCCTGCGCCAGCGCCTTCTCGGCGGCTTCCTGCAGCAGCTCGGGCTTCACCTCGGTGGGCAGTTCGCCGTCGACCTTCTTCAGGATGTTGCCGACGCGCTTGTTGGCGGCGGCGAGCGACGCGGCTTCGGCCAGCGCCGCGAAGGCGCGCACGGCCACCAGGCGCTTGGGCACGTCGCCCAGGCGCGTGGGCTGCAGCGCCAGCACGGCATCGACTTCCTGGGCGCTGTAGCCCTGGTCGCGCAGGCTCACGGCCAGGCGGTCGGCGAAGAAGGTCAGCAGGGCCTGGCGTGTGTCCTGCGGGTTGGCGATCAGTTCGCCGAACGCCGGCAGGGCCGCGTCGATCAGCGCAGGCAGGTCCAGCGGCAGGTTCTTCTCGACCAGGATGCGGATGACGCCCAGCGCATGGCGGCGCAGCGCGAACGGGTCCTTGTCGCCGGTGGGCAACTGGCCGATGCCGAACAGGCCCACCAGCGTCTCCAGCTTGTCGGCCAGCGCCACGACCGTGCCGGTGTGGTTGCGCGGCAGCGCGTCACCGGCGAAGCGGGGCTTGTAGTGGTCTTCGATGGCGATGGCGACACCGTCGCGCAAGCCCTCGTGGCGGGCGTAGTAGCCGCCCATGATGCCTTGCAACTCGGGGAACTCGCCGACCATGTCGGTCAGCAGGTCGCATTTGGCGAGCTTCGCGGCCTGCCTGACCTTGTGCAGCAGCATCTCATGCTCGTCGTGCGACTGCACCGAGGCCGATTGGTTGCTGCTGAGCTGGTGCACGATGGTTTCAGCAATCGCCTGCACGCGCTCGGCGCGCTCGCCCTGGCTGCCCAGCTTGCCGTGGTAGACGACCTTGGCGAGGCCCGGCACGCGGTCGGCCAGCGTCTTCTTGCGGTCCTGGTCGAAGAAGAACTTGGCGTCGGCCAGGCGCGGGCGCACGACGCGCTCGTTGCCTTGCGTGACGGCGCTGGCGTCCGCCGGCGCGATGTTGCCGACGACCAGGAAGTGGCGGGTCAGCTTGCCATGCGAATCCAGCAGCGGGAAGTACTTCTGGTTCGCCTTCATCGTCAGGATGAGGCACTCCTGCGGCACGGCCAGGAACTCGGCCTCGAACGCGCAGGTCAGCACGTTGGGGCGTTCGACCAGCGCGGTCACTTCGTCCAGCAGCGCGTCGTCGTCGATGGGCGTCAGGCTCAGCGCATCGGCCGCCCCTTTGAGCTGGCGCGAGATCTCGGCGCGGCGCTCGGCGAAGCTGGCGATGACGGCGCCTTGCTCGGACAGCTGCGTGGCGTAGCTGTCGGCGGTGTCGATGCTGACGGTGGCTTGCGCGGCCTCGAAGCGGTGGCCTTGCGTCGTGCGGCCAGACGTCAGGCCCAGGGCCTGGACCGGCACGACGTCGGCGCCATGCAGCGCGATGAGGCTGTGCGCCGGGCGCACGAACTTCACGTCGCTCCAGCCGTCGGCGAGCTGGTAGGTCATGACCTTCGGGATCGGCAGCTTGGCCAGCGTCTCGTCCAGCGCCTTCTGCAGGCCTTGGGCGAGTGTGGCGCCGGGCTGCACGCTGTCCCAGAACAGCGCCTCGGCCTTGCCGTCGGGCTGGCGCTTGAGCTGCGGCACGACCTCGGGGCCGGCGCCGATGGACGCGAGCTTCTTCAGCAGCGCGGGCGTGGCCTGGCCGTCGGCGGTCAGCGCAACGGCAACCGGCATCAGCTTTTGCTGCACGGCCTTGTCGGCGGCCTTGGGCGCGACGCCCGCGACATGCACGCCCAGGCGGCGCGGCGATGCGAACGATGTGACGGCAGCGTCAGCAGCCACCAGGCCTTGCGCCTTCAGGCTGTCGGCCAGCACGGTGGCGAACGACTCGCCCAGCTTCTTCAGCGCCTTCGGCGGCAGCTCTTCGACAAACAGTTCAACGAGCAGGTTCGTTGTCATCACGCGGCCGCCTTCTTGCTGTTCTTCAGTTCGATCTGCGCGACAACTTCATCGGCCCAGGCCTTCGGTGCCATCGGGAAGCCGAGGCGGGCGCGGCTTTCCAGGTAGCTCTGCGCCACGGCACGCGCCAGGTTGCGGATGCGGCCGATGTACGCCGCCCGCTCGGTCACGCTGATCGCGCCGCGGGCGTCC
>SXGQ01614950.1_pt1 | contig 10598 bp, 9 predicted proteins | sample 3178371 | NCBI WGS metagenome assembly SXGQ01 (sample SAMN11356859, study PRJNA531348) | freshwater metagenome | isolation source: freshwater sample F1-20 | place: China: Fuxian Lake, Yuxi | collected 2017-12-25 | reverse complement strand
TGAATAAGCAATGGTTGTTAGATTCAGAATTAAATCTTTATTTTAGAAAGCCAATTGACGAGGAGAAAATTAATTATTTATTTCTAGAAGGGGGATATCTATTGGATGTTGGGTGCGGGTCGGGACATTTTAGCCACAGCATCCATTCCTTGGGGATGAATGTGTTAGGTATTGACTTTTCGCTAGATCAAATTAAAAAGGCTAGAGTAGATTATTCACCTAAGTCTACTCGACGAATTGAATTTATATGTAAAAATTTCTTAGAATGGGATTATCTCAATTATATTGAAGCGTTTGATAGTATTCATATAGAGGCTTTTTTACATCATTTACCAGATGACGATGTAAATTCTTTTTTTGAGATAGTTGGTTTGGTTCTTAAGCCTGGTGGTAAGGTATTCATGTATGAACCTATTTATTATGAGGATAAAAAGCTCAGTTATCTTAAAAAAAGTATATTAAGACTTTATAGCATTTCACAGTCTATCTTAATCAATAAAATCCCGAAATTATTCAATTTGATTGATAAAGAGTTGTTAATTGAATTATCAAAAGGCTACAAGGGAATATCTCCTCATGAGCGGGCTTTATCTGTTCAAACCATCAGAAATATGGCTAAAAAAAATAAACTACATATAACTTCTCTATCACCAAAAAGATATAAATCCATTGGCTACTTCTTAAATATAATGACCATTATCCCTGGTGCTTATAATAATCTCTTGAGATTACTTTGCCCTGTAGTTATTTATATTGATAAATTACTATTTCGTTTCTTTCCAAATTCCAACTTAGGTTCAGATAAGGACTTTTTACTTTATGCTATTCAAATTAAGAAAAATCCTTTTTAATTTTTTAGATTCAAAAAGAAGCCTTGTCAATAAGGGTAAACTTCAAATAGGTAGGTTCACATATGGTGTGAACCACAAGTTAATTTACAGTTATAGGCATGACGATAAATTAATCATTGGGTCATTCTGTAGCCTTGCTAATGATGTCATTTTTATTTTAAGCGGTGAGCACTACATTCATAGAGTTAGTACTTATCCATTTAAAGAATACGGCCAAAATGTTCCAAAGATTGAGGATTATGTTGACACTAAAACTAAGGGTCCTATTGTTATAGGTAATGATGTATGGATTGGTTGTCGGGCGACGATTCTGTCTGGTGTGAAAATTGGTAATGGTGCGGTAATTGGAGCTGGTAGTGTGGTTGTCAAAGATATTCCTCCCTTCGCAATTGTAGGTGGGGTGCCTGCTGAAATAATTGCATATAGATTCACCCCAGATCAAATTGCGTCATTGCAAAAAATTGGCTGGTGGGATTGGCCAATAGAGTCCATTAAAAGCAGGGAAAATGATATGTACGATGATGTAGATGTATTTATAAGAAAATATAAAAATGAATAAAAAAGTTTTAATAACTGGCGGTGCTGGTTTTATTGGATCGAATTTAGCAATTAAATTGCATGCGATTGGATATGAGGTTGTTGTTCTTGACAATTTAAATCCACAAGTTCATGGAGATAATTATAACAATTCTTTTACCTATCAAATTATTAAAAATAAGGTTCAATTTATAAAAGGCAGTATCCTTTCAGATGATGACTTACTCCAAGCGTTAAAGGGTGTAGATATTGTTGTACATATGGCAGCAGAAACTGGGACGGGGCAGTCTATGTATGAAGTTTCTTTACATACTGACGTTAATATAACTGGATTGGCTAAACTTTATGAAGTTATTGTCAAAAATAAACTTCATGTTGAAAAAATTATATTGCCCTCATCAAGATCAGTATATGGTGAGGGTAAGTATTATTGTTTAGAGCATGGATTTCAGTACCCTTTAGAAAGAAAAGAGATAAACCTAAAACATAAATGTTTTGATTTTACATGCGGCCATTGCGGAGAAAAATTAAAATCTGTCGCTACTGATGAAGATTCAAAGATTAATTTTAAGTCTGTATATGGCTACACAAAATATAGTCAAGAAGAATTAGCAAAGTTGATGTCGAAAATTCTAGATATAACAACAGATATTTATCGATTGCAAAACGTTTATGGAGTTGGACAGTCATTATCAAATCCATATACTGGCATAATCTCCATTTTTTCAAATTTAATTAAAAATAATAAGCAAATTAACGTGTTTGAAGATGGCTTGGAAAGTCGTGATTTCGTTAACGTTGAAGATGTTACGGATATCATTGTAAGTGGTATTTCAAATAAAACATCGGGATGTCATATCTACAACATTGGTACCGGCATAAATACATCGGTTATGCAAATTGTGAGAGTGCTTGGTGAGGTCATAGGTATTGAAGCAACTTACGTCATATCAGGAAATTATAGGGTGGGTGATATCAGACACAATTATGCAGATATCACTAAATTAAGAAGCGTGCTAAAAATAGAGCCTAAAATTGAACTACGTGAAGGGATAAAAAAATTAGTGAACTGGATGGAGCAGAATGATTTTCCATGTGGATATGAGAGTTATGAAAGAAGTTTAAATGAAATGAAAAAGTTTGATTTGTACAAATGATTAAAAATATAGTGGCTGTAGTAATCAATTTCAATAGTGCACAGTACATTTTTGATTGTATTGAAAGCTTATTAAAGCAAACTATTAAGCCAATTATTGTAGTTGTAGACAATAACAGCTCTGATGGAAGTGAAGAAAGATTAAGTACACTTGCTAATCAAGGAAAGATTCATCATATTTATTTAGATAAGAATATAGGGTCTTCAGCTGCAAATAATTTAGGTATTTCTAAATATGAAGCCGATGCATATTTAATTATAAATGCGGATATCATTCTCGATGATAATTATGTTGCCGGGTGTGTCAATGAGTTAAATAAGAATTATGAGACTGGGGCAGTTGCTGGTAAATTATTAAATTATTATCGCAGAGATATTATTGATGGTTGTGGCGTAGATTTGTGTTATGAAGGGATACCCATCGAACGAGGGCACGGTCAAAATGAATCACATCCAGCATATAAATTTAGAACAGTTGTCTTTTCTGTATGTTGTGCCGCAGCCTTGTATAGAAGCACAGCTCTAAAAGTGACTAGAATTAATGGACAGTGTTTTGATGAACAATATTTCGCTTTCTACGAAGACCTTGATTTGTCATGTAGGTTGAATTTGAAAGGATATGATAACGTTTATATACCAAACGTGGTTGCGTACCATGTAAGAGGGGGCTCAACTAAAAAACAATCTGATTTTGTACAATATTTATGTATTAAGAATTCCGATATATTTTATTACAGATACTTAAGTCCAATATTTAAATACAAATTAATGAGAGTTTTACAATTAATTCATAGATTATTTATATATGATTGGAAAATGCTTATTAAAGTAAGGTCTGAGATAGATAAAAAAAATCTAGAGCAGTTAGATTTAGCATTATTAAGCGGCGTTATGGATAGGTTTGTTAACAAAAGTTATTATATTTACAAAATTAAATCTTTTTTTACATTAGTGTTGAATTGAGCTTATGAAGATTGGTTTGTTGACAGTCATTTATGGCGAAGGTGCAGGAAAGTACATACGAAATATAGATGCTCAAACAACAAAATTAGATCATAGGTTTTGTCAGCTGGTTGTTGATCATGGCTCTCATGACTTTTCAAAGAAAGATTTTGAAAGTCGTTCAATTGCTTATTTTCAGTCCAAAAATCTAGGTTTTTCTTCGGGTGTAAATATTGGATTATTTCAAATTTTTAATCAATTAAAGTGTGAGTATGTAATAGTATTAAATCCTGATATTCAATATAAATTTGATGAGTTGAATGAACTGCAAGGCGCTCTTAATGAAGACTTTTATGTATTAGAAGTTATTGAACACGGAGAAAAAAAATCTATTCAGTATTATTCATATTTGACAGGTAAAATTTCAACATCAGAAAAATATTTTTCATTTCCATACTTTAATGGTGCTGGCTTTTGTATTAGCAATAATTTGTATAATCGCATAGGCGGTTTTGATATAGCATTTTTTCTATATTTTGAAGATTTAGATTATTCAAGAAAATTGTATGTAAATAATGTAATAATTAATAAAATTGAGACGACTAATTTAATTCATGAAGTTGGTGGTAGTAGAGCATTGCAAAAGCGAATCGACATAGAAAGAATAGCGGCGATATCAGCTATAAGATTTACTCTTAAATGGTTTCCTTGGAATTTATGGCTTTTAATGAGATATATGTTGAAGTGGTTGCTTGCACCATTTAGATATTGATGTATCAAATACTTTCAATACTTAGTCTTCAAATTATATTGATGCCTGGTTTAGGTATTTCCTCAAATATACTATTTGCGTTATTCATTATGTTAAGTATGTTTGCAGCATTTAACATGAGAAGTATTTCCAATTTATTTATCTTATTTATCTTATTTATCTTACTCACTATTCCAATAGTTTTGTTCTCAATGGATCAAAGTTTATCCAACCCAATTTTCTATGGAATTTTAAAAATTTTCTTCGTTATTTTTTTTATTTATTCATTTAACATAAATTTTTCTAGATTATATAAGGGCGAGAATCGTTTAACAGCCATAATAATATTCTATATTTTCATGGCTATTGTAAATATATTACTTTATGCTTCAGCGGGAATTTTGCCTTTTTCCAATGAAAAGGGAATTGCTGGATATTCATTGTTACTGATTACTCTGGCCTATTTTATTCAGAGGGGTAAGGTTAATTGGTATTTATTTATATTCATCTTATTCATTGATATTTATTTACAGTCCTTGCGCGCCATCTTATTGATCTTAATTCTCTTGGCATATAACTATCGATCAAGTTTTAAACTTAAACATATTTTAATTTTCCTGAGTTTCATACTCCTAACTATCGATTTTTTTGATCAAAAGTATGGCGCATTCATGCATTCATTTGACGGATCGGACTTTACGCCAGTAGGTCGTTATGCGGCAACATATTTGTCAAGTTTGACATTGGCAGAGCATCCAATTTTTGGTTATGGTTTTGGATCATACCATTCGGTATATGCAGAATATTTACCATTTTCACCTGTCGATGGGATTGATTATAGTGGCTTTTCGTTGGCTGAGTGGTACGTTGAAATTGGAATTATTTCTTTTTTGCTATTTGGGGCATTATATTGGTGGATATCAAGAAGCCTTTTTTTAAATGGATTCAGTAGTGCGTTGATTATATTTTCAATGGCTAGTACATCTCCAACAGATAAATTATTCTATGTTGGCCTACCAATACTTATTGGATTTCTTAGCTTGCTTGATAGATCGCATAAGAAAAATATTAAACATAAGATATACTAAGCCAATATAAAATTAGATCAGACTCCTTAAAAAATAACCAAATGCTTTACCAGAAAAGTGTTGATATTATAAAGAGCTTGTTTGAGCAACCGATGTTGAGGGTATTTTATTCAAAAGGGATGGATTTTTTATTTAGTTGCATTAATGCTGTATTTTCAAATAGAACAAGGGTTGAACATACATTCGAAAAAATTCTTATTATAAAATTATCTGCACTTGGGGATGTGCTTGCATTTAGCCCCATCCCTCGTCTTATAAAGCAGCATTCTGCTGTAGAGGTTCATCATCTTGTAATGGAAAGTTGTGCAGATGCTACAAAGTATAATCCATTCGTAGATAAGCAGATTGTTATTCCAGATTTTCCAAGTTCAAGTATTAAGAATAATATTATGGTGATTTTTAATCTTATTATTACTTTGCGAGCTCAAAATTACCGAAAAGCAATCATTTTTCATCGAAACTTCTTCTTTCAATTGCTATGTAAAGTCGCTGGGGTAAGGTTGATATTTGGGTATGCATCCTCAAAAAATATATTTTTAACCCAATACCTTGATTATAAGTTCAATATAAATCGTACATTGCAAGATGTGAGTTTATTGAAGCTGTCCGGCTACAACACGCCATTTCCGAAAAAATTAGAATTTTACTTTCCAAATAATAAAATAGATGTGACTTCTTTTGGTATTCCTGAGATTTATGTGGCTATCAATCCAGGTGGAGGTAATTTTCACTCGCCGGCAGATAATAGGATTTGGCCTATGGAGAAATATATTGACTTAATCGAAAAATTAAAAAAGCCTGTTGTATTGCTGGGGCATGGTGCTAGTGATGAAAGTCGATGCAATTTCATCGAAAAAAATATCAGGCATGGTGAAGTCATTAATCTATCAGGTCGCACATCTTTACTCCAGGCAGCAATTATATTAAAGAAAGCAATCCTATATATAGGTAACGACAGTGCCATGATTTTTCTTTCTTCTGCATTAGATACACCTTATCTTGGCATATATGGGCCAACACAGGTAGAAGCTTGCTTTCCGATTGGTAAAAATGGCGATTATTTAATTTCACAGGTTTCCTGTTCGCCGTGTTATAACCCATTCGATGGTATGAGTGGCAGTATGTACGTTTGCAAAAATAATGTATGCATGCAGTCAGTTGAAGTAGACATTGTTTTTGAAAAAGCAAATAACCTTTTAAATATAATTAAAAAATGAAGATTTCAATACTAAAATTTCTGGATCGCAGCCTTAGATTTTTGCTTACAATAATAACCCATTTTAAGCAAAGAAAAATTGGAGTGCGTTCGTCAGTACCACCAAAAAGAATACTTGTAATAAAAATGAGTGCGCTCGGAGATGCGGTATCTCTAATGCCATCGTTAAGGTTCATTAAAGCAAAGTATCCCAATGTGAAATTAAGTTGGCTTACTACTGAACGTAGTTCGCCTCATTTATTTAGGCCTTTAGAATTTATTAACGAAATAATGATAATGCCTACGAATCCGTTATTAGCGGTCCGTTATATTGTAAAAAATAAAGGTTATTTTTCAGATTTTGATTTGATCATTGATTTTGATCAGTATTATGCAATTAGTGAATTAATCTCATTATTTGGTAAAATTTCAATAGGATTTAGGACGGGTTTGAAGGGTACATCCTTTGATTATAGTCTCAACTATGCCCCATTTATTAATGAGCGCTATCATTTTTATGAGCTTGCATGTTTAGGGGTTAATGATATCCCCACATTTCAGAGCTCATGTTTTTTTGAGCTGCCAGAATTAATTTCAGATTATCATCCATCTCATTGCTTAGTGAGTTTGCAAAAGTTTATTCAATCAGATAACAGGCGAGTTGTGATTTTATATCCTGGGTCAAGTCTTAATGCATCATTTCGAAGGTGGTCGCCAACCAGATATATTCAAGTGGTTAAAGAGCTTGAAGACAAATTTTTATTTATAGTGGCTGGTGGGCCTGATGAGGTTGAGCTTATTCAGATTTTTCGAAACTCTCTACCCTCAGAATTAATCTGGATAAATACTTTATCACTGCAAGATTGGCTGTGGTTCTTCCGTCATAACGCCTATCTATTCCTCGGAAATGATGGCGGCCTGATGCATCTTGCCGAGTCTCAAGGATTGCCATCCATTAGTATATTCGGACCCTCTTTATTCGCAAAATGGGGCTCAATTAATGCTAGAAGTATAGGTATAGAATCTGATGAAGCCTGTAGGCCATGCATTAGGAATTATGAAGGAATTATTCCGGATAAATGCATGTTGGGCCATCTGAGATGTTTAGATTCTATCAATTCCGAGATGGTTATCGAAAAACTTTTAGACTATTCAAAATCTGTCTGAGGGCATTTTACACTCATATAGACTGCGTTATGAACATGTAATTAGGATAAATTCTAGAGTGTTTGAATGCGTATAGCGTATGGTTGGTATCTAGAAAGTTTAAGAAAAATCAGAATTTTTCATTTGTGATTAAAGGATAATTTTATGCCAATTGATATAATCGGAGGCAGTGGATTTATTGCTACGCGCTTAGTTGAAAGGCTGCTTAAACATAAACAATTAAAGGTAAAAATTATCGATAAGATAGCGAGTAAGACTTTTCCTGAATTATTTATATTGGGAGATGTGCGTTCTATAGATAATCTTCGTGCATCAATTTCACAAAACTCTGTTATCATAAACTTAGCTGCGGAGCATAGAGATGATGTTTACCCAGTTAGTTTATATGATGAAGTGAATGTTACAGGCGCTGAGAATGTATGTAAAGTTGCCAATGAAAAAGGGGTAAAAACAATTATTTTTACAAGCTCTGTCGCAGTTTATGGCTTCTCTCTTTTTACGCTTGATGAGTCTAGTGCAATTAATTTTTCCAGTGATTATGGTCGAACAAAATGGGAGGCCGAGCAGATTTATAAAAAATGGTATGCTGTTGAACCGGAAAGTAGAACGTTAGTGATAGTAAGGCCAACTGTTGTATTTGGAGAGTCTAATCGAGGTAACGTATTTAATTTATTAAGGCAAATTGCGACTGGTAAATTTGTGATGATTGGGGACGGTTTAAATCGTAAGTCTATGGCTTATGTCGAAAATGTAGCGGCATTTCTAGAGCATTCTTTAACATTCAGCCCTGGTATTCATATCTATAACTATATTGATAAGCCTGATTTTTCAATGAGAGAGTTGGTTGGCCATGTTAATAGAATATTGGGGCGATCATATGAAATTAAATTAAGACTTCCCTATACTGTCGGCATAATGATAGGTAAAATTTTTGATGTTACTGCTAAATTATTGAGTTGTAAATTTTCAATAAGTGCTATAAGAGTTAAGAAATTTTGTGCAAACTCAGTATTTGAGTCTTCAATCAATAAAACAGGGTTTGTTCCTCCAGTTAATCTCATGGATGCTATTGAAAAGACTGTTCGCTATGAGTTTATTGAGGAACATAAAAATCAACAATAGCGTATTTATATCTTGTGATACTTTAGGTAACCCAGGTGCAGACCTAAGAACAAAAGGGCTAAGATCGCGTGCTCGTGATGGAAGGTTGAATTCACGAAACCCACGCCGCATATGACAATTCAGGCGCTCAAGGATGCCCCCCAAATGTAAGATCCCTGGGTGGATGTTTTGAGTTTGCGGTAGCTTTTGATTAAGCTTACTAGCCAGCTACCCATAAAGACTATCAAGACGATAAAGCCTACGACACCCCTCTCAACGAGCGAGGTGAGGTAGAGGCTGTGGCTGTGGCCATGTTGGATAGTATAATTTTTTTCATCAAAGGGTACATCCCTTTCCTCCCTCGACTTCTTAATGCCTTCCAAGGTGATGCGGTTCCAGTTACCGTTGCCAACACCAAATACGGGGTAAAAACGAGATGCTTCGAACGATACATTCCACACACGATCACGGTCCGAGAGTATGTCGTTTGCGTTCTGGTTGGCGATTTGTTTTTGGATAATATCAGCATTCATGACGGGCATGAGGGCTAGAATGATTGCGAAGAGTGCAAAAGCGATCGCCTTAATCTTCTTAGGATTAGGAATCAGCAAGATGATAAGAGATAGGCGAATGAGGCTGATACCAAAGACACCGCGACTCTGGCCTATGATGATGCTCACAAAAAATATAACGGGCAGAAGTATGAGTCCTATTCTTTTAATGAGGCCAGTATCCCGCCAGATACTTAAAACTACACTTAAGGCTGCACCTAAGATAATGCCTAAGTAAATTGCCGAGTGGTTCACATGGCCTACCGAGTGGAGTTGCAGTGTGTCCTTGGTATGGATCACCATGTATTCAATCAAGCCCCAGGCAAGCGGTGGGAGTGTTCCCAGGATAGTCACCCAGATGATCCAAGTAATTTCTTTTTGATTATATTGCGTGCGACTTAAGAGCCACGCGAAGCTCGTCCAGATTAAGATACTCCTAAAGCCTCCCCACTCAGCACCGTGAGCGATACCAGCGAAGGCGGCACTTAAGAAAGCGGATGCAATGTAGCTAAAAAAAATCCAGTCCCAGAGTCGCCAGGAGTCTTTTATTTTTTTAGTGTATTGGCGGCAAAGGGATATCGCTAGAAATAAAATCAGGAAAATATTTTTTGGGGCTTCTAAACTAGGTAAGCTCAAAAGCATGAGGCTCAAGAAAGTTAGCTCTAAATATTTCAGCGGGTCTTTATAGTAAGTTCTTTGAAGATTTTTAAATGAACTGAGCAACATGGATTTAAATTAAAAAAATTTAAATCTTCATTTGTTTTATAAGTGCGATAAGAATCCCTAAACATAAGCCCAAAAAAAGACCCATGAGCGCGCCATATTTTGGTGTGGGGAATGATTTTTTTTCAATATTGATGGGAAGTAGCTTGTCAGCTGGATTAGTTCGTTCTGAAGAAAGATCGAGTTTAATTTTATTAATTTCAGTGATGGTTTCATAAATATCTTTGTTGTTAAGTAAAATCATATTCATATAAAAGAGATTGAATGTGAAGCGCTCGTCATTGATTTTTAATTCTTTAATTTGCTTCTCATTTAATTTAACTTTAATTGCTTCAGCTCTTTTTAATTTTTCTTCCAGAAGCGTCAGCTCATAATTTTTTGATTGAGTAAGTGGCTCGGCAATCCTATTTTGGCTGATACGAATATCATCAACCATACTATTTAAACAATCTTTAATGACGGTTTTATTTTTGTTTTGCATTTGAAGTTGAATGAGGTCACAATCTTTTATGACCGAGGCTTTCACAAAGTTGGAT
>SXGQ01490074.1_pt1 | contig 10599 bp, 9 predicted proteins | sample 3178371 | NCBI WGS metagenome assembly SXGQ01 (sample SAMN11356859, study PRJNA531348) | freshwater metagenome | isolation source: freshwater sample F1-20 | place: China: Fuxian Lake, Yuxi | collected 2017-12-25 | reverse complement strand
ATGCGAAAAAAAATCTGCCGGTGCCAAACCAAAATCATCAAAGGAATTAAAGGATAAAATAGCAATTAAATTCCCTACATTAAAAGGTTATAAACAAAATAAAACAATAGATGAATTAACTTTTATTTTAAATTGTAAAACAATTAAAGAAGCAAAAGAATATATCAAAGAATTAGAAAATAAATCAAAACCTAAGGAACCAGAACCACCAAAACCTAAAACACCAGAACCACCAAAACCTAAAACACCAGAACCTAAACCAAAACCACAAAAAAAGAATTTAGACGAACCTTATTATCCTAGTTTAGATGATAGTGAATTTAATAAAAAATTGCTTTCATTAAAAGAAATAAGTGTTCATAAAATTGATAAATATCCTGATATTAAAACTATTGGTGATTTTGAAAAGAAGGCAAGTGAATTATGTGGTGGATTTGATAAAAGTTCATTTCAATATTTAATGGCACATTATTTATCATATAGAACTCCATATAGAAGTTTATTATTATATTATTCAGTTGGTGTTGGTAAAACTTGTACAGCAATAACAATAGCTGAAAGTCTTTTAGTAAATCATAATAGTTATGAAGAAGCCAAAATTTGGGTTATTCTTCCGGGTACAATTGAAGAAGGATTTAAAAATCAAATATTTGATGCAATACGTGCAATTGATTTCTCAACTATAAGTAATCAATGTACAGGTGATACATATGTTAAATTAAGTCAAATATCAAAAGAGACTGATATGAAAGTAGTAGAAAAGAGAATAAAGAAATTAATAAAATCACGTTATTCCTTTTTTACTTATGAAGGTTTTGCAAATTTTATTGAAACTAATTATATTAAGAAAAATAGAATTGTCAAAGATAAAGTTATAATTGTAGATGAAGCTCATAATATCAGAAGTACAGGAGAAGAAGACGAAAATAAACGTGTTTATGATGCATTAATTTATGTTTGCAGTAATCATACTAAAGAAAATGAGGAAACAAATAATAATCGTTTAGTTTTACTTACTGCAACTCCTATGTATAATGAACCGACTGATATTTACAATTTATTTTATTTATTATTGAAAAATGATAATCGTGAAAACCTTTATGATAAAAATATGGATATATTTGATTCTAATAATGAACTAACTAATTCTGCAAAGAAATTTATAAGTTTTATGTCTTCTAATTATATATCATATTTAAGGGGTAAAAATCCCTTTAATTTTGCTTTTAAATTATCACCAAAATTAAGTGGAATACCTGTATTAGAAAATGCAATCCCATTGAAAGATAATGGGGAACCAATAGATACTAATGATAAAGATTGGGTAGCTAATATGGATAATGGAATAGTAACAGCTAAATTAAGTAAAAAACAATTAGATTATATTAAACTAAAAAAACAAACAGATGAAGAAAAAAATCAACATAATAACTTCAATGTACATCAACCTATGAATATAGTTTATGATAATTCAATTGGTAAAGAAGGTTTTAATAACTTCTTTATTAGACAAGGGACAGGTGAACAAGTAATTGTAAAATATGCAAGTAAATATAAAGATGCTTTAGTACCAGATGAAAAGAACCTCGGTATATATTCAGGAAAATTTTTAAATATTGTTGATATAATCAAAAATTCAAAAGGTGTTGTAGTCATTTATTCAAGATTTAAATGGTCTGGTGTTATTCCACTAGCAATAACTTTAGAACATATGGGATTTACAAGAGAAGGTACAACAAATCTTTTATCAGAACCAAGTATTAAAGAAAAGGTTAGTTATGAAGGAATTAGCACACCTAAATATTGCATTTTATCAAGTACCGACCCTGAAGTTATGGGAAATACAACAATTGACGGTCTTATGAGTAAAATTAATAATCCAGCAAATCTAAATGGTGAATTAGTAAAAGTAGTTTTGATGACACCTGTTGCAGGCGAAGGACTTAACTTTTATAATATAAGAGAAATCCATATAACTGACCCTTGGTATCATTTCAATAAAATTGACCAAATTATTGGAAGAGGTATTCGTAATTGTAGTCATAAAAGATTACCTGTTGAAGAAAGAAATGTAACTGTTTTTATGCATTGTAGTATAAATGATTTAAAGAAAGAAACAACAGATATTCACGCATATAGAATTGCGACACGTAAATTATATCAAAGTTTCATTGTAGATGAAGTAATTAGAAATAGTGCAATTGATTGTAGTTTATTTAAAAGTATTAATTATTTTCCAAAATCAATGTTTAAATTAGGTGATATAGATATTAGAACATCTCAGGGTAAAAAAATAAAATATAAATTAGGTGATGAAGAAAAATATAAACCAGTTTGTAATGTAAATATAGAAGAAATTAAAGAGTTTAAAGAACAAGGATTTAGAGAAGAAACTTATAAACATTTAGCGATTAATATTCAAAGTAAATTAAAGAAATTAATATTAGAATCAATTCAAAAAAATCAAAGATTTATATCATTTGAAACAATAAAACAAATATTTGATTATGTTGACCCAAAGATTTTAATGCATTCCATTAAGATTAGTATTTATCCAAATATTATTATTGATGATATAATGGTATTACCACATCAAGATGGTATTCATATTATTGATGTAATTGAAGATAGTCCATTAAAATTACATTTAATATCTAATCAAAATTATGAAGAAGTTATTGAGGTTAAAACTGATTTTTATAATAAAATAAATGGTATTGAAAAAGATAATTATTATAATGCAGTAATTGCTTTATATTTATCTTTAGATGAAATAACATTTAAAACTTTAATTGCCAAAATTTTTAAATCAAAAACTTTAAATAAAATTGATACTTTTATTGAAACTTGTTTTGTAAAAGAGGGAGTTTTAATAAAACAAAAAGAAATACCATCAGTAATTTCATCTGATAAATATATTGGATTTGTAAATATTTTTAATGAAAATTTTGACCCATTTATTTATAGTGAAGATGGTAATAATAAATCTTTAAATCAAAAACAACTACAACAATTAAAATCAAATCGTAATTTTATAAAAAAACCAGATGATTTAACAAAAGAAACAAAACCATGGGGATTAATATTACCTGTATTGTTAAATAAAGCTGCAAAAATAAAAACAAATTCATTTAAATTATTAACAACAGATGTTGTATATGGAAAGAAAACAGGAATTGTTTGTTCTTATTTGAAAAAAGGTGACCATTTATCAATTATGAAACAATTAAATTTAAATGTAAGTACTGCTGAAAAAAACACAAAATTTACTTTTTGTAATAAAATTGCTATTGAGTTACTTAAAATTAATAGATTGACTATTTTACCTGAGTATAAACCAAAATAAAAAAATTATGAATTTTGTTGTATTTGAAAATCTTGAATATGATTGGTAATTCTTGTATGATATTCAACATCAAAATTTTTGTTATTATTAATTTCAATCATTGATGAAAAACAATGAATTAAACAATTATCATAATTTTCTTTATCATAATTAAAATAATTTCTAAGTTTATTATTACCAATAATTGCTGCCATAATTGAAAAAGAACTATATTTAACACCCATTAAAATTTCTTTACATCTAGTTAAGCAAAAGAAATCTAAAACAGCTTCATAATTAAAATAATAAATGCCAATTTCATAATTAATATTTACTAATTCAATTCGTTTATTATTTTTATTTGCATATTCTAAAATAATATTTGAAATTTCAAGTTTCCATTCATTATCTTCACTAACAATTAAAAATTTAGGATTACTTTCAGTATCAATAATTCTTTTAACATCATTTAACATATTTTCTATGATTAAAGGAAATTCTTTATTTAAAGTAGTATGACGATAATCGTCACTATCATTAACTCTATCACTTTTTCTTAAATGAATACCATAAACATCTTCAAGACCTTGAGGAATATTATTTAATATCACATGTGAAGGTTTAAAAATTTCTTTTGCACATTTAACATAATCATTTGATAGTTGTTCAAATGATATATTTAGTCCATGTTTTTTGAGAAAATTATAAACTTTAATTGGTGAAAAAGCAGGTGGTTCTTTATATCTAAATATTAAATTAAAATCATTAGCAAAAATTAAATCATTACCGAAATTAAAAAGATTTATATCATATTTATCATCAAAACTAGGGTTTACATTAGTAATAAAAGTAGCAATATTGGCTTTAAAATTAAGATATTTAGATAATACATAAAATCCTAATATACTTATTAATCTATCACCCAAACGACTAAATAGTACAAGGATTGCTTTATGCATTATCTATTGATAATTTTAATAATAAATAATCTCTTTAAATAAAAAAATGATTATCAAATAATATCTATAAAAATTTATAAAAATGATATCAATTTTATCTGCAACTTATTGGAAAAATACAAATGCTTTCAAAGCGATTAAAGATAAAGAAACACAAATTAAATATTATAAGAAAAATGATAGTTGTGAAGAAATACTTCAATTAGTTGATTTAGAATCTAAACCATTTGGTTCAGAATCTGAAAAGATAATTAAAGAGATTTTTAATTTAGGACCTAGAACATCATCACAAAATGATGCAACTTATAAAAATAAAAAGATTGAAATAAAATCGGCTAGATATTGGGCTGGAAAAGATGATTGTAAATGGCAACATTTAGAACCTGACCATGATTATGATTTCGTTATGTTTGCATTACTTGATTTTCAATGTTGGAAAATATGGACTATTAAAAAAAGTTTATTAATGGGTGAAATGCGAGATAATAAAATAGTTACTTTTCAAGGAAAACAAGGTTGGTGGGTTACAAAATCAGCTATCGTTAGTTATCTGACACCTATTACTTCTATCAAAGACCTTGATGATTTTATTGAGACATTAAACGGTCATTAATTATTTTTATATAGTCCTCATTTATTTCAATAGCAATGAATGGCAAATTTAATTTTTTTGCTGCAACACATTCACTACCAGAACCAGCAAATGGTATTAATACTAAACCATCATTTTGTTTACAAGAAAGTAATAATTTTTCACATAAAGCAAGTGGTTTTTGTGTCGGATGATTAACTCTTTCTTTCATTCCTGCACCACCTGCAAGTGCTGGAACTTTAATTACATCACGAGGTAAAGCACCATTTGGATGTGCATTATATTTAGTAGTTTTAGTTCCATTTGAAAATCTTCCTTTAGTATTAGTTCTTTCTTTACCTGCAGAACCATTTAAGAAATTATCGGTATAAGCTTCGCGAACGTCATCACGATTAAAAATCTTATCATCTTTCCATAATACAAGTATACTTTCGTGTGACCGTTGCCAGAAATTTAACGAAGCCACATTTTTATTTGTATAATGCCAAATAATCCAACGACGATTTATATTCATAGGTATTCTTGATAGAATAAGTGCTAAATTTTCACTAAAACCATAAATAAACATAGTTCCATTATTTTTGAGAATTCTCAAACATTCATTAATCCATATATCACACCATTTTAAATATTCATCTAATGATTGTTTATCGCTGTTATTACCAAAATCTTTACCAATATTATAAGGAGGGTCTGCAATAACAATCTGTGCTGAATTATTTTCAATTGAAGGGAGAATTAATAGCGAATCACCACATATAACTTCTTGTTTTAAATCATTATTTAAAATTTCTTGAATTTGAATGTCAGATAATAATTTAATTATATCTTCTTTATTTTTTTTACTATAACCTTTGATGTTATTTTCTTTACATAAAGCAATTAAATCACTTCTTGATTTATTAGCATAAGACATTATTATAATTACTAATGTTTATTTTTAAATTACAAAATATCAATTTTTAATAAAACTATATTGAAGAATTACTTGAAATTAAAAAATGATTTTTTTGTTTAAAATTCATATTAAGAATAATGAGTTTAAATAGACCCATCTGGAAATTAAGAGATTGGATTAATGTTAAGAATCTTGATTGGAGTTTATTAGCATCAAATCCAAATGCGATTAATTTATTGGAAAAAAATCAAGATAAGATTAATTGGGATTTATTTTCAATTAATCCAAATGCAATGGAACTTCTTGAAAAAAATCAAGATAAAATTAATTGGACTTTTTTATCGGCAAATATAAATGCGATTTATTTATTAAAAAAGAATCAAGAAAAAATAGGCTGGAGGTATTTATCATCTAATCCAAATGCAATAGAACTCATTGAAAAAAACCTAGATAAAATTAATTGGTATAATTTATCAAACAATCAAAATGCAATTCATTTATTTAAAACAAATAATAATAAAATTAATTGGGATAGTTTAGTTTTAAATCCAAATGCAATTAAATTATTAGAAAAGAATCAAAATAAAATCGCATGGTCAATATTATCATTAAACCCAAAAGCAATTCATTTATTAGAGAAAAATCCTGAAAAAATTAATTGGAATCATTTATCTTCTAATCCAAATGCAATTCATTTATTAGAGAAAAATCCTGAAAAAATAAATTGGATGTTATTATCTAGTAATTTTAATGCAATTGAGTTACTTAAGAAAAATCAAGATAAAGTAGACTGGAAAATTATTTCTAGAAATCCAGCAATATTTGAATTAGATTATGAAGCTATGAAAATTGCTAATTTAGCATTGGAAGAAGAATTAATAAAAGAAGTAATGAAACCTTCAAGAGTATTCAAATACCCTGATTATGATTATATTGAAGAATTATTTGAATAAAAAAATGATTTTCTTTTTTTTGATAATTAACAATAACAAATGAGTTTGAATAAACCTATATGGAAATTGAGAGATTGGATTGATAATAAAAATCTGTGTCACGTTAATTTATGTAGAAATCCAAAAGCATTAGATTTCATAAAAAACAATAAAATAGTTATAAATTGGTATTGTCTCTCTAGTAATGAAACTGCAATAGAATTATTATTGGAAAATGTTGATAAAATTGATTGGAATCAATTTCAATTAAATACAGATGATGAAGCTATTAAATTGATGAAAAAACATATAAATAAAATAAATAAAATAAATTTACATAATCTTTGTAGAAACAGTAATCCAAAAGCAATAGAATTATTAATAGAACAATCAAGATTTATAAATAATATTGAATGGTTTATTTGGCAATATATTTCAAGAAATCCTGCAGGGATTGATATAATTCTCAAAAATCCAGATAATATTAATTGGCGTCAATTATCAAATAATCCAAGTCCAATAGCTATTGAACTTCTTAAAAAAAATCCTGAAAAAATAGATTGGTATGAATTATCAGCAAATAGAAATCCAGACGCAATGGATATATTAATTACTAAACCTAATGAAATTGTATGGTATTTATTATCAGGTAATCCTAATCCAAAAGCTATTAAAATTCTTTCTGAAAATAAAAATAAAATTGATTGGGTTTCATTGTCAGGTAATCCAAATGCAATTGAACTTCTTAAAGCAAATCCTGATAAAATTAATTGGTCTTGGTTATGTTTAAATTCACATCCAGAAGCAATAGAATTATTAAAGCAAAATCAAGATAAAATTGTTTATAGGGTATTTTCAAAAAACCCTTCAATATTTGAATTAGATTATGAAGCAATGAGGATTAATAATAGAGAAATTGAGGAAGAATTAATAAAAGAAGTAATGAAACCATATAGAGTATTTAAAAATCCAGATTATGACTATATTGAAGAATTGTTTGGAGATTAAACAACTTATTTTTTTATTATTGGAATTTTTGTGTTAATTGCTAAAAACAAAAATGAATATTGTTTTTTTCAATATATCAATTGAAGTTAAACATTAACATAATTGATATTTTGCTATTAAGGAGTCGGCAATTTCTTGAAAATTACTGTTATAATACCAACGATAATTATCGTGTTTATTTTTCCAATCAACTGGATAAAGGTCATAATACATAATCCATTCACGTTTTAAGTCATCATTAAAATCAGAAATCAAATAACAATCTCCAGAATAACTACAAGTAATATATTTTACAAGTGTATGTGGTTCAAACACCTTAGAATTATGTTTAATAAGATAGATATCAGATAAATCTTTTTGTGTTGTCATTCTTTTTATTAACTTAACTTTAAAAATAAATTTCATTTTTTATTTAAATTGGATAATTATATGAACATTACATTAATATATAGAATTAAGACTATTTATTTCTATAGTTTTGAAGATTTACAATAACATAAATAATAAATTATAAATAATTAAAACAATTACTGATATATATAATAAATAAATGTCTAATAATAGATATAAAAAAATGAAATCTTATTTTATTATTAATACAAATAGTAGGCAATATGGAACTTATTAAAAAAGAAATTCCTGATGAACATGAAAGTAAAGAAACAATGTGGATTTATAAGGACAATAAAACCTTATTTAACAAATATTCACAAATAGAAACTCAGGAAATTTCCCCAATAAATAGCCTACCTCAATTATTAAAATCTCAACCAAAAACAAAGAAAAATTCACCATTAGAATTAATTATTCATTATACTGAATGTAGTGATAAAATGAAAAAAGAAATAAAAGACAAATTAATTGAATTAATAAGTATGCCTGAATTTTCTAAAGCATTTGGTGTAAAAAAATCAGCTGAAATTATTAGTGCTATTACTCGTGATAGTTGGAATCAATCTACAGCATTATTTATATCATTCTTATTGGATTCAAGTGTTGTTTATAAAGAAAAACCATATATTTATAATAAAAATAAGGTTACAAAAGAAATAGTAGTTATGAATTGATTAAATATTCTTCGTGAGTTAATGTTTTATCATTTTTATTATTTATTATAGTGGTCTGTTTTGCAAACTTTTTTTTAAGAAGATAAAATTTCATGTATGAAGAAATTTTTTGTTTATTTTTATTAATTATTTCTAAATAGGAATCATCTATTTTTTCTTTAGTATTAATAACATCACTAAAATTATTACATAAAACCTCATATTTATTAATTTCTTTATGGGATTTAATACAAAAATTAATGTAATTATCAATTTGTTCTAGTAAATCATTATTTATAGTTGAAAGATTTAAAACAATTCCTGAATTATTTTTGGTATAATTATTATTACTTTTATAAATAATTTTAAAAATTTCTTCTAATTCACTCTGATTTAAATGTAAAATATTATTTTTAATTTTTTCACAAATAACCTCTTTTTGTTGTTCCATATTTATTTATATAATAAATATTATTTATATATGAATAAAAAAAATTGATTATTTTATTTATCATACTAATTATAATTATGACTACTAAGATAAAACCTTTTTTAAAATGGGTTGGTGGTAAAACACAAATAATTGATAAAATACTGTTTGAATTCCCGAAAGAAATTAATAATTATCATGAAGTTTTTTTAGGAGGTGGAAGTGTTCTTTTAGCTCTCTTATCAAATATTAAAAATGGAAAAATTAAATTAAATGGTCAAATATTTGTATCTGATGTTAATGAACCTTTAATTTATGTTTATAAAAATATTCAAAATAACTATGAAGAATTATTTATAATTTTAAAAGAAATTATAAATGATTATAATAACTCCGGTGATAATGAAATAATTAATAGAAAACCTTTAAACATTGAAGAAGCTAAGTTACATAAAGAAAATTATTATTATTGGATACGCAGTCTTTATAATAAACTATCAATAGAAGAAAAAAAAAGTATTTATGGTTCTGCTTTATTTATATTTCTAAATAAAACTTGTTTTAGAGGGTTATTTAGAACAGGAAATAATGGATTTAATGTTCCTTATGGAAATTATAAAAATCCTGAAATCATCAATAAAAAACATTTAGAAGAAATACATAATCTAATTAAATATGTTATATTTAATTCTTATGATTTTGAATTAGCTTTGATAAATATTCAAGATAATGACTTTGTTTATTTTGACCCTCCATATGCACCTGAAACATTAACGTCATTTGTTGGTTATACAGATAAAGGTTTTTCACTTAATAAACACATGAAATTATTTGAAATGATAAATTATTTAAATAAAAGAACAATTAAATTTATTTTGAGTAATGCAGATGTTAGTTTAGTTAAAGATAATTTTAAGGATTATAAAATTATTTCAATTGAATGTAAAAGGTCAATAAATGCAAAAAAACCAAATGCAAAAACAAATGAATTACTTATTAAGAACTTTTAAGTTTCTATCCATTTATCTAATGTTTCAAAATAATTATCTCTGTCTCCAAATAAAACCTTGATTTCTGTTTCCTCTAATATTTGATTTAAAATTACATATTTTTTGTTATCAGTAGAAATAAGCTTATTTTCAAGAAAGTTATTTACACAGAAACCATAACAAATTGTGAAGCCTTCACCTAGAACAATTTCATATTCTCGTTTTAATGATGGTCCTGACCAAAGTTTTGTTTCAACCGAACCTTCTACGTTTTGTTCTTTTTTTTCAAGAATTTTCATAATCTTTCTTCCATCTTTATAAGTAATTAGATAAGCTTCATCAGGATATCTAAATAAATCTATATTAAAATTTTTCTTAATAAAAACTTTTAATCCTGATTGTAATGTGAAAACAATTGTT